>Ga0172372_10007335_pt1 | contig 14825 bp, 10 predicted proteins | sample LakKiv5m_2_FD_114544 | JGI IMG/M metagenome (GOLD analysis project Ga0172372, IMG submission 114544) | Freshwater microbial communities from Kabuno Bay, South-Kivu, Congo - kab_092012_9.5m | ecosystem: Environmental > Aquatic > Freshwater > Lake | place: Democratic Republic of the Congo...
ATAGCAGATTTGAGCCCGCAGTATGGGGGGCAACGCCATCGGAGTTCGAGGCATCCGACTCATTCGCGGGGACTGTCCCCGTTCAGCGAATCAACCGATTGCAACGGTTGCACGGATCATGGGGACTTTGACAAATCTGAGTGTCTTCTGGCTTATAGCGGCCGACCGGCAAGGAACCAATCCGGCCCCGCAGCCGTCCGATGCCGCTGCGGGGACAATCCCCGTTGGGCCTGCGGGGACTGTCCCCGGCTGGTTGGAAATCGGAACACAGACGGGACTCAGGGGCGGGCGGAACTGGCGGAGTAAACCGATCCGACTTCTGCAGCCGCCCCCGATCTCGACAGCAGGTTTGAGCCGGCGGTATGGGGGGCAACGCCATCGGAGTTCGCGACATCTGACTCATTCGCGGGGACTTTCCCAATACTGTTCGGCACGTTTCTTGCGGTTCATTGCGAGAAGAATTTCAACATAATCTTATCTTGCGCTCCCTGGGCCAATCTGCCGAGCTTCGCGTATGGAGAGTCCACGGGCGCAAAACCTGAAATCCAAAATCACCGACAAAGACATTGTCGGCCTGCTGTACTTCGAGCAACTCGGAGAGTTGCTCCAGCAGTCGCATGATGCTGGCTGCGAGCGAGATCGCGCTGGGAACCGCTCCCTGCACATGGATCAGTATTGCATGCGGATTCTGTTCTGCATGTTTAATCCCGTTGTGACATCGTTGCGGGCATTGCAGCAGGCCAGTGATCTGGCAAGGGTTCAAAAAACTGGGGTGTGCGCGATCGTCGCTCGGGGCGTTGTCTGAATTCGTTGCTGTGTTTGACGCCGAACGACTCAAGCCCATCGTCGAATCGCTGGGCGAGAAACTGGTTCCGATTGCGGCTGACAAACGGTTGAAGGATATTCAGCACACTCTGACTTTGGTGGACGGCACCATGGATCGTGGCTATGCGAAGTATGACTTGTTCAATCGTCCGGGTGCTGGAAGAGAAGCCACTGACTGATGCCGATCGAGCGGCTCGCGTGCTGTCAGACCAGCTGATTTCACTTGGCAGCGAAAACGCAAGGAGACGCCCGAATCATCCGAGGCGTCTGATTGTAATCAAAGCCGAACCTCACAAATCGAAGGGGCGGCCGGGGAAAGGATCCACCGGACAAAACTGTGATGGATTCCTGCGTATCGTACGGGTTTGGACTTCCTCGCATGACGCTGCACACATCGTGCGGTGAACTCCTGGCGGGATGTCACTGTTTTTTCACTTCGATTCAGAGAAAGCCGATGTCATGGCGGAAGGCCAGCGGGCGAACGGGGCGTTACGTTCCGGCCTTTGCAGGGACTGTCAACCAGAGTTCCGGGATCGCGGTGCCATCTGGGGCGTCCCAGTTGACGGGGAGAGGCATCGGGGGTGTGGCGGTGGAAGCGGGTGTGGCGATGATGCGAATCGGGCCTGACCATGGGGCCGGATCGGCGGGGCGACCACTGAGCCTGATCGTGACGGATTTGGACGAATCACCGTCTTTGGCCGACTGCGGGCATTCAGCGGTGACGCCTTCAGGGAGTCCTTCGATGCGGAGATCGAGGATTTCTGCGTAACCATTGCGGCGGGTGATCGTGACGGGGATTTCGGCTGGTTTATCGGCAGGAATGGTGATGGCAGAGGATTTGACGGACAGGCTTGCGACTGGCAAGGTGGGTGTGCAGCGGAGGAGGTAGAAAAAGCGGGGTCCGAAGCTGAGGTAGCGGTCGCGGACAGTAATTCGATGGGCACCGTCAACGGCGGCAGTGAAGTCGATTCGTGAGTCACGGTCACCCCGATCGCTGTCATCGGATTCCTTCAGGACTTTGCCAGCGGGGTCAGTGAGAGTCAGCACGGGGTCGAGCAGCGACGCAAACTCTTCGACTTCTGCGCTGATGCTGTACCTGCCGTTTTTTACTGCGATCAGCGTGAACTCATCCGGTTCGGCAGCGGCAATTCGCGCACTGGCGGCGATTGGGGGCGTGAGGCTGCGTTCGGGAGCCAGCTGTTCTTCAACGACAACGGGTTCCGGGATGGAGGCGATCTTTACGGGCAGGGCAAACGGGCCTTCGAGCGCTGTGTGGTTGGCGCCAAGAACGGCTTCGAGCGTGGTCAGGTTCCAGCCCTGAAGCTGAAGACGCAGTTCGCCGGTACCGGACTGGCGGGCGAGCGGAACGGTGTGATGGAGACAGGCGGTGGAGGTGACGGTGAGACGATAGATGTAATCGGCTCCGCCCGCGAAGGCAATCGAGCTGTTTGGTTCTGCGGGGAAGGCGAATGCTCGGACATACCATGTGCCATCAGCGGGCGCAGTGAACTCAACAAGCGGATCACGGGACGAGTCGTCGTCATTCTGGGCGACCACTGTCCCGCGTGCATCGACAATCTGCAGCACTCCGTCCATCGGAGACTTCAGGATACGATTGGCGGTGATGGATGCAACGAGCGTGCGACCGGCTGGAACAGTCACAGCGTATGTATCCACATCGCCTGATTTTTCCAGAACCGCATTGACAGTTACGGCTTCGCCACTGAGCGGATTGGCTTCAGCGATGCGGGCATTGGGTTCGGTTTCGGTGACTTCGGGAATGGTCCCCACGAAGAACGGACGCAGTTCCGTTGCGCCGGCGGGATTGGCGAGTCGAATCCAGTGGACGCCGACCGGGGCATCAGGGGGGATGGCGATGTCGGCTGCATCGCGTTTTTCGTTGAGCGTGAAGGCGAAGGGAGGGGCGTTGGGGAGCGCGGAGAGGCAGCGAACATCGCCGTCACCCACTTTGCCGGCAATGCGCACGTTAACTGTGGTGCCTCGCTGACCACCGGAGGGAAAGATACGATCGATCGCGGGTGGATCTGCGGCAGTGGCGTAAGGGAGGGTGATGAGCAGCAGCGCGAGGGCGGGTCTGACTGGGAGCGCTCGGCAAACGAGGTCTGAGCTGGATAGAACGCGTCGGGAAAAGGGCATGGCGAGTTTCAGATGAGTTCCCGGATTGGAGTAGGATCGCTGACGAGGTGTGTGGGGCGCCCTTCGGGAGTGTAGACAACTTTGTCGGGGTCGATACCGAGTTTGTGATAGACGGTGGAGACGAAGTTCTCTGGGGAGAGGACGCGATCGACAGCGGAATAGCCTTTACGATCGGTGGCTCCGATGACAGCGCCGCCGGGTGTTTTGCCGCCAGCCATGAGTACGGACATGGCGTTGGCCCAGTGATCTCGGCCGGCTGCAGTCTGACCGGAGAGCGTTGAGATTTTCGGGGTGCGGCCGAATTCTCCGAGTGCGAGCACGAGTGTGGAGTCGAGAAGACCGCGTTGTTTGAGATCAAGGATCAGAGCGGCGACGGAGTTGTCCCATGCAGGAAGTCGTTTTGTGAGGGCTCCGAAGAGGTCGGCATGGTGATCCCAGCCACCGTCGTAGACCGTCACGAAGGGGACACCGGCTTCGACGAGTCTTCGAGCGAGCAGGCAACGCTGCCCGAAACTATTGCGGCCGTAACGGTCCCGGACTTCATCAGGTTCCTGATGAATGTCGAAGGCTTTCTGGGCTTCGGGGGACGTAACCAGATCGTGTCCCTGGCGGTAGTACTCGTCGAAAGCCAGCGAGGGATCTCCGGCGGCTTCATCGCGAATGCGGAGCATCCGATCGACTTTGCTGCGGAGATCGGTACGGGAGGTGAATCGGGTTTCGCTGAGTTCGCGAGGGAGGGCCACGTCCCGGACTTTGAATCGCTGATTATTGGGATCATCGCCAACGACAAACGGAGCATATCTGGCACCGAGAAAATTGGGGCCGCCTGACCGGGACATCTGGGGCATGCTGAAGTAGGCGGGCAGGCCATTATCGCGGCCCAGTTCTTTTGCGACGACGGACCCGATGCTGGGGTGGAAGCTGACGAAAGCGCCGCAGCCGACGGGGATACGCGGAGGAGCACCTGTCATCATGTAATGATTGCCGGCGCCGTGGTTACCCTGATCGTGGCGGATGGAGCGGATCATGGCATAGTCACCGAGAGCACCGGCGAGCTGTGTCATGTGCTGCGAGAAGGCCACTCCGGGGACGGCAGTGGGAATGTCGGTGAATTCGCCGCGATATTCGGCCGGGGCATCGGGCTTGGGGTCGAAGGTTTCAAAATGTGTGGGTCCGCCATCCATCCAGATGAGGATACAGGATTTGGCGGGACCGGAGGGAGTGCCGGCTGAGCGGGAGGCGGCCTGAGCCCGAAGTCCGTCGACAAGACCGGTACCAAGAAATCCTCCGAGCCCAAATTGCAGGGCGTCGCGGCGGGTAATTCCATCACAGCGTTTCAGTATGGCCATGGGAGCAGCCTTATCGTGGGGCGGGATTAATCCTGAATGACAAATTCTGCGGAATTGAGCATTGCCCAGGCGAGATCTTCCAGCACGTGACGACGGCTGGCGGAGGGATCGCTGAGCAGATCACGGACGAGCTGGATTTCTTCGGGGGAGGGATTGCGGCTGTAGATTCTGCGGTAGAGTTCGGCGGCGAGCTGGTCGGGGGACTTATCGGAATCGGCGAGCAGTTTAAAGGCGCTTTTGTCACTGACGACCTCGCCGTGAATTTTTTCTGAATTCATCAGGTGCAGGCTTTGGACAACGGTGGATTCTGATGTGCGTTCGCACGGTGGATCCTGATTGGGGTCAGGGCGACCGAAAGTGTCGAGGAACAGGGAGTCTGAGCGGTGGGTCCAGATTTGTTTGCTGTTGGAATCCGGGGGCATGGCGGCGAATTCCTGGGGAATGCCGGTGATCAGGCTGAGCGAATCGAGCAGGACTTCGGCGCGGTGACGATGTCGGTAGTGACGAGAATAACCACTGGTGTCAGCCGAGTTGGTTTCGTTGGGGAGTGAGCTGAGTTGATAGACGTGGGAATTGGTGATGGTACGAATGAGTTCGGTGAGGGAGTATCGGGAATCGCGGAAATGGTTTCCCAGAGCAGTGAGGAGCGGGGCGTTGGAAGGTGGATTGGTGGCGCGAAAGTCATCGACGGGATCGACGAGCCCGCGTCCCATCAGGTCGGCCCAGACACGGTTGGCCATCACCTGTGCGAAGAGATGATTTTGGGGAGACGTGATCCACGCAGCAAGCGACTCGCGGGGATCAGGGTGGGAATCGGGAGCGGGAGCATCGCCGAAGAGAGGCCGCGGAGACATCTCAGCGCCGGTCACTGGATGCTTGACAGAACCGGAGCTGCCGGCGAAGAAGAATTCTTCGGAACCAGAGATCGGGGGAGACAGACCAGTCCCTTTGCGTCCGATCCGCGCGAACCATGCTGCGAAGCTGTAGAAGTCGTCCTGCCCCCAAATCTCGAAGGGATGGTGATGACATTTGGCACATTCCAGCCGGACTCCCACGAAGAGGCGACTGACGAGCGTGGTGACTTCTTCGGGTTCGCGACGGTCACGGAACAGTGTGACGGCACCGTTGCGAAACGTGCTGCCGCGGGCCGTAATCAGTTCGCGAACGAACTGGTCCCAAGGTTTGCGATCATGGAAGGACTGCCGGATCCAGTGATCGTAGTTGAAGACTGCCTTAATGCCGACGCGGTACGGGTTGGGACGGAGCAGATCGACCCATTTGTTGGCCCAGTGATCGGCGAATTCAGGTTGCCTGAGCAGGTGATCAACGAGTTGGGCGCGTTTATCCGGGGAGGGTGTCGGATCGTCGAGAAAGGCCGTGGTTTCGGAGGCGGAAGGAATGCGTCCGATGATATCCGTGAACGCCCGGCGGAGGAACGTATGGTCATCGCAGAGTTGTGAAGGGGTGATATTCAGACGCTGGAGTCGATCCCAGACGTGGCCATCGATGAAGTTGCGACGCGGGAGCGCCGCGTAGACGTCGGCCGGGATCACTTGTGTGCGTGGAATGGTGCAGTCACAGACCGCGATTTGTCCGAGGAACCGGGCCATGATGGCGGCGCTGCCTGTGATGCTGCCGGCAGTGATCAAGCCGGACTCGCTGACTGCCGCGACAGGTGCTTCGCTGGACTGAAACGCGGTCAGTCGAGTGACATCGCGTGTTGTGCCGTCGCTGTAGCGGGCGGTCACGGTCAGTTGTTGTGTCTGCGCGGGGGCGAACGTGATGGCAGCCGGAGAGACGGAAATGCCGACAAGTGAAGGTGCGTTCGCTGCACGTCGGGGAAGCCCTTCACGAATCCACTGGAGCAGTGTGGCGGCCTCCGGGCCGTCCGGTTCAAAGCGACGCCCGCCACCGTGGGGAACCAGACCGGTGGGCTTGGTGAAGAGCAGACTGTCTTCCGGGGCACCCGGAAAAACACGCCGGCCACGGCCTTCTTTCGTAATTGCGTCGTGGTCCTGCTGAGAATCAAAGCCAAGCAGTGAAAGCTGAAAACCACCTTGCCCGCGAGCTTTACCGTGGCACGGACCGCTGTTGCAGCCAAACCGCGTAAGAATGGGCTGGATGTCGTTGTCGAAATCGATGCCCGCCTGCGCGTACGCAACGGGGCCAGCCATGCCGGGAGGCAGCACAAAAAGCAGGCAGACAACGGCAATTCTGAGGCGTTGCATGGCGGGCAGGGAAGCCGGGAGGAGGGAGAGGGGGCGGGCGAGCGAGATGTTCACGAGAGACTACCAGAATTCTTCGGCCTTTGTCACCTGAAATCCGGGGTGAAAGCCATGGAGTTTGAGGAAAATACAAACAGGGAAACTCAAGGCGCTGACCAGCGTGCCGGAATGGCCATGGGTGGAAATTTCAAGTCACCAGACGAAAGCCTGTCGGCGCATCATTGAAACGCTTTCCCGCATCCAGACACTTCCGCATGCCTGCCCGCGGACGACGCCACACAGTTAAAATAGGGTATCTGCGTTGTTTTGATGGATCATTTGGATTGCAGTTGAAAAACCGGTTGTGGGAGTCAGTGAATCGATGCGGTTGAGTTTGCGTGTTTGTCGAACTTCTCGAGGGGGGACCGCTGCAGCGTGTGCTGCAGGCGGGTTCGAGCCATTAGTCCTGGACGGTTCGTCATGGCGACAAACAGCTTGCAGAAGTTCTGGTGGGCTGCCGGTGTATTATCGGTGCTGATGGCCGGGCTCCTGCTTCCAGCCGGACAGCTGTTGCAGGCAGATTCCAGAGCGGCCGGCGGTTCGCCATCGTCGGACAGCTGGGAGATCGAGCTTGTTCCTCGAAGTGCGGGATCGTCAGCCCCGGCTGCGACATCGAGACGTGAACGGGTTTCAGAGCCGAGGATGAACGAGCGACTGGCCGGTGAGCCACTGACACCTGCCGACAAAGGCTGGGAGGAAGTAGAGTCGCCTGCAGAGAAGTCTGAACGGGCGGTGCCGCTGAATGCCGTGGGGGCTGGTTCGGCTGTCGTCGGGGTCCCACGGCAAACTGTGGAACGAGCACAGCCGCTGATTGCCCGAGCCCCCGAGGGCGTGCGTCCAACTTCTCAGACCGAGACTGCATTTCGCAATGTGAGCACTTCACGGTCAACGGCGGGGCGACGGGCATCGCCTGCAGCCGCTGAAGTTCCCAGTGCTCGATTGATGACTCCGAAATTTGCAAAGCGGGAAGTTGTGCCTCCTCCGGCGGCGATGGCCGAGGCCACGGGGACGAAGCCACAACCACCGACAGAGCAGCCGGTCGCTCCGGCTCCGGCTCCGGCCCCGGCCCCGGCCCCGGCCCGTCCATGGCAGCCTGCTCGAACGCGGCCGCGTGATTCCCAGCGTCCCCGTGCAGGCGAACTTCCCACTGAAGTGGCAATGGACGATCGGGCCGAGCCGCTGATGAGCAGCGACAGTCGCGCTGTGGCGTCCGATATCGCCCGACGACGTTCGCAGCGGGTGCAGAAATCGATCGAGATTCCTGACAATACAAGTTCCCTGGACGCGCCCCGAGTTGCAGCGGCCCAGCCGCGAGTCGTGGCACCGGATCCGCAGTCGGTGGATGAACCACGACGCATGGCAATGCTGCATGAGGATTCGATTCCGCTCGCCGGTCATTCACTCTTTGCAGACCCGCTGCCACTGGCCCCGAATTTCAACGGCACTTCAGTGACCTCGTCTGCTGCATCCCGCGTACAGGGTCCGGGTATTATGGTCCCGGATTCGCGTTACGGCTGGATTCGAGTGAATTCTCTGGATCCACCGTGGGTTGTACCGCGAAACGCAATTCCTCACACTGGCTGGTACGGCCCTGCTCCGGGCGTGCGTTCGATCAGCCACAGCGTTTCGGATCGAAATGTGATGCCGGGGCATTCGGTGATGGACCGCTAGTGTGCCGGTTGTCAATCGCGGGGCTGCATGCGTGTCGCGAGTTTTTGCGACGGTTTTCTGAGCGAGTGAGGGGTGGTGCGGGGGCTGAGATTTCCAGTGCTTTGTGCTCGGAATATTGCCGGGTTCGTGGTAACCTCTGACAGCCATTGCACCCGTTGCCCATCGCTGGACCGCATTCTTGGGATTCTCTCGCTTTTTCATAGACCGCCCGATTTTCGCCGCTGTGATATCGATTCTGATCACGATGGTCGGGGCGCTTGCGCTGCAGAAGCTGCCGCTGGCTCAGTATCCGCCGATTGCACCGCCAACAGTCGAGGTTGCCTGCAATTATCCCGGCGCAAGTGCTCAAACGGTCGCCGAAACCGTAGCGGCACCGATCGAGCAGCGTGTCAACGGCGTCGAAGACATGCTTTACATGAATTCTTCCAGCACGAACGACGGGTCGTACGCGCTGACCGTCACATTCCGTCCTGGAATTGATTTGAATCTTGCGCAGGTACGTGTTCAAAACCGCGTCAGTCTGGCTCTGCCCACACTCCCGGAGGCTGTGCGGCGTACCGGCGTCACCACACGCAAGCGTTCTCCGGACATCCTGCTCCAGATCAGCATCAACTCACCCGACGGTCGTTACGATCAGCTCTATCTAAGCAACTATGCCAAGCTGCATTTGGTAGACGAACTCGCGCGGCTGCCGGGCGTAAGTGAGGTGCGAGTGTTTGGGCAGCGGGACTACAGCATGCGTGTCTGGCTGGATCCTGACAAACTGGCGGCACGTGGTCTGACGGTCGCTGAGGTTTCCGGTGCGATTCGGGAACAGAACGCAGAAGTCGCGCTGGGTCAGCTTGGTCAGGCCCCGACGGCCGGCCCGAGGACGTGGCAGCTGCCGCTGACCATTCGCAGTCGTCTGGAATCGCCAGCGGAGTTTGAACAGATCATTGTTCGTGCACTGCCGGACGGACGCACGCTGCGTCTGGGTGATGTGGGTCGGGTTGAGATGGCGGCCCGCGCAGAAGAAACCAACAATCGCTTCAACCGAAAGCCTACGGTGGGGTTGGCCATCTTTCAGCTGCCCGACGCCAACGCGCTTGAAACAGCGGACCTTGTCAAGGAAACAGTTCGTGAGTTATCCGCCGACTTTCCTGAAGGTATGATGTTTGAAGCCGGCTACGACACAACGCCTTTCATTCGCGAATCCATCCGTGAGGTCTTCAAATCGCTTCGGGATGCCGTGATCCTGGTGGCTCTGGTGGTCCTGCTGTTTCTGCAGGGCTGGCGTCCTGCCATCATCCCGCTCATCGCGGTGCCGGTTGCAATCATTGGTACATTTGCGGCCATGGCAGCGGTGGGCTTCAGCCTGAATAATCTGACTTTGTTCGGACTTGTGCTTTCGATCGGGATTGTGGTTGATGACGCGATTGTGGTGGTCGAGGCTGTTGAGCGGCGGATCGAACAGGGAATGGCCCCACGAGAAGCTTCGATTGGAGCGATGCAGGATGTAACGGGGCCAGTGATTGCTGTGGGACTGGTGCTGTCGGCCGTATTCCTGCCGTGTGCATTCGTTTCCGGAATCGTCGGTGAATTTTTCCGTCAGTTCGCGCTTACGATTGCTATTTCAACGGCCATTTCCACGGTGAATTCTCTGACGCTCAGCCCTGCCCTCTCGGCGCTCCTGCTGCGGCCCGCGCACGGTTCCAAAGACTGGTTCACGCGACTGCTTGATCTGCTTCTGGGATGGCTCTTCAGACTTGTCAATCGCAGCATGCAGCTGTCGGTTCGTGCCCACACATCGATGACACGTCGCCTGTTGCGGTTTCCGGCATTGGTGCTTCTGCTCTATTGCGGACTACTGCTGCTGACCTGGGCCGGCTTCAATTCACTGCCTGCCGGTTTTATTCCCACTCAGGACAAAGGATATCTGGTCTGCAGTGTGCAGCTTCCCGATGCAGCCGCTTCTGAACGCACCTTGCGGACGCTGGAGCGTGTCGAGGAAATCACGTTGGCCACACCGGGCGTTAAAAGCATCAACGCCATCGCCGGCAACTCATTCCAGCTGGGAGCTCGAGCGTCGAACTTCTGTTCCATGTTCATTATCCTTGACAGTTTCCCCGAGCGACTGCCTCGGGGACTCACCGCCTCTGTCATTCAGGACGCACTTCTGAAACAGTATGCGAGCCGAATTCCCGAAGCGACTGTCAGCATCAATCCACCACCGGCCGTCTCCGGACTGGGCCGCGCGGGGGGACTCAAGCTGATGGTTGAGGACCGTGGCGATGCCGGTCTGAAGACGCTGCAGGAACAGACAGACAACCTTGTCCGGAAGGCAGCCGAGCGTCCGGAGCTGCGAGGCACGCTGAGTGTCTTCAATGTGAATGCTCCTCAGCTGTTCGTGAACGTCAATCGCGATGCGTGCCTTGCGATGGGCGTCTCCATGGCTGAACTCTTCGGAACGCTCCAGGGTTTCCTTGGATCGCGTTACATCAACGACTTCAGCATGTATGGCCGCACGTGGCAGGTCGTGGTTCAGGCGGATCATGCATGGCGTGATCGGCCGGAAGACGTTCAGAAACTTCATGTTCGCAGCAGTGACGGCCGCATGATTCCGCTCGGGTCTGTTGCTGCTGTCGATCGAATTGGCGGACCGTTGATGGTCACTCGATATAATATGTATCCTGCGGCAGCCATCACGGCGAATACGTCGCCAGGAGTCAGTAGTGGAGAAGGCATCGCTGCGCTGGAAAAGCTTGCTCTGGCTGAACTGCCGGCGTCTATGGCTGCGGAGTGGACCGAATTGTCCTATCTGGAGCGTACCTCCGGGAATACTGGACTGCTGCTCTTCGCAGGCTCGATTGCCTTCGTATTCCTCGTGCTTGCTGCACTCTACGAAAGCTGGACACTCCCGCTTGCAGTCATCCTGGTGCTGCCGATGTGCGTGCTGTGTTCGATCGCCGGCGTCGCAACTGCTGAAATGGATATCAATATCTTCACTCAGATCGGTTTCGTCGTGCTGATTGGACTGGCCTCCAAAAATGCAATTCTGATTGTTGAATTCGCGAAAATGCGGCGGGAGCAGGGAGCTGATGTGGAGAGCGCGATCCTTGAAGCCTGTCAGCTGCGTCTGCGACCGATCCTGATGACATCCTTTGCCTTTATTCTTGGCGTGGTGCCACTGGTGTTCGCCACGGGAGCGGGCGCCGAGATGCGGCGAGCTCTGGGTACAGCGGTCTTCAGCGGGATGCTGGGCGTAACGCTGTTCGGGATCTTTCTGACACCGGTGTTTTTTCTGGTGATCGACAGAGCGGCTCAGAGGGTGAAGCGAACGGTCGTGCTGTCAGCAGGCAGCACTGAATCAAGCCACATGGTCTCTCCGCTGGAGGTGGAGGCGAGTCGAGGGTGAAGGTGCGGGCGACACGGCAGTGCCAACAATCACTGTGCGGTGCACCAGCGTTCAATGGCCTGTCGGTAAAGCAGGGTTCCTCGATCCAGTTGTTCAAGACTGATCCATTCGTCGTCGGTGTGTGCCTGAGCGATATCGCCGGGGCCGAAAACGACGGGGCAGGAGAGTTCCGTGAGTACGGCGCCGTCGGTGCCATAAGCGACTGTTTCCGCGGCCGTGCTGCCGCTGAGTTCCAGCAGTTCGCGGACGAAGGGGGCATCCGGTGGAGTAAACAGCGGCTCACCGGAAAATGTAACACTGAACTCAAGTCCATTCTGCCGTGCGGATTCCTGAAGCCGCTTCACAACGGTGTCCGACTGCTGCCCCGGCATCGGACGGAAATACAGCGTGCACTCTGAACGTGGCGACGTGATATTTGAAGCAGTGTTGGTGTCGGTGATCAGCAGATTCATTGTCGGGGTCGGTGGTTTGAAACGATCATCGCGCCATTCCGGGCTGTGTTCCAGCTGGTGATTGACCAAAGCAGCTTCGTGGAGGAAGGGAATCAGAGCGAAGTTGGCATTGATCCCCAAACCGGTACTTGAATGGGCGGCTCGACCATGTGACACGACTTTCAGAGTTCGTCCGCCCTTGTGAGCGTGCACGACACGCAGGCAGGTGGGTTCACCGATAATTGATCGTGGCCTCGCCGAGACGATTTCACGGTACAGTTGGGAGTGTGCGACCACATGCCTTGCGCCATGCATCCCGATTTCTTCATCGGCCGTCAGGACAATCCACAGTGGGGCAACGAGTGGCGTTTGAACACTGGCGGCCGCAGCGAGCATACAGGCAACGGGCCCTTTCATGTCGCAGGAACCTCGACCGTACACACGACCATCGCTGACCTCGGCAGACCATGGGCCCGCACCAGGACGACTCCATGACGACGCAGGTACGACGTCCGTGTGACCGAACCACGCAAGACCTCCGGGTGCGGCAGGTCCACGACGACCAATCACGTTGCTTTTCAGAACTCCGCACGCATCTGTGTAGTGGACGCGTTCTGTCTCGAAGCCAAGCTGTCGCAACCATCGCTCGGCCTGATCTGTGACCACCACGTTCGATTCTGAACTGACACTGGGGAAGGAGATCAGTTCCCGGAGATATTCCAGCGCCTGCATAGTTCACCACTGACCAGTCGGTCACCCTGGAAAAGTGTCTGCGGTATGTCCTGACGCAGACTATAGCGGGGATTGCCAGGAAAGTCTCTTCGGGGAAAAGTTGCGGTCGCTCTGCGAACCGTTCAACCAGCTCAGCCAGGATGACAACTGCGGTAATGATGCAGGAAAATACCGGCCGAAACGGCGACGTTGAGTGAATCTGTGCCGTTGAGCATGGGGATCGTCAGCCGCACGTTCAGACGCGCCTGCACGACCGGAGAAATTCCATCATACTCGTTACCGAAGACCAGTGCAGTGCGAGCGGCGAACGAGTGGGCAGACAGAGCGAATGCGGTGGGATCGAGGAGTGTTCCGGCGATCGTCATGCCATGGCGATCAGAAAGTTCATGCAGAAGTGCTTCGGGATCTGCAGTCTCCATAATCGGGAGGAACAGGCCGTTTCCCATGGAAACTCGCAGCACGCGTCGAGAGAAAGGATCGGCAGAACCGGGTCCCAGAATCACCCCTGCAGCTCCGAAGGCTGAGGCGATGCGGATCAGGGCGCCTACATTCTCCGGATCGGTGATGCGATCGCCAACCACGACGAGTGCCGGTCCCGAGTCTGGCAGCCACTGTCCGGGTGCCAGAGACGGACGTCGGTGGGCGCTGGCCATGACGCCGCAGTGGAATGCAAAGCCCACCAGTTCTTCAGCAAGCTCCTGCCGCAGTCGATAGACGGGGACATCAACCGGAAGTCGGGAATGAAAACCGGCGAATTTGCGATCGCTGATCACGACACTGGATACCGAAAACCCACTCTTCAGCACCCGCTCCACGACAGTGGGACCTTCAGCGATGAAAATCCGGGCATCGCGGGTGGCGTTGGTGGATTTAAGATTTCGGTAGACATCGAGGCGAGGATCGTCCAGTCGCTCGATTCGCTCCGGTTCCATGTGTGTCCCCTGCCCAAAGGAATCTGATCACTGACTGGGTTTGCGAACGCCCACAGTCAGCAGCAGATTGGCCCACAGAGCCTGGTCACCTGTTTGAATCGTGAGCACGTGGTCGCGGGAATCGACGGCATCGTAGAATTGCCAGCGAGAAATCGGCTGCAGTTCCAGTGCCAGTCCGGCGCTCGACAGGATCGAACGGTATTCGGTCCAGACCGGTGGATCATGCGGCAAACGGTATGGATCATCTTCCGGCATGCCCATGGTGTTGACAGCTTCGACCGGAATGGCAGTGAGGAGTACTTTGAGCACCTGAGCAACAGTAACAAGTCCGGGGGCGAGGTTCAGGCTGACGAGTTCTGCCTTCGGGCCGATGGCCGAGGATGCCGGATAGTTGCCGTCTGCAATGAGCACCTTAGCACTGTGGCCGGCCCTGGCGAGGATTTCTGAGATGCGGGGATGAATGAGTTCGGACTTGAGCATGTTGCGGAAGCTCCACGGATGTGCTGAGGGTAACGGCTGCAAGTGAAACGGAAGCGGCCCGCAGATGTTAGCGTTGGAGCGAGATTCGGACCAGATGATCCGACAAATCAGGAATTCAGAAAAATCCAGATTGCCTCTGAGTCAGCTTTGATACATACAGATGCTTACCAGCACGACCCAGCACGGAAACAGCAGAGCAGCGCCGGCGAAGTCTGTGATAATCACCAGTAATACAATGGCAATCGGAAACCCGGCGATCGAGAGCCAGCGAGCCAGGAGTCCTGTTCTCAGACTCGAAGAAGATGTTACAAAAATCAGCACCGCCTCCATCCGAATTCCAAATGGATTCATCAGTCTGAAGACCATCGCCCAGTTCACAAGATATGCCTCATTCGCCAGTATCACCTGCGGATCCACATCAAAGGTTTGCAATAACGCGTGCGTTTGCCACAGCAGTGAACAGCATCGCCAAAAACAGCAGACCGCTGCCGAGGAACACAGTCGTGACGAAGCGATCCTCAATCAGTCCCAGACGAATGCGGAGCACTGCCATGAACCAAAGGAAGGCAATCCCCGAGAACGGGACGAGG
>Ga0172372_10007336_pt1 | contig 14822 bp, 16 predicted proteins | sample LakKiv5m_2_FD_114544 | JGI IMG/M metagenome (GOLD analysis project Ga0172372, IMG submission 114544) | Freshwater microbial communities from Kabuno Bay, South-Kivu, Congo - kab_092012_9.5m | ecosystem: Environmental > Aquatic > Freshwater > Lake | place: Democratic Republic of the Congo...
CCCGAGGCGACCTTGGCATCGAGGTTGCGGTGCGTGGCGCAGACGAGGCGGAAATCGAGCGCGATATCCTCGCGCCCGCCGATGCGCTGCAGCGCGCGCGTCTCGAGCACGCGCAAGAGCTTCGATTGCAGCGCCAGCGGCATGTCGCCGATCTCGTCGAGAAAGAGCGTCCCGCCCTGCGCCTGCTCGAAGCGGCCCTGCCGCTGGCGGTCGGCGCCGGTAAAGGCGCCCTTTTCATAGCCGAAGAGCTCGGATTCGAGCAGTTCCGACGGGATCGCGGCGCAATTGAGCGCGACGATCCGGCCGCGCCGGCCGCTCTCGGCGTGGATGGCCTGCGCCACGAGTTCCTTGCCCGCCCCCGTCGGCCCGAGCACGAGCACCGTGCCCGTCGAGGGCGCCACGGTCGAGATGAGCTGTCGCACGCGCGCGATGGCGGGCGAGGAGCCGATGATCGGCGTCCGGCCTGATGCTGCATCGGTCATGTGGATCGGTCACCCGCGCCGCCTCTGTCGCGCGATAGCTATCAAACCGATTTCATTTTCCGCAATCGCCCGCTGTCGGATTATTGGCATAGTTGCTGAAAAGTCGCAGGAAAAACACCCCGCTGTGGGTCTGGCGCGCGATCATGTGTCAAAAAAAGGGCGAACTTCAATCCCCACTCGAACCCGTCATCAGATCTTCGCGCGAGGTCCGGCTTGCGGGGAGGGTCGCGGGTGGGTATGAGAGCGTCTCCGCAGCGCAGCGGGGGGATCATGCGCGCAACCCGCCTTGCCCACGCGATCGAGACCGGCGCCCTCGTCCTGCCGGAGGCCGGGCGCATCGCCGTCTTTCGCCCCGCCCCCGACGATGATCTCTCGGCGCTGCCGGCCGCGCGCGTGAGCGTCGTGACCTCGGACCGCGTGGCGCAAGCGGCCTTCGCGGCGCAGGGCCTCGCGGTCGCGCGGAGGGCAGAGCCGGGGCAGGCGCTGGCGATCCTCTGTCTGCCGCGCGCCCGGGCCCATGCGCGCGCCCTCTTCGCCGAGGCGGTTGCGGCCGTCGGGCCGGGCGGGCCGGTCGTCGTCGACGGGCAGAAGACCGACGGCATCGAGGCGATGCAGCGCGATCTGGCGCAACTCGGCCTCGGGGCGGCCTGGGTCGTGACCAAGTCGCACGGGCGCTGCTTCGGCCTCGTCGCCCCCGATGCGCCGCCGGCCGGCTGGGCGGCGGCCTGGCACGAGGTCGCGGGCGGGTTCCTGACGCTGCCCGGCGTCTTTTCGGCCGACGGGCCCGACCCGGCCTCGGTCCTTCTTGCGGGCAGCCTGCCGGCGCGGCTCCCGGCCCGCATGGCCGATCTCGGGGCCGGGTGGGGGTGGCTCTCGGCGCAGGCGCTGCGGCACGAGGGGATCGCGACCCTCGATCTGATCGAGGCCGATGCCGACGCGCTCGACTGCGCGCGGCGCAACATCACGGATGCACGCGCGCGCTTCGTCTGGGAGGACGCGCGACGCCATCGGCCCGCGACGCCCTATGACGGCATCCTGTGCAACCCGCCCTTTCATGCCGGCCGGTCGGCCGATCCGGCGCTCGGGCAGGCCTTCATCGCGGCGGCGGCGCGGATGCTCGGGCCTTCGGGCAGTTTGTGGCTGGTCGCAAACCGCCATCTGCCCTATGAAGAGGCGCTGGCCGCGGCCTTCGCCGAGGTCGCCGAGATCGCGTCCACGGCATCCTTCCGGGTCTGGCAGGCGAGCCGGCCGCGGGCCCTCAGCCCGGGCAGGCAACCGGGCAGGCAACTGGGCAGGCAACCGGGCAGGCCCCCGAAAGGGTCCGCGAAACGGCCCGCAAGAACGCCCCCGGGCAGGCAGAGGTGATCCATGTCCTATTCGGTCGCTGGCAAGGTCGTCATCGTCACTGGCGCGGCACGCGGGATCGGCCTTGCCATCGCGCGGCACTTCGTCGACCGGGGCGCCTCGGTCATGTTCGCCGACGCCGATGAGGCGCAGCTCGAGCACGAGGTGGGCGATGCGGCGCGCGCCGAGGGGCAGGTGCGCCATTTCGCGGGCGACCTGCGCGAGCGCCTGGCGGTCGCGAACCTCGTCTCGGCCACGATCGACGCCTTCGACCGGATCGACGTGCTGGTGAACGCCTCGCGCCATGTCGCGACCTCGGACCCGCTCGGGATCGAGGCCGACGCGGTCGAGGACATGATCGCGCTCAACCTGATGGCGAGCCTGCGCGTCTCGCAGGCGGTGGCGCGGCGCATGATCGCGCAGGCCGCGCGCGAGGCCCCCGAAGAGGGCGCGGCCCCGCCCGCGGGCGCGATCGTCAACATCTCCTCGATCGCGGCACGGCGCGCGCAGCCCGAACTCATGGCCTATTCCATCGCCTGCGCCGCCATCGACCAGATGACCCGCTCGATGGCGGTCGCGCTTGCCCCGCGGCGCATCCGCGTCAATGCGGTGGCCTTTGGCAGCGTGATGAGCGCATCGCTCCAGGGCAGCCTCAAGGGGCATGCGGACAAGCGCGCCGAGATCATCCGCCACACGCCGCTCGGGCGCATCGCGGGTGCGGACGAGTTGGCCGAGGCGGTGCAGTTCCTCGCCTCGGACGGGGCGGGGTTCGTGACGGGGCAGGTCCTGACGGTGGATGGCGGGCGCAGCCTGATCGACCCGGTCTGCCTGCCGGCGCATTAGCGTCGCGCGGTCCCCTGCCCGCCGGTGCGGTTCACGAGCACGAGGCCCCCGATCACCAGCGCCCCCGCCCCGAGCAGCTCTGGCCCCACCGGATCGCCGAGAACCGCCCAGCCGAGCGCGATCGCGAGCACCGGCGTGAGGAGCCCCGCAGCCGCGACGCTCGAGGCCGGATAGCGCGCCAGCAGCCTGAACCACATCAGGAACCCGATCGCGGCCACGATCACCGACTGGTGCAGCAGCGCGAGGATCGACCCGAGGTCGGGCGCGCGCAGCGCCGCCCCCTCGAGCGCGGCCGCCCCCGCCATGATCGGCGCCGACCCGATCAGCATCCACAGAAGCTGCGCCTCGGCGCCCATCCCGCGCGCCCCCGCCTGCCGCGCCAGCAGCGTGAGCCCCGCCCAGCCGAGGGCGGCGCAGACCGCCAGCAGATCGCCCCGCAGATCGCCCTTCGCATCCCCCGCGCCCGCCTCAGACCCGGCCACGAGCGCCAGCGCCATCCCCGCGAAGGCAAGCCCGAGCCCCGCCGCCCGCGTGGGCGTGATCCGCTCGCCGGGCAGGAACAGATGCGCCCCGATCGCGAGCCAGACCGGCATCGAATAGAGCATGATCGTCGCGCGCGGCACGGTGGTGAGGTCGAGCGCATGGAAAAGGCACAGGAACTCGGCGGCGAACGCCGCCCCGAGGGCAAGGCCCCGGCCGGCATCGCGCCGCCCGAGGCCAAGCGGGCGCCCCCGCGCAAGGAGCCAGAGCGCCACCACGCCTGCGGCGATGACCGAGCGCAGCGCCGCCGCGAAGGCCGGCGCGAAACCATCGACCGCGACGCTGATCGCGATCTGGTTCGTGGCAAAGAGGAACGCGAGCCCCCCGAGCGCCAGCGCGCCCGCGACGTCGATCCTGTCCCTGCGCGTCATGGGCGTGCCTCCCTCGTGCCGCGCGCCCCTTGTCCTGCGGGGCGGGTCGAAGTCAAGCCGCCGGGCGCCGCGCAGACCGGGGATGGACCAGGGATACACCGGGGCTTGACCGGGGCGGCGCGATGGGCGCCAATTCGCTGACCGATTCCCCGCCCCGATGCAGGAGACGCAGATGTACGACAAACCCCAGAACGGCACCGGCAAGCCGTCGGTCCTTGCCGCCGACCTCGTCGTCAGCGGCGTGATCGCGACCGAGGGCGCGCTCGAGATCAACGGCACGGTCGAGGGCGAGGTGACGGCCGAGGCCCTGATCGTCGGCCGCGGCGGCACCATTTCGGGCAAGGTGCGGGCCCGGCGCGCGGATGTCCACGGGGTGCTGCAGGGCGATCTCGTGTGCAACGACCTCGTGCTGCGCGCCTCGAGCCGGCTGCACGCCGATCTGACCTGCGCGACCCTGACGGTCGAGACGGGCGCCGAGGTCGAGGGCAACCTGCGCCGCCCTGCCCCGCCCGCCCCGCCCGCCGCCGCCCAGACCCTGCTCGGGGCGGAGGCCGATCTGGCGGGCGGTGCGGACGACGCCGAGGGCTGATCCTCAGCGCAGCGTCACCTGCACCTCGATCCGGTCACCGACGCGATAGCGCGTGTCCGTCTCGGTCTGACCGTCGAGGCCGTTCCAGCTGTAGTGCACGCGCCAGCCGCCGACCTCGCGGCGGTCGCGCGCCTCGAACACCGTCTCGCACACGCGCGAGGTGCGATAGCCCGTCACCACCTGCCGCGGCTGGCGGTTGGCGGTATCGGCCCCGAGGATCGCGCCCAGCACCGTCATCGCATCCTTGCCCGACCCGTTGCCGAACTGGTTGCCGATCGCGCCGCCGATCAGCGCGCCCGCCAGCACGTCGCCCGAGCTGCCGCCCCGGACGGTGCCATAGACGGGCTCCTCGACATCGCGGCACCGGCGCACCGGCTCCTCGACCCGGGTCGTGACGTGGATCGGCTCGACCGCGGTGACGCGCGCGCTCACGTTGTAGGTGTCGGCCTGCGCGCCGGTGGCGGCAAGCGCGATGGCGGCGGCGGCGAGGACGCGGGCGGGGGTGCGGGCGGGGGTGGTCATGCTGCTCTCCTGTGTTCTGATGGCCGGGCAATGGCGCGGCCTTGGGGTCGGCATGCGCCCGACCGCCGCGGCAAGGCAATAGCGGCGCCGCGTTATGCGATAACGCCGCTCGCCTCGGGGCGTGAAATGGCCTATCAACCGGCCATGGGGCAGGGTCGGGCCGTCCTGTTCCGCCGGAGGATCCGATGCGCCTCGCGCCGCTCGCGCTCAGTCTTTTCCTCGCCGCGGCGCAGCCCGCCGCGGCCGCCTGCTATGCCGACTACAAGGCCAAGCAGGATGCGCCGCTGCGGCTCCACTACGGCGTGATCGAGGTGCCGGACGCCGTCTGCGCCGGCACGGCGCCCGCCGATGCGGCGGTGGCGGCGCGACTGGCGCAGGGGGGGTGGGAACTCCTCTCGGTGGTGTCGGTCTTCGGGCCGGAGGGCCTAGAGACTCGGAGGGGGGATGCGGGCGCCTATTTCCTTCGTTTCTGACGCCGCCCGGCAGGCGGGGCGCGCGATCGCGATCGGTATCGGCGCGGTGGTCGCGGTGCTCGTGGTGGCGGCGGTCCTGCTCTTTGCCGCGCTGCCCGACGCCAACCTCTTCAACGAGAGGGTCGAGCGCATCTTCGTCGAAAGCGCGGCCATGACCGCCCCGGGCGAGATCCGCCTGCTCGAGATCCTCGCCCAGTCGGGCACGGCCTTTGCCGAGGTGCTCGTCTCCTACCGGATGGTCATCTTCGTGCTGCTCGTGGTCGCGGCCGGGCTCTTGATCGTGGCGGTGCTGCTCGGCCTTGCGATCGTGGCGCTGCGGGCGCGGCTCGGCGCGATCCAGCGCAGCGGCATCCAGGTGATCTCGCTCGTGATCAGCCGCGAGGAACGCTGCGTCTATCTCAACGATCTCGCGCTGCCGCTGACGCAGGCCGCGCTCGAGACGCTCGCGGTCCTCGCCGAGGCGCGGCTGGACGACGAGGTGCTGACGGGCGCCGAGATCGAGGCGGTGATCTCGGGGCGCGCGGCCGCCGACTGCGACGAGGCCGCCGGCGCGATGCGGATCAAGCGGCTGCGCGACGCGCTCGGCAACCAGATCGTGGGCGAGCTATTGATCAAGACCGTGCCCAAGCGCGGCTACGTGCTGCGGGTAGAGCCTGCCGCGCTGCGGGTCGTCTGAAACCGTTCAGGCGCGGCGCGCGAGGCGTTCCTCGAGCACCTCGAAGGGCACGCCCGGCTCGGCCTTGGCGCCGCGGATCACGAGCGAGGTCTTGACGCTCGCAACGTTCTCGGCCTTGAGCAATTCCTCGGTCAGGAAGCTCTGGAAGGTCGAGAGATCGGGCGAGACGCATTTGAGGATGAAGTCGATCTCGCCGTTCAGCATGTGGCATTCGCGCACGAGCGGCCAGGCGCGCGCGCGCGCCTCGAAGGCCGACAGGTCGGCCTCGGCCTGGCTGTGCAGCCGCACCATCGCGAAGACCTGCACCTCGAAGCCGAGCTCGCGCGCGTTGATGTCGGCGTGATAGCCGCGGATATAGCCCGCCTCTTCGAGCGTGCGGACGCGCCGCAGGCAGGGCGGTGCCGAGATCCCGACCCGGCGCGCGAGCTCGACATTCGTCATCCGCCCGTCGGCCTGAAGCTCGGCGAGGATGCGGCGGTCGATGGGATCAAGCTTCGTGCCGGGCATGTCGTTCTCTTTCCTGCGGAAACATTCCCTAGCGGCGCAGCCCTTGACGCGCAATATTCTTTCAACAGGGCGCAATCATATGTCGCAGGTCAGGCGCCACTTCCCCCCGGCCGGGCGCTTCGCTAAGACGTCCGCAGGCGTCAGGCGACAGGAAAGGCGACGGTCATGGCAACGGTTCGGCACAGCCCCGTCCTCATCATCGGCTCGGGCCCGGCGGGATACACGGCCGCCGTCTATGCCGCGCGCGCGATGCGCAACCCCGTCCTGATCCAGGGGATCCAGCCGGGCGGGCAGCTGACCATCACGACCGAGGTCGAGAACTGGCCGGGCGACACCCATGTCCTCGGCCCCGACCTGATGGCCCGGATGGAGGCGCACGCGCGCGCCATGGGCGCCGATGTCGTCGCCGACCAGATCCTCGCGCTCGATCTCTCGGCCCGGCCCTTCCGCGCCGAGGGCGACAGCGGCACCACCTACACCGCCGACGCGCTGATCCTCGCCACCGGCGCGCAGGCGAAGTGGCTCGGCATCCCGTCCGAAGGCCGGTTCATGGGCTTTGGCGTCTCGGCCTGCGCGACCTGCGACGGCTTCTTCTATCGCGGCCGCGAGGTGGCGGTGATCGGGGGGGGCAACACCGCGGTCGAGGAGGCGCTGTTCCTGACCAATTTCGCCTCGAAGGTCACGCTGATCCACCGCCGCGATTCGCTGCGCGCCGAGCGGATCATGCAGGAACGCCTCTTTGCCCACCCCAAGGTCGAGGTGATCTGGAACCACGAGGTCGCCGAGGTGCTGGGCACCGAGGCCCCGCTCGGCGTCACCGGCCTGCGCATCCGCCACGCCACCACCGGCGCGGTGCGCGAGATCCGCTGCGACGGCGTCTTCGTCGCGATCGGCCACGCCCCGGCGTCGGACCTCGTGAAGGACCAGCTGCGCACCCATTCGGGCGGCTATGTCTGGGTCGAGCCCGGCACGACGCGCACCTCGGTCGCGGGCGTCTTCGCGGCGGGCGACCTGACCGACCATGTCTATCGGCAGGCGGTGACAAGTGCCGGCATGGGCTGCATGGCCGCCCTCGATGCCGAGCGTTTCCTTGCCGGTCACGGCGGCTGACCCCGCCCCTTGCGGCCCGGCGGGCGAGGGGCTAAGCCGCGCCTGTTTCAATCACCTGCAGGATCCATGATGCCCCTTCCCGCCAATCACGCCCCCATCCCCGAGCTCTACGTCGCCCCCGAAGCCGCCCGCGCGATGCGGCTCGAGGCCGCCGCGCTGCCCTCGTGGGATCTCTCGGCGCGCCAGATCTGCGATCTCGAACTGCTGATGAACGGCGGCTTTTCCCCGCTCAGGGGCTTTCTCGGACAGGCTGACTATGACGGCGTCGTGCGGGACATGCGCCTTGCGGACGGCACGCTCTGGCCGATCCCGGTCACGCTCGATGTCTCGGGCGACTTCGCGGCCCGCGTCGCGCCGGGGCAGGACATCGCGCTGCGCGACCCCGAGGGGGTGATCCTCGCGATCCTGCATGTCTCGGACAAGTGGACGCCCGACAAGGCGCGCGAGGCCGCCCTCGTCTTCGGTGCCGACGACGCCACGCACCCGGCGGTCGACTATCTGCACCGCGTCGCGGGCCCCGTCTATCTCGGCGGCAGGGTGACCGGCCTGCAACCGCCGACGCATTACGATTTCCGCGCCCGCCGCGACAGCCCCAACGACCTGCGCGCCCATTTCCGCAAGCTCGGCTGGCGGCGCGTCATCGCCTTCCAGACGCGCAACCCCCTGCACCGCGCGCATCAGGAACTGACCTTCCGCGCCGCGCGCGAGGCGCAGGCCAACCTGCTCATCCACCCCGTCGTCGGGATGACGAAGCCGGGCGACGTCGATCACTTCACCCGCGTGCGCTGCTACGAGGCGGTCCTCGACCAGTATCCGGCCGCGACGACGCATCTGAGCCTTCTCAACCTCGCTATGCGGATGGCGGGTCCGCGCGAGGCGCTCTGGCACGGGATCATCCGGCGCAACCACGGCTGCACCCACATGATCATCGGCCGCGACCACGCCGGCCCCGGCAAGAACGCGCAGGGCGAGGATTTCTACGACCCCTACGCCGCGCAGGAGCTTTTCCGCGCCCATGAAGCCGAGATCGGCATCGAGATGGTCGATTTCCGCCAGATGGTCTATGTGCAGGAGCGCGCCCAGTACGAGCCGCGCGACGAGGTCGAGCCCGGCGCCACGATCCTCGATATCTCCGGCACCGAGTTGCGCCGCCGCCTGCGCGAGGGGATCGAGATCCCCGAATGGTTCTCCTTCCCCTCGGTCGTGGCCGAGTTGCGCCGCACCTCGCCGCCACGTTCGCGCCAGGGCTTCACGGTGTTCTTCACGGGCCTTTCGGGGTCGGGCAAATCGACCATCGCCAACGCCCTCATGGTCAAGCTGATGGAGATGGGCGGCCGGCCGGTGACGCTGCTTGACGGCGACGTGGTGCGCAAGCACCTCTCGTCCGAGCTCGGCTTTTCCAAGGAGCACCGCGACATCAACATCCGCCGCATCGGCTATGTCGCCTCCGAGATCACCAAGAACGGCGGCATCGCGCTCTGCGCCCCGATCGCGCCCTATGCCGCGACGCGCCGCCAGGTCCGCCAGATGATCGAGGAGGTCGGCGCCTTCATCGAGGTTCACGTCGCAACGAGCCTCGAGGAATGCGAGCGGCGCGACCGCAAGGGCCTCTACAAGCTCGCGCGCGAGGGCAAGATCAAGGAGTTCACGGGCATCTCCGACCCCTACGAGGCGCCCGAGACGCCCGAGCTGCGGATCGACACCGAAGGGCAGGATGTGGACGCCTGCGCGCAGACGGTGCTGCTCAAGCTCGAAGGGATGGGGTTGATCCGGGCCTGAGGGCCCGGATCGGCGCTGTCAGTGGACGCTGACCGGCGCGAGGTCGTTCTGGCGCGCGAGCGCGAAGGCCAGCGCCCGGTCGCGCACCAGCGCCAGTCGCTCGCCATCCGCGCGGTGGACGGCATAGATCACGCCGGCGCCCCCGATCTGCGCCCGGATCGGCTCGGGCAGGTCGGCGACATCGACGGGCCGGACATAGACGATCGCATCGCCGTTTTCCGGTCCGAAATCGAAAGCTGCGTTCATCTCCGGCCCTCCTTCATCAGCCGCGGGTGATCTCGATGGTCTTGACGCTGGGTTCGGGCACGCTGCGGCGCAACTCGACGTGCAAGAGCCCGTTCACGAGGCGCGCGCCCGCGACCTCGACGCCCTCGGCCAGCACGAAGCTGCGCTGGAACTGCCGCGCGGCGATGCCCCGGTGCAGGAACACGCGGCCGTCGTCGGCCTCGTCCTGACGGCCGCGGATCATCAACTGGCGATCCTCGAGCGTGATCTGGATGTCGCCCTCGGCGAACCCCGCCACGGCCAGCGTGATGAGGTAATCGTTCTCGGAAATCTTCTCGATGTTGAAGGGCGGATAGCCCTCGGTCGCGGTCTTGGCGGTCCGCTCGACCAGCCGCTCGAGCTGCTCGAAGCCCAGAAGGAACGGGTGCGCCCCGAAGCCCAGCTTTGTCATCTCTCTCATCCTTTCTTCAAAGCGACGATGCGCCGGGCCCCGCATCGGCAACCCGGACGGTCGAGATATGGGAAGCGGGTCGCGCCCTCGCAAGGGCGCCCGTCAGGCCGCGAGTTCGGCCTTGGCCTGCCGGTCCGCAAGGCGACCGGCCTCGAGGATCCGGCTCGCGCGGGCCTCCTCGCGGCGCTTGAGGATCTCGTAGGCGATCGCGCCCAGAAGCGAGATGGTGATGATGACGACCGCGAGCGCCGACAGGGCAGGCGTCGTGCCCTGCCGCACCTCGCCCGCGATCACGGTCACCAGCGTCTTGTCGGCGAGGATCGCGAAGGTCGTGGTGTTGTAGTTCTCGAACGAGGTGAGGAACGCGATCACCGCCGCCGAGATCAGCGCCGGCCGCAGGAAGGGCAGCAGGATGTGCCAGAACACCTGCGGAAAGCTCGCGCCGAGGTCGAGGGCGGCCTCTTCCTGCCCGCGGTCGAAGCGCTGGAGCCGCGCCGAGATGATGAGCATGCAATAGGCCGAGATGAAGCTCGCCTGCCCGAGGGTCGCGAGCACGAGGCCGTTGTAGAAGGTCGATTTCGTGAAATCCGAGAGCGCGAGCGCGTCCTTCCAGAAGATCACGGTCGAGATGCCGATGATGACGCCGGGCGTCAGCACCGGCGAGACGGTGACGAGGTAGAAGAGCCCCCGCGCGCGGGCGTAGATCTGGTTCATCATGATCGACGCCGCGAGCCCCATCGGCACCGACAGCGCCACCACCGCAAGCCCGATGATGACCGAGTTCAGCAACCCCTCCATCATCGCGCGATGGTTCCAGAGCGCCACGAACCACTCGAGGGTGAAGGTCTCGAACGGCCAGGCCTGCGGATAGGTGGGCGTGTTGAAGGCGGTGATGCCCGTCACCAGCAGCGGCCCGAAGAGATAGAGCAGGAAGATCGCGATGTAGAACCCGACCATCGCCCGCAGGATCGCGCGCGAGGTCATCGGATCGTCTCCCCGAGCGAGACCTTGAAGAGGCGCAGCATCAGCAGCACGAAGGCGATGCAGGCCACGAGCAGGATGAAGGCATAGGCCGCCCCCCGCGGCCAGTTGAACGACTGGAAGAAGAAGTCGTAGACGATCGAGGTGAACCACAGCGTCCGCGGCCCGCCGAGGAACTGCGGCGCCGCCAGCGACCCCGCCGAGAGCATGAAGACCATGGTGCAGCCCGAGGCGATGCCGGGCTTGGCATAGGGGATCACGACATCGCGGTGGATCTTCCACCACGGCGCGCCGAGGTCGCGCGCGGCCTCGATCTGGTTGCGATCGAGGCTCTCGATGGCGTTGTAGAGCGGGAACACCATGATGAGCAGGTAGGCATAGGACAGGCCGACATAGAGCCCGACATTGGCGCCGAGGAAATCGATCGGCCCGTCGGTGATGCCCGCCCCCATCAGCATCTGGTTGATCAGGCCCTTCGACGCCAGCAACAGGCGCAGCGCGAAGGCGCGCAGGATCTCGTTCACCCAATAGGGCACGACGAGCAGCAGCATCAGCACCCGCACCCGCTGCCGCGTGCCCGATTGCGCCATGTAATAGGCGATCGGATAGCAGATCGCGAAGTTGAAGGCCGCGACCACGACCGAGACCCCGATCGTGTAGATGAAGGCCCAGAGGTGGATGGTGTTCCAGTTGCCCGAACTCGGCTCGACGAAGAAGGATTTGTATTGCGCGATCGTCAGCACATCCTCGGGCCCGCCGCGCTTGGAGGGGATGAGGCGGGGATGGAAGCTCTCGACCACCATGTAGAGATAGGGCAGCACGACCAGAAAGACCGTCCAGAACCCCACGAGCGCGAGGAACACGGTGCCAAGGAGCGCGCCGTTGCGGTCGAAATAGCCCCGGTGCCCCGGGCCGCGGCTCGCGGCCTCGCGCCGGGCCATCAGCCAGAAGACGGCGATGACCGCGAGCGGGATCAGCAGGACGACGAAGCGGCTACTCACGGGCAAGCGCCCCCTCGGGCAGCACGAGCCCCGCCTCGGGCGCGTAGCTCGCGGGCGTCGATGCGCCCTGCGCGGGCATCGCGAAGCCCGCCGTCCGCCCGACGCTGAGGCTGATCTCCTTCTTGCCGGCGCCGCGCAGATAGATGTGGGTGAGGTTGCCCTCGAAGGCGACCGATTCCACTTCGGAGGTCAGCGTCGCCTCGGGCGCGCCGGCGACGGGCACGATCGCCTCGGGCCGCACGAAGAGGATCGCGCGCGCCCCGGCGCCGAGCCCCGCCGGGTTGCGCCCGGCAAGGCGGCCAAAGGCGGTCTCGACCACCGCCATGCGCGCGTCGGCGGCGACGACCCGGCCGGCGAATGCGTTGTTCTCGCCCACGAAGGAGGCGACGAAGGGTGTTGCGGGGTTGTCATAGACGGCCTTGCCGTCGCCCACCTGCTCGATCACCCCGTCGCTCATGACCGCGATGCGGTCCGACATCGTCAGCGCCTCGCCCTGATCGTGGGTGATGTAGATGAAGGTGATGCCGACCTGCCGCTGGATCGCGCGCAACTCTGCCCGCATGTGCTGGCGCAGCTTGAGGTCGAGCGCCGAGAGCGGTTCGTCGAGCAACAGCACCTTGGGCTGCACGGCGAGCGCGCGCGCGATCGCCACCCGCTGCTTCTGCCCGCCCGACAACTCGCTCACGAGCTTGTCGCCCTGGCCGGCGAGCGCGATCAGCTCGAGCAACTCGTCGGCCTTGCGCCGCCGCTCGGCCTTGCCGACGCCGCGCACGCGCAGGCCATAGGCGATGTTCTCCGCGACCGTCATCAGCGGGAACAGCGCGAGGTTCTGGAAGATCAGCGCCGTCGGCCGGCGGTTGGGGCTGATGCCCGCCATATCCTGCCCGCCGATGCGCACCGCGCCCTCGGTCGGGTCGAGAAAGCCCGACACCGTGCGCAGGATCGTCGTCTTGCCGCAGCCCGAGGGCCCGAGAAAGGAAAAGAACTCACCCCCCGCGATATCGAGGGTGGCGCGCGAGACGGCCGTGAAGCTTCCGAATCGGACGGTGAGGGTGTCGAGTTCGACGCTTGCGCTCATTCAGGGGCAGCCTTCGCGTGGGATGTCGTAGAGGCGCGCGACCGTGCGCGTGCGCGTCAAGGGCCAGCCCCGCGAAGGGCTGGCCCCGATCCGCGTGCTCAGGCTCAGGCGGCCTTGAACTTGTCGGCGTACTGGCTGCGGATTTCCGCATACCAGGTCGGCTCGGGCGGCCACGGCCACAGATTGGCGAGCGCGTCACCCGGGAAGGCATCCTGGAAGTTCTTCTTGAAGACATCCGAGGTGAAGGCGTCCGCCCCGTTCACGACCGGGTTGTAGCCCGACCCGTCGGCGACCGCACCCGAGACCTCGGCGGTGTGCAGATAGTTGAGGAAGGCATAGACCCCCTCGACGTTCTGCGCGCCCTTGAGCATCGACAGGCCGTCGACCCAGGCGATCGCGCCCTCTTTCGGGGCGGTGTAGTTGACGGGCTTGCCTTCCTTCTTGAGCGACAGCGCCGGGCCGTCCCAGGTCAGGCCGATCCAGACGTCGTTCTCCATCAGGCCCGACTTGGTGTTGTCGGCCGAATCCCAGAACTGGCGGACCCAGTTCTTGCGCTCGATCGCGAAGGCCAGGATCGGATCCCAGAGCTTCTTGAAGCTGTCCTCGTCCTTGTAGCCGTCGAGCATCCGGTTCGAGGGCATCTGGCCCGAGGCATCCCACCACAGCCCGATCGAGAGCAGGTAGGAATGCGGACGGCCCTGCACATGGCCCTTCACGCTCTCGTCCCAGAGCGAGCCGAAGGAGAGTTGCGCCGGGTCGCCCGGATAGAGGTCGGTGCGATAGGACAGCGCCTCGGAGCCCCAGCAATGCGGGACGTGATAGAGATCGCCGCCCACCGTCCAGAGGTCGGTCGAGCTCTTCAGCATCGCCGGCAGGACGTTGCCGATGTTCGTCATCTTCGACATGTCGAAGGGCGCGAGCACATCGAGGTCAAGATACTGCGGCGCGCGGTTGACCGTCGGCTGGCAGAGGTCGAAGCCCTCGCCGCCCGTCGCCATCAGCTTGTTGAGCTGCTCCTCGTTCTGCGAGAACGGCGTCTGGTTGACCTTGATGCCCGTCGCCTTCTCGAAGTTCGGGATCACGTCGCCGGGGAATTCGTCCGACCACATGAGCAGGTTGATCTCGCCCGAAGAGGCGAGCGCCTTCGACGAGATGATCGCGGGCGTGGCGAGCGCGCCCATTCCCGCCGCGGAGGTCTTGAGGAAGGTGCGCCGGTTGAAACGGCCGAACTGAGATTTCACGTCTTTCGCTCCCTTGCTGCTCCGGCCCGGGTCCGCCCCGGCGCCGGCCGATTCGTTTCTTTACCGTCTTCTTGACACTCGTGTGACATCGCCGCCGAGGGCCGCGCGCCACCGGTTCCAGACGCAAGACCGTCGCGGCAATCACCCCGTCTTGTCAAGTGTCACGATGCACCGCCGCGCGCCGACGGCCTCAGGCGCGCGCGATCATCCCGCCCGCGCCGCGCCGGATCGCGCCCGCAAGCTCGAGCGCGACCACCTCGGGCGCGACCTCGTGCGCCGGGCGCGCCAGGTCGCGGATCAACTGATCCTCGGCGATCGGGGTCGCGCCCAGACGCTCGAGGATCGCCAGAGCCAGCGCCGCACCGGTGCCCGCCCCGGCGCCCACCCCGGCGCCCACCCAGCCCCCCTGCCCCGCCCCCCGCGACGGTCCATCGGCCGCGCGGGGCGCGGCGCGGGGCCCCGCGACCTGCGCTGCACCCGCGCCCACGCCGCGCAGGGGCGGGGCGGCCGCGCCCGGCAGCACCTCGCGCAGCGCGTCGAGGACATCCGCGGCATCGCGCACGAGCGTCGCCCCCTCGCGGATCAGCTGGTTGCACCCGCCCGCGCGCG
>Ga0172372_10007337_pt1 | contig 14821 bp, 10 predicted proteins | sample LakKiv5m_2_FD_114544 | JGI IMG/M metagenome (GOLD analysis project Ga0172372, IMG submission 114544) | Freshwater microbial communities from Kabuno Bay, South-Kivu, Congo - kab_092012_9.5m | ecosystem: Environmental > Aquatic > Freshwater > Lake | place: Democratic Republic of the Congo...
CCTAGCTTGCCATGGGCTTCTTTACGATCTCGAGTAACACCCGGAGTATCATCGGTGATAGCAAAGCTTTTGCCGCTAAGTTTGTTAAAAAGTGTTGATTTTCCAACGTTTGGTCGACCAATAATTGCAATTCGAAACATAATTTTTGATAAATGTGATTTGGTGCGGAGATAATATTATCAAGCCCTCAATAAAGCAATCTATTCTTTTAACAACATCGATCAATATTTTTCTATTTTTTATTTCTATGATTATTAAAAATTCTTTTTTGAAATTATTACAAAATTTTTATGATTTTTTTGTAAATGTTCGATATATCTTTGATAAGCAATATCACAACTGATATAAGAATTTATATATTTAAAAAACTTTAATTTTTTTCATAAATTAATTTTTAATTTTTTTTAAAAAACTTTTCGAACTGATTAAAAAATTATAATTAACAAAATTCGCAAAAAGAATAAGGCTATAAAAGCAACAAGTTGTTGATTAAATATCATCCTTTCGAGTGCAATAATTTTGGTTTCATCGAGATTTGCCGTCTTTACGAATTGAACAAAATAAAATTACCATATCCTGAACAGCGCCAGCCAAGACCGAAACAACCAAAATCCAAATTGTTCAGGGCAAATAACCAAATTGCGAAGCTAAAGTTGGACCAATTAATGGGTTTGGTCCATCTATTGCGGCATAGTGATGGTCAAAAACAATCCATTTATTAGTCGGAAACAAAATCTGAGCAATCATTAATTCTTTGTGCTGGACTTATTTTGTAGGGATTAACTCGCAAAATTTTTAAAGTAATCCATAAACTATAAAAACGATAAGCAATTAATTGAATACAAACAAAAGCAACTATAAACCATAATTATGAAACGCTCTCATTTCTAACAAACGCGATTCCTGCAAATGATGATGCACCAACGATTCCAACTATAATCCATATTAAATAATGCATAAAATTTTTTTTCATAAAATAAACGAATGTTTTTATTGAATATTTTTAAAAAACTAATTGAATTTAAGTTTAAAAAATTAAGAATTAATTTGGCCTGTTTTTAGTTTTAATAAAACAAATTTATAAATATTTATTCAAGAATTTTTAGCGTATCTTCATGGCAGATAAAGCAACCACATCAAGTTTACTCGAAGCTATCAAAAACAAACTCAATAAGTTTGATAGCAAAACATCTATAAATGAAAAACCGCAAATTTTTCCAAGCAACAATCCAACCGAGCAAGAAAATAAAAATTCAGAAAAAATCTTAGATAAAACTAGCATTAGTTTAAATCTTGACGAATCATTTAAAAAAATAGATGAAAAAACTTCAAAATCTGCATCAACAAATCAATCCCCACATGAATCAGATCTTGATATTGACGACGAAAGTGTAAATGTAAAAAACTTTTCACCTAAGGTTTCGGTTGAAAGCAAAATTAAAGAAATTGCAGATGAGGTCAATCTCGAAGAGTTCGAAAATGATGTTGAAGATACTGAATTTTCTGATACCAATCAAAATTTAATTGATAATAAAAAACCCGATAATTTATCATCAATCACCAGCGATAAACAAGATGAAAAAAATCAAGACCCAATTGAAATAGAATTAATACAACTAGAGAAAGAAATTGCTCAAAAAAAACAACAAAATAAAGATCCTCACAATATTGAATCTAATCAAGATCTTAAAAACTATCTCGATTCAGAATTTAAAAAAGATGTAGAAGACTTAAACAACCAGATTTCTAATAAAAATCTTTCAAACAATATGTTGGAAACAATTAATACCAACTCCGTTGCTAATGTTACCAATATCAGCTCAACAACGACTACAGATTCTTCATCAAAAAGTTTAACTCTTAATCAAAATTTTAACGACAATATTAATTCTCAACAAGAACAAGATTATCCCAAAAATTTATCTCAAGATTTACCCGATGTTGATAGCATTGATAAAAATCTATCTTTGCAAACAAATATTGCTCCCGAATTAACTTCTTCAAAATTACCAAATGTTTTTGAAAATAAGATTTTTGAAGGGTTTAATAACAATCAAACTGATAGCTTTAATTTTCTTAATAATTTTAGCAAAACATTTTCACCAGCTCGCGATTATTTAGCAAAAATTTCTCCGAGTTCAAATCAAACAAATTCAGTGCAGATTGATAATCATTCAAATATTTTAGATGAAAAATCATCGGATAAAAAAACTAATCAAGAATATCAAAATGATGAAAAAATTATAATATCCAGCGCTTCATCTAAAACAATAAACCCAGAATCTCAAGATCAAGAAGTTGTAAACAAAACAGAAACAAGTGAAAAATCAGTTAAAACTCAATCCGAGAACAAATTACCTGAAAATCAAAATATCGACGCTAAACAATCACCTCTTCAAGATAAAAACTATGAATTAAAAACAGAAACTGACAAAAATAACTCTAAATCTTCTGAATTTATAGATGATAATTATTTAAAAACGCAACCATCTATGCCGTTAAATCAAGATAATATTTTATCTTCTACAGAAGTTGTTTTTTCAAAAAATTTAGAAAATTCTTATAATTCAAAAATCGATCAATCTCCCAAAATTGATTCTATGTTTGAATCCAAAATATCTCAAAATAGTGAAAATTTAGTCAATAATTCACAATCTTTAATATCTGATAATTCTGATAAAATTAACATTAACTTTTCATCCTCCATCAGCAAACCAAATCAAATAAATGATCTCAAAAATTCTTTAGAAATTTCTAATTTAAACAATGAAGCTAATAAAAATAATTTTATTGAAAGAGTAAATTATAATCTAATTCACGAAGAAACCATCTATCAGGCTAATAATTCTATAAAAAAACTTGTTGATGCTAAAAATATGATCAAAAATGTTAATAATTTCGCTCACAACGATATACTCAACAAAATTGCCATTAGTCTTATGGAACCAAAGTTAGAAAAATGGCTTAATGAAAATCTTCCACAATTGGTTGAAGAGATTGTTAAACAAGAAATTGATAAGATTGTTCCGAAAGAATAAATTTTTTAGCCCCAAAATACAAAATCAACAAACTTTATTATTTATAAAATTCAAAATTAATTGAGTTTACTAAACTCATTCAATGCATTAGTAATTTTTCTTTGCGCCTCTTTAACGTGCCTTTTTTTAATAATAAGTGGGGGAAGGATTCTTATTACATTTTCTCCGGCCGGAATTGTTAAAATTTTATGTTCTATAAATTTTTTAACTATTTGGTTGTTCTCTATTTTTTCGTTAATTTTAATGCCCAACATTAGTCCTTCACCCCTTACTTCATCGATGATATTCGGAAAATCATTTTTAATTTCGATGAGCATATTTTTTAGCAAGAGTCCAATCTTGCAAACATTTTGTAAAAAATTTTTTTTAAGCATAACCTCCAAAACTGAGTCAGCAACCGCCATAGCTAATGGATTACCGCCATACGTTGTGCCGTGGACACCAAGAGTCATTCCGTCAGAAGCATTTTTTGTTGCTAAACAAGCCCCCAATGGAAAACCCCCCGCAATCGCTTTTGCCGTAGATACGATATCTGGCTTAGTTTGATAAAATTCATGAGCGAATAATTTACCGGTTCGACCCATTCCACATTGAACTTCATCAAATGCTAATAATAAGTCATTTTCATCGCATAATTTTCTGAGATTTTTAATAAATTCTTTGGACGAGACTCTAATCCCTTCTTCGCCTTGAATTGGTTCAATTAATATTCCGGCAGTATTTTTATTAATAGCTTTTCTAACTTCATCGAGATTACCAAACTCAACATTATCAAAACCTTCTAACTTAGGTTCAAAACCTTCTAGATATTTTGGTTTAGATGCTGCCGAAATTGTTGCAATTGTTCTGCCATGGAATGCACCTCTAAATGTAATAATACGGTTTTTGTGTGGCTGACCCTTTACATAAAAATGTCTTCTTATCATCTTAATCGCACATTCAATGCTTTCAGCTCCAGAATTACAAAAAAACACAAAATCTGCAAAGCCACTATGTTTAACTAATTTATCAGCATAATTATTGAGTTCTGATGTATTATAAATATTGGAGACATGCCATAATTTTTTAGCCTGCTTTGTAATAGCTTTGACCATTTTTGTATTACAATGACCGAGTGCATTAACAGCTATTCCAGCCCCAAAATCAAGATATTTATTATTTTTAGTATACAAGTTAACACCTTTGCCTTTTATAAAAATCAGATCAAATCTTTTATGAACAGGAAGCAATTTATTGGATGTGAAATTATGATCCATGTATGTCGAATTTTGTTAATATAAAATTTTTGTTTTTAATTAAAAAAATAAAAATAACCTTAAAAAATAAAGTAAAATTTCAGGTTTATTCCCTAATTAAATCTCTTTTTTATTCTCTTTGTTTAAAAAAAATATTATAAAACTATTTATTAAAATAAATTACTTTTTTAGTGCTTATAGACTCGTTTGAAAACAAACAAAAAATCGTCAATAATCTTATCGAAATATCTGAATTTGAAGGTTGGAGTGATCATTCTTTACGTTTAGCTTTCAATAAATCGCAAATTGATGAAAAATATCTAGACATTATTTTTGAAAACAAAATTTTTAGTGCCATAGAATTTATAACTGAACTGAGACTCCAAAATCTCATAGAATTATGCAAATCTTCATCAGAATTTAACTCTAAAAAAATTAGCGAAAAAATTTCTTTTGCTCTATTTAATTTTCTCGATTTTGATAAAAAAAATAAAATTTCTTTTAAAAGATTAATTAACTTTTATGTAAATCCTCAAAATTTAATATTTTATAAAAATTTTGGACCAAGACCAACTAAAATGGCTTTTTCTCAATCATATAGAATTGCAGATTTTATATGGAATTTATGCGGTGATCAATCAACAGATTTTAATTTTTTTAGCAAAAGACTTATCTTATCAAAAATTATAGTACGATCTTTTATTTATTTTGTTAATGATAGCTCTTCTAATTCTCAAGCGACAAAAAATTTTATTGAACAACAAATTTTTAAAGTTTTAAAATTCAATAAATATAAAAATATTTCAAAACAAAAATTGAATTTTTTAAAAAATAAACTTGACGAAATATTGCTTGAACAAAATAATTATCCCAAAAAACTTACGGATCTAATTAGCGAAATTCCTTTTATTCGTTTAATCAAAAAAAACCACTTCAAATAACATGTCTAATATTAACACCCTAGATTTAGTTTTTTTTATAACGACATTTTTAATAGTTCTAGTCGCAACATATCGTGGTTTTATAAAAGAATTTTTCTCAGTCATTAATTGGACAATTGCATTTGCGCTTTCATATCTTTTATCCCCTTTTTTATCAAAATTTTTAGTAAATTACTTTGAGAGCAAATTAATTTTAAATATTTCAGTTAGAATTGGATTATTTATATTTTCATTCATTATTTTTATGTTATTAACCTCAAACTTTGTTGAGGATTTAACCTTCTCCTTCAATGTATATATTAATAAATTTTTTGGAGCTTTTTTTGGTTTTTTCAAATCAATTTTAATATTTGGATTAATATATTCTCTTTACAATTGTTTTTTTGATTATGCTCTAGGCCAAAAGCTAATTGCCAAAAATACTAACAAAATGCCATCATGGTATACAAATTCTTACTCATCAAGTGTGATTGATTTTGCAGGCAATATAATTGATCCCGCGGTTAGAGGTTTTATTGGATTTTTAAAAATAAATTATTCTGAAGTTTTAAAAGTTGATAAAAAGATCGAGAAAAAAATCGAAAACAAATTTAAATATGATACCCTAAAAGACTTTGAAATGAATGATAGTGTCAATGTTCATCTTCAACAACAGAATCCAAACGAAGTTGATCAAAAAATACCAGATCAACCAAAAGTCCAACCAAATTTTAATATTAAAAACGATTCTGGTTACGATAAAAAAGACATTGAAAAAATGCAAAAACTTATCGAAATTATTAACAAATAAATCATAAAATATGTTTAGACTCGATGAAAAAATAGCGTTAATAACCGGTGCCACTGGAGGCATTGGATCAGCTATCGCTAAAACTCTTTATAATCAGGGAGCTAGAGTTATTTTGTCAGGAACAAATCAAGAAAAACTCGAAAAACTTGCATCAGAAATTTCGCCTGATTGCAAATATATCCAATGCAATTTGTCAAATCACGATGAAGTTGAAATTTTGTTTGATAAAGCTGAAGAATTATTAGGCCAAGTTGATATTTTAGTTTGCAACGCCGGTATTACTAAAGATAATTTAATATTGCGCATGAAAAATGATGATTTTGATCAAGTTATCGATGTCAATCTTAAATCAACTTTTATTCTCAATCGTAACGCCATTAAAAAAATGATTCGTAGAAAAAATGGGCGCATCATAAACATTGCTTCGGTTGTAGGTTCAACAGGAAATCCCGGACAAGCAAATTATGTAGCATCAAAAGCCGGAATGATCGGCATGTCAAAATCTATGGCTCAAGAGGTTTCTTCGCGAGGAGTCACCATAAATTGTGTTGCGCCGGGATTCATTGAAAGCCCGATGACAGAAATTTTAAGTGAACAACAAAAGCAAGCAATTTTATCCAAAATTCCCTGTGGAAGAATGGGATCATCGCAAGAAATTGCAAATACTGTAGCCTTTTTAGCAAGTGAAGAAGCTTCATACATTACCGGAAACACTCTCCATGTTAACGGTGGAATGTTCATGAATTAAATTCTATAAATTTATAAAATATGTCAAAAATTCATCAAACCAAAGTTGCCATTATTGGCTCTGGACCAGCCGGTTACTCTGCTTCAATTTATTGCGCTCGAGCCAATCTCAAACCAATTTTAATAAACGGCAATCAGCCGGGAGGTCAATTAACAATCACCACCGATGTCGAAAATTATCCGGGTTTTGCGTCGGCGATTCAAGGCCCTTGGTTGATGGAGCAAATGGAAAAACAAGCCGTTCATGTCGGTACGCAAATTGCTTACGACCACATCACGAAAGTTGATTTTAGCAATCGACCTTTTCGTTTAATTGGAGAGTCGGGCGATATTTACGAAGCCCAAACAGTAATTATTTGCACTGGTGCTCAAGCTAGATGGTTGGGCCTTGAGTCTGAAAAAAAATATCAAGGTTTTGGCGTTTCGGGTTGCGCAACTTGCGATGGTTTTTTCTTCAAAAACAAAGAAGTGATAGTGGTTGGAGGGGGTAATAGCGCAATCGAAGAGGCTTTATATTTAACAAATCATGCCTCTAAGGTTTATGTGGTTCATAGACGCGAAAAATTTCGAGGTGAAAAAATCATGCAAGATAGGCTTTTTAATAACCCTAAAATCGAGGTTATTTGGAATCACGAACTTGACGAAGTTTTGGGCACAGAAAATCCAAAATCCGTTACGGGCGCAAGGCTTAAAAGCACCGTCGATAATTCTTTCAAAGAATTAAAAATTGACGGAATTTTTATTGCAATTGGTCATAAACCAAATTCTGAAATCTTCAAAAATACTGGCATCGAAATTGATAATGATGGCTATATTATAACAAAGCCAAACTCTACAGCTACATCGATCAAAGCCGTTTTTGCAGCCGGCGATATTCAGGATAAAATATATCGTCAAGCCGTTACCGCTGCGGGCACTGGATGCATGTCGGCCCTAGAGGTTGAGCGCTTCCTTTCGCATTAATATTCCGTTTTCCAAAAATATAATCCGCAAGCCGGCGCGTTTGGCCCCGATAAGGTGCGGTTTTTTGATTGCAAAATATTTTCGATTTCTTGCGGAGCGATTTTTTTCTGCCCAACCCAAAGTAAGGTTCCAACCATATTTCTTACCATGTGATGAAGGAATGATTTAGCCGATATTTCGAAGATAATTTTGTTTTCAGCGTCGGCAAATAAATTGATTTCTGAGATTGTTCTGATTGGGGATTTAGCCTGACATTCAGCGTCGCGAAAGGCAGAAAAATCATGCTCACCAACTAAATATTTTGTTGCCTCCTTCATTAATTTTATATCCAGCTCTTTGCCCCCGACGTGCCAAACCCGTAATTTATCAATAGTTGGCACCGCTTTTCGGTTAAGAATAAAATAACGATAATAACGCATTTTGGCATCGAAACGCGCATTAAAATTTTTGTCAACGATTTGCGAATTAAGCACAGCGATGCTCTCATCTTGAAGATAATAATTCATACCCATAATCATTTGATGGGTCGAGATTTTTTTAGGTAAGTCAAAACTTATAACTTGATTTAAAGCGTGAACACCTGCATCAGTTCTGCCTGAAACGCTAATTTCTGCATCGAATTGCGTTAATTTTTTTATGGCTTTTAAGAGCTCACCCTCGATGGTTTTTTTGTTGGTTAAATTTTGGATTTGAAAACCGCAATAACTAGTGCCATAGTACTCTATTTCTAGTTTGTAACGATAAAAGTTTAGTTGCTCCATTCGTTAATTCTTGAAAGATTTGGGATATTGTCATCATCAATTTTTTGAGTTGAAAAAAATAGTTTATTTTCAGCAAAAAAATCGAAGAGTTGTTGAAGTTGTTGTTTAGTTTTGACGATCAAATTTTCAATTTCATTCTCATCATCAATAATTTGTATAATTTTCGAGCCATCAGAATTATTTAGTTTCCAATAACTTAATTGATTTATCTTATAATTTTTAAGAATTCCTTCAGAAAGAATCAAAGCATAAATTAAAAGTTGCGGTTCAAGCCATTCCAACACGCTTCTTTTAGATGGCGTTTGTCCAGTTTTATAATCGATTATAATTAATTTACCGTCTTTAATTATAACTCTATCAACCTTGCCTCGAAGCTCGATGATGTTGATTTGCGAATATATAGATTCTTCAATTAAATTTTGGCAATTTTTAAATTGCTGATTATCTCTTAAAAAAAACTCAAAGAAAATTTTAAATTTTGGGAGCCATATTAACTTTGCTTGTTTAGACAAGAAGTATTTATCAAATATTTTATCAAAGTTTACATGATCTGGATTTTTAATATATTCCTCTAAAGCATTATGAACAAAGCTACCAAACTCAGCATGTGAAGCCTCATAATCAATTGGCTTTAGTTCTTCAATTTTTAAAATTTTTTTAACATAAATATAATATGGATTATTAATTAATTTAGAAATTTCAGTTATTGAATAACTAGTTGGTAAATTCTCAAAGCTAACAGAAGGTTGAGGATTTGTAAGATAAAATTTTCGAGCACGGTTTGAAAAATCTTCAATATTTTTTACAAAATTTATATTAACTAAGTTACCAAATGTTTTGAGGCGCGTTAAAAATTGTGATTCTACATTTGTAGACCCGAGCCTTGATAATGAGTTGGTTAAATAAACTTTTTTATTGGATAAATAATTGCAGAAATCATAAGCATTTTGTCCGATAATTTTTAATGATTTGTTAACTTTTAATTCATTCTTAATTTTTGCCCCAATCCAGCCATGATTCTCAATTTTTGGAAAATCACCATCGTTTAAAGAAGATACAATAAGAATATCATAATTTAGAAGCCTTGCCTCAATTGAACTAAGTAAATCAATACTCGAATCGTTGTTAAATTTATCAAAATAAACAACATCACCAAAAATAGTTATTAGGTCTTCCGCTTTTTCAAAAACAATATTACGACTTTTAATTATCGAGAAATAATCGTTAATTTCTTCACCCGCAATAGACTCTGAAAGAATTTTTTCGACACTCTTATCGGCAAAATATTCGAATGATTTTATAATTGAAAAAAGATTTTTTTGAGTTGGTAAATTGTTAATAATTTCTTCAATAAAATTAACTTGTTTTGCTTTCGAAATTCTATTTGTGATATCACTTAAATTACTAATATCATGATCTGATCTAAAAACTTGAGTTTCTAAGTCTTCTATTAACTTATTGTTCGCCAGTTTTATAAAATATTTGTGCTTAATGAATGATAAAAAAATATGCGAATTAAAATTATTGAATTTGATCTCAAAAAGCAGAACTAAAAAGTTAATAATATCAATATTTAAAACTGATTGGGAAGATGTATTATTGTAATTTACGTTATAAGTATTAAGAGTATTTTTGATTATTTGTAATAAGTTTTGATTATTACAAATAATCCCAATTTTTTGAGATAATACTTGATTAGATTGACAAATTTCTGCAATTACCCTCGCTTCTTCAAATTCGTTATTATGTTCAATAATATTAATATCTTGAACAATTGACTTACTTATATTTTTAACCGATTCGAGGCATGAATTTTTAAAAATAGAGTAATGGTTAAAATCAGCAAAAATTAAGTTTATAAAATCTTGTCTATTATATGACAAAATTTGATATGAATCGTTAATGATATTGATAATTTTAGAAGGAGATATCTCAAGATAATCAATTAATTGTGATAAAAAAAATTGTGGATGAATTTCAAGACATTTTTCTTGGTAATTAAGTCCATAAAAAACTACTGCACCACGATCATAATTGGCGATGCATTTTATTAATTTTTTACTAGAAATTACACTCCCAGTTGATCCAGCAATAATGATTCTTTGGGAAACATTAGTTTGAGAAATAATATCAATATATTGATCGCATAAATAATTATGAAACTGTTGCAAAAACATCGCATTATTTTTAGTCAAAAGATTTTTAATGTGGTAATAAAATTCAACAAAAAATTCAATCGTAAATTGTTGATGCAATGCCATATTTGAGTCATCCAGTAACTCAATTGAATTGGGGTTAATTTGTTGAATTTCTATTTCTTCAAATAAATCGTAAAGTGTTTTTGAAATTTTATAGCGCTGAACAAAATTTTGATTTACGAATTTTGAGTGCTTTTTAATTTCATCGCAAATCATCAATATCGCATCAAGCTTTTTTATAACTCTAATTTCTATAATTTCAGAGATAACATTAGCGCATTTATGATTGGGTAATAAATCAATAAAATCATCGATATCAAGTTCGGCAATAGATTTTATTTTGAGATTATCATGAAAATGATTGTGATTTTTTTGATAATAGTTTTTTAGATTTCTAACCAATCGAAGGTTTGGTAAAAATATCTTTAAATCTGAAAATGAAGAATTATAGTTTTTAAGAACCCAATCGCCAAAAGTTTCAGTAAATTTATACTTTGCTTCAATATTAAAGATGTTAATTTTTTTATTCATTTTTTAACTATTTTCGTAAAGCGAAGGGTTATCTTGTCGCGGTCGATTTTAATTATTAATTTTTTGGAATGAAAGTAATTGTTTTAGGAGCTGGAGTAATAGGCGTAACAACCGCTTATTATTTAGCTAAAGATGGTCATGAAGTTACAGTTATAGACCAAGCACACTCTTCTGCCAATGGTTGTTCGTTTGCTAATGGTGGACAACTCAGCTATTCACATATCGAGACATGGTCAAATAAATCTTTTTTTGCAGAAATGATTTATGGATTATTCAAACCAAATTCTTTCATAAGTTTAAATGATTTTTCAAATAAAAACTTTTATAAATGGATTTATCAATTTACTAAAAATTCAAACCCAAAAATCGCCCTCGAAAATAGTCTAAATCTTTATAAATTATCTTCTTTAAGTGCAGATTTAATGAACAAAATTTTAAAAGAAGAGTCAGAAATTGAAAACGGTAAATCATTCAATTATCACCATGACGGTATTTTGCATTTTTATCGCAATCAAAAATCTTTTAATAATGCCATTAATAATCTCAAAAATTACAAAAAAATTAACTTAAAATTTGAGATTTTAAGCGCTGATGATTGTATAAAAAAAGAGCCATCTCTCAAAAATATTTTTCTTGATAAAAAGTTAGTTGGAGGTATCTATTTTCCTGATGATTCAAGTGGAGATTGCCATAAATTTATTTCTAAACTTGAAAAAATTTGTCGTGAAAAATATTCAGTTAAATTCATTTTTAATTGCGAAATCAAAAATATTTTTACCAATTATAAAAAAATTACAGGCATCAATACTGAAAATGGCGTCTTTGTAGCTGATAAATATGTTTATGCATTGGGAGCAATTTCTGACAAACTTCTCAAGGGAATTAAAATTAATACTTCAATTTATCCAATAAAAGGATATAGCCTATCGATTAAATCCAATAATAAAATCATGGAATCAAATATTGCTCTCACGGACAGTGAAAATAAAATTGTTTATAGTAAATTGGGCAATATTTTTAGAGTAGCTGGAACGGTCGAAATGAGTGGCAATAGTTTTATACCTCAACAAAAAAATCTTAGATTTTTACACAAGATTATTAAAGAAACATTCGAAATAGATTATAAAAAAACTGATTATGATGAATGGTTTGGATCAAGACCATTTAGATCAAACTCAATGCCCTTGATAGGTCATATTAAAGAGCTTGATAACCTTTATTTGAATACTGGGCATGGCTCTTTAGGATGGACAAACTCATTAGCATCGGGACAAATTATTAGCAAAATCATTAAAAACAAAATACCCGATAATTTTAAATTTTTAGAAGAAGAATTCGTTCAAATTTACAATCATTAAAAGTTATTTAGTTATCATTTAAGAGAAATTATTTTATCAGTCTCTTCAACATCTCGCGCTAAATGAAGCGATCCACAAATAACTATCCTCGTTGGTCTCGATTTAGAAATTCTTTTAATAATTCTCAACGCTTCAATCAATTCAATACCATTAATAACATTAATATTTCCAGATTTTGCGATTTCGCATATTCGTTCGGGTTCTTCTGGATAGGGCTCGCCATTAACTTTAATTGCAATAATTTTAGCAATATTTTTAAATTTATTTAAAAAACTAATTTTGCATTTATTGCGACTAAAACCACAAATTATAAAATTTAATATTTGATCATTTTTAGCTAACAACCAATCAGCTATAATCCTTGCTCCATCTTCATTGTGAGCACCATCAATCCATATTTCGGAATCACTATTATTAAAAAATTTAATCAAGTTATTATCAATTTTTTGTAATCTGCTTGGCCAAACAACCGATGATATTGCTCGATTAATTCCATCATAATGAAAAATAAATTTATCGCTTATAGACATACAGCAACCAATAGCTAAGGCAAAATTGTAATATTGATGATTACCTTGCAATGCAGGTTTGGAAAGATTTGGGAGCAATAATTCATTATTCCAAAAAAAATCAAATTTTGAACTAAACTTATCAATTTCTATATTAAAATCAGATCCATAAAAATAACTGAGAGCACCTTGATCATCAGCCATAATTTTAATTATTTTATTAACTGATTGTATTTGAGGCGCCACAATCAATGGTGTTTTTTTGCGCATAACAAAAGCCTTTTCAAAAGCAATTTTTTCCAAAGAATCACCTAAATATTCGGTGTGATCAAACGAAATCGAAGTTATTACACATGCCAACTTTTGTTCTATAATATTGGTAATATCAATTCTTGCTCCCATTCCACACTCAACTACAACAACATCAGCTGGGTTTTTAGCAAAAGCTACAAAAGCTCCGATTGTAAATGCTTCCATAAAAGTTAGATCGACTGCTTCAGCGCATATTCTGGTTTCTTCCATAATTTCAAAAAGCTCATTATCGCTTATTTTTTCACCATCCAATAAAATTCTTTCATTACAATTAAGAAGGTGAGGTGAGGTATAAAGATGAGCTTTATAGCCGTGACATTCAAATATTTTAGCAATTAATGAAGCGGTAGAACCTTTGCCGTTTGTGCCCGCAACATGGATAACTGGAGGAAGTTTTTGATGCGGATTGTTAAGTTTTTTTAAAACAAAATTTGCTCTTTCAAAAACCGTTTCATAGTCAATTTTTTTATTGCCAAGTGTTGATGGTATGGGCCAATGTGGCAAATAAACCATATAGATATTTTAAATATTGTTGATAATTTTGTTTAAAAAATAAACTTCAAAAAATATGAGAATTTTAAGTTACAAACTATTAATTATAATCTTGATAATCGTTGTAAATGCTGGTGCTAATGCACAAAATATCTCACCTTATATGAATAACAAAAACTTCAAAGAACAGCAAAAATTTAAATTTGAAATTTCTAATTTAGTTAACTCAACATTTTCCTATTCAAAGCAATCAAACGATTACGAAATGGCAATTATGCCAGATAATTTTTCTAAAAATTATCTTAATACTAATATTAATTTTGGTCTTGATAATCAAGTGTTTGCAAAGGGTGCACTCAAGTTAAAAAATAATAATTTTATTGGTGCGACAGCTAAATTTGAATTTAACTATAACACAACTATCAAAAAACAAAATCCTAATCTTGATCAAATTTTTATATATCATGAAAACGATTTTGGTAAATTTGAATTTGGAAATTATCAAGCTGTAAACCAAAAAATGAAATTCGGTCCAACTCGCTTTGCTAGGGGCGCTGGCGGTATAAATGGTAAATATCTTGAATATATTAATTTGCCCACTCTCTCAAATAACAATCAATTTTGTGCAAATAATATTTTAAAATCTGATTGCCAAAATATTCAATATCCGCGATTCATAATATTAGCTCAATCACCTATTGGTCATGGCGGATATGCAAAAGGTTTATATCCTAGAGATGTTGATAACAATTATATACAAAATAATTTATCTGACTTTAATAAATATAATTTTCGCACTTTAAAAGATGATAGCTTTGAAGGGCTTGAAGATGCTTTAAAATTTAGTTACTACTCACCAAAAATAAACGATATTCAAATTGGATTTAGCTATGCTCCAAGATCTTCTAATCAGGGCTTCACAGCTAGGAATGCTCCGGATTCTCGC
>Ga0172372_10007344_pt1 | contig 14811 bp, 12 predicted proteins | sample LakKiv5m_2_FD_114544 | JGI IMG/M metagenome (GOLD analysis project Ga0172372, IMG submission 114544) | Freshwater microbial communities from Kabuno Bay, South-Kivu, Congo - kab_092012_9.5m | ecosystem: Environmental > Aquatic > Freshwater > Lake | place: Democratic Republic of the Congo...
AAAAACTGACTTTCTACCCCAAAATCCTCCGGTAATACCTGGTTGAGCCCACGGGGCAAGCGATTCTTAAAATCGTCCAGATCTTTGAACGGCTTGCCTCGGCGCTGATAAGCCAACTGGCGCGTATCACTCAGGGACAAATCAGCAAGCATTGCAGCCAGAACCTCGGGCGGTGCAAAATTAACATTGATAGGCGCAACCACTGGCAGCACACTGATATAGGGTTTTAATCGGGCAATAATTTTTTCGTTAAACCCGCGCACAAGTATCAACTCCCCGATTTCGGCCAGCGGACGGTTTGCCGTGCGATAGGGTTGGGGCAAGGACAGATAAAACATATCCTCTGCGCCGCCCGGATAGCGCACTTCGCTGTCGCTATCGATCCAGTCAGTCACCGCATTCGCAAGATCTACCGGCAAGCCGAGCAAACCGAGCAAACGTTGAAAAGTGGCCAAATCCTTGCTGCTGACAACCCCGTTTCGCACCAGCCGGTTTAAATTAAAGCGCCCCTGCTGATCTTCGATTAAGCCAGACACCTCACCATCGTCAACAGGCAAGGCAGGTAATCTGGCGGCCCACATTTCGCCCGCATGATCTGTTGTGCTGACTCGCGCATCATCCGCCAGAATCGCGCGTGCCCAATCTATCCCAGCGATGCCGAATTGCCGGGCCTGCGTGCGGTCAAAGTGGCTTTCAATCTGCCGTTGCCAGAGACTTTGCTGGCGTGCGATATAAGTGGCCAGCAAGGTTGCGAGCGCAACGATCAACATCACCATAATGATGGCAGCGCCTTTTTGGTGAACCGGCTTCATTACAGGGCAAACACCCGTACGATCTTTTTGTTATCAAGCAGCACCAGCGTCACCTCCAACGCTCTCGGCAACTCCCCCTGAGTCTGCGAAGGCGGCCACTGGTTGAGCCAGTTGCCGTTGGCATCCATATGCCGCAGGGAAAATGATTTGACTCCTTCGAGGAGTGGATGGCGGAACGGCCGCACACCCTCCCCCGCATCCGGGGTGGGCCAGCGCAGCATAACGATGGCGCCATTCTCAAACCGGTAGGCAATACGCTGCGGCGCGAGCAGCGCTGTACTGTCACCTTCAATCCCGGCGCGGGTGAAGGTCAGCTCGGCATCGTCTTCGGCGCCAACCACGGCATGGCCGATCCATTCAGGCTGGGCAAGCCCCCCGGCATCGCGCGCGCGGCGCGGAATAGCCTGGGAAATATTCTGCTCCATCTGCGCAAAGAAAGTTTCCAGATGCTGCCACAAGCGGGTTTCGGCGCTTACCCGGTCTCGCGCTGCAATAACGGCGTTCAATCCCCGGAACCCTGCGACCGATAGCAAGGCGAGTATGAGCAGCGCTACCAAAAGCTCGATAAGCGTAAAACCGGCGCAAGATGCGGGCTTCGATCCTGCAGGTCCCTTGCGGATATCTGGGTCGCGCCAAGAACAAATCATCGTGGAATCCACCGGCGGAATTGCACTAGAAAGCCGCTGAGTCGTCTCAACTCGTGACGAGATTCATCACCCGTTGAAACGCGAATATCAATGCGCCGGAAAGCAGGATTGGGCGTCGAGCTGATTTTTTCCTCCCAGTGCAGGGGAATGCCCGCTTGGGTGACATCCCCCTCCTGCAAGCCTTCCGGCAGCCAGTCACCGCGCGCCGCATGCAGCGCCAGCCGGTTCTGCGCCACCCAGTCTGCCGCCACACGCAGGCGCAGCGCATCAACGTGGGCGGTGCTCGCGCCTGTGGCGCGCAGCGCCGCGCCCAGCGCAATTGCAAGAATCGCCAGCGCCACCAGCGTCTCCAGCAGGGTAAACCCAGATTGCTTTCGTTTGTGACGCAAATTCACGGGACACTCCCCGGCGCGGGTGCTTGGGATACCGTAACCTCACCGGTGCTATTGCCTGCCAGATAAAGGCTGCCTGCCGGATTACCCAGTTCAATCTGAAATCGCAACGGCAACCCGCGCGCGCCAAAGGCCAGCAAATCCTCGGCCGGCAGCACCTGGTTCTCGACCATCACCTGTTGCACCGCAATGTTGTCCGGCAAATCGCGCGGGCGGTATGGGCTGCTGTCTTCAATAACCTTCCATTCGTTGTAATCATCCCGCGCCAAAAAGACATAGCGCGTACCCTGCCCGCGCCATGCCAGATCATGGCCGCTAACCAGGGATTCCTGATGGGCATTTTCCAGCAGCAAGGCCAGCCGCTCGGCTTCCCGCCGTAAGGTGGCGCGCTCATCCGGCATCAGTTGCACTGATGCCATGCCCAACACAATCCCCACGATGACCAGCACCACCAGTAACTCGATGAGGGTGAAACCGCGCGGGGAAGTCAACACGCCCTCCGATTTGCGGGTAACAGAGGCTTACAGATCCCAGGAACCAATATCGGCGTTATTCCCCTCGCCGCCCGGCTCTCCATCCGCGCCGTAGCTCATGATGTCCACTTCGCCATGCGTGCCGGGTTGCAGATACTGGTAGGCAGATCCCCAAGGGTCCTTGGGCAGCTTTTCCAAATAGCCATTGCCATGCCAGTTGGGCGGAACCGGCGCGAGAGCAGGCTTGCTGATTAGCGCCTGCAGGCCTTGCTCAGTGGTGGGATAGCGCAGGTTGTCCAGCTTATAGAGTTTGAGGGCCTGCGAGATTGCGCCGAGGTCCTGCTTGGTGGCCATGATGCGCGCCTCATCGGGGCGGCTCATCACCTTGGGCACGATCAATGCGGCAAGCACGCCCAAAATTACGATGACCACCATGATTTCGATTAGGGTGAAGCCTTGGTTGAAACGGGTAAGTTGTTTCATATCAATTTGATCCATAGGGGGCTCTTGGTCGGTGTCATCGAAAATATTAATTGATCTCCCAAGATCAAATATAACCGGAATAGCGGGCATATCCTTGCAATTTGTGTTGAGCCTAATCAAGCAGTTCCCAGTGCCGGATTAATCTGGCGTTGCCATTTAAAGCGGCAATAAAAAGACGCGCTACAAATCCTTAACCAGTCGAAATCCGATGTGTGACATCGGACTGTAAGGGTCTGTTCCGCGCCGCGCACTGGGCCGGTACGAGCGGCAGTAATTCTCATTGCATAAGAATGAGCCGCCGCGTATGACTCGTTTAGGCGCATAGGGGGGTGCAGAAAGATCAGCCGAGTCAAATGAATCGTTTGGCCCTTGTGGATTGTCGATTACCTTATCGCCATGTGTTTTTGCTTGAATCGCGAAATAATCCTGGCGATACCAATCGGATACCCATTGCCATGCATTGCCGGTCATATCAAATAAACCATAGCCATTCGGGGGAAAACTGGCTACAGGACTGGTTTCGACCGTAACGCCGGGGCTGACCACGGGAAAGGGGCTTTCTTTCAAGTCCCACATTTTGGCCTGTGGTTTGCCATTATTTTCCAACTGATCGCCCCAGGCATAGGTGGCCTGAGTAAGCCCTCCGCGAGCGGCAAACTCCCACTCCGCCTCGGTGGGTAGCCGCTTGCCGGCCCATTTGGCATAAGCCATTACATCTTCGTAACTGACCTGGACAACCGGGTGGTTGCCTTTCCCTTCTATGCTGCTGCCTGGTCCGGTAGGATGTCGCCAGTTTGCGCCGGGTACATAAGCCCACCACTGGGAATAGTCATCCAGCAGTACCACTTCGCTGCTACCGGTAAACACCATTGCCCCAGCAACCAGCGCCGATTCGGGCGGTTTGGGTGTGCCTGGTGGAAGCTGTACCCGTATAGTTTCCCAGTCAGGCTTCTGTTCCGCCGTTGTAAGATAACCTGTCTCGTTTACAAACTTGGCAAATTGATCGTTGGTGACATGGGTTATATCCATCCAGAAGCTCGCAACCCGGACTCGATGGACGGGACGCTCGTTAAGCCGCGATTGCTTATTATCACTCCCCATCAGGAATTCACCGCCGGGTATAAGAGTCATCCCTAATGGAGCGTTAGCTGCGTTGGGGGTGGCCTTTGCTGCGTTGACAGCCTGCTGATCCGACTGTTTCATGTAAACCAGATAAGAACCGATGGCAATCAGCAAACCGACAGCGGCCCAAACAATATAACGGCGTCCGAATTTCATCTAGTAAGTCGCCGTTGCTTTGGCGCAGGCCCCTTGATTGTTGGTAATTGTTTGCGAATCCACACTATCCGTTAAACCATCAAAATTGAAATCGTAAACACTCGATGTAAACCAATTGGCGACTATGCTCAGCCAATTGGCATTATCTTGAGCATCGACGACACCGTCCATATTGCCATCACCGGGACATGACGGCTGCGAAGCCAGGATGGAATTCAACTGCACTAGGAGGCCATCATAAACCGTCTGCAAAGTGGGTGATAAGGGCTGAAGCAGCAGGTTGACATCGACATTATCCAGCTTGGGGGTGGGCGTGGCTTGATCCACCTGATAAAACTCATTGGTCACCACGGCTGAACAGGTATCCGCGACGGAGTCATAGGTTTGAACCGTATTCTGCACCAGCTTGTAACTATCATTTCTAACCGCCGTCGATATTTCAGGGTTGATAATTACCTGAGGCTGACCGGCCTTGAATAGCGCTTGATTCACCTGACAGCAACTCTGGTAGCCCGTTGGTGCATTGATGACAGTAATATCGGTTGCCCCGGCCCCCCACCAAACCCCGTTGTTATCCTCGCAAACGCTTTTTGAAATAGGGATTTGTGTACATGAATTTTGGGAAATAACGCAAGGACCATTACGCCCGCTATTGGCTTGCGTGTTGTAACCGCCCATGGCAAAGTTAACCTTGCGTATGCTCTGCTGTGCGGCATTGGTTAAATAAGGCAGTAACGGTGCCGAATCAAGGGTGCGTGGAACAACTGCCTTGACGTTAATCCCGGCAATCTCGCCAAACAGTTGAAACACATCGACCATATTCACCATATGATTCACTTCGCGATTAGGCTGATTAACCAGTGGGCCGGCCACGATTAATGGATCCCAAACGCCCGTTTGATACGCGGTTCCTTTGGCACGTTGCGCATTGAATGGCAGCTTTACTGAATTACCCAGCGTTCCGTTATCGCCTACGATCACGATCATGGTATTGCTTGCCGCAGGATCATAAGCAAGTGTTCCGTCAGGATTGCGTGTAGCAATCCCTGTTTCAACCAAGATCCGACCAAATTCCGAATCTAATGCCTCCGTCATCTGATTTTGCAATGTCCGCTGGTCGAGCATATTTTTGCAATCCAAATTATCACTTCCGGCACCGCTTAGCGGAGTCAGGTTACCCGGAGCTTGTTGCACTGGGGTATGCGGGGCACTGAAACTTACCGTTGCCATCCATGGTTTTGTGGCGGATCGACTATTGATCCAACTAATTGCGGCATCGGCTTCGAGCTTGGTTCTGTAACCGCGAGTTCGACTATCGGTGAGCGGAACTGCCGTTACTGTAGGACCAGAATTAATTACAAGGGGTGAGACATAGTAGGCATTTTGTTGGTTGAAATTTAGTCCGACGGGAGGAACGGCTTGACATACCCCATTCGGAACGAAAATGCCACCGCTTGCAAGGCACTGTTTGCCTGGGGCATCGTTTAAGGCTATTGCGCCCGCAATCGTGCTGCAAGTTCCATCCGATTTGTAACACGCGCCCGTATCGGCCCCACCTTTAAGCGCGCTGGGGACGAATCCACATGAATATGTACTGACAGGCGCAATTCCGCCCGCCGTAGAATCAATGGAAGCGGGTAACCCGCCTATCCAGCCATAAAAATAATCCCAACCCAACACACCGGGGGTGCCATTGCCCGCAGGATTATTCTCCGGCCCGGCCAGATGAAATTTCCCGAACATGCCACTTTCGTAATTTGCCAGCTTTAGCAGCTTAGGTACCGTCATGTCATAAGGAGAAATTTGCGAATTGGAAAGATCATTGGGTCCAATTGCCTGATAAATATTGGTACGGAAAGGATAACGTCCAACAAACATGGACGCCCGACCGGGAGAGCACTCGGGCATAGACCAAGTATTACGAAAACGTACGCCGGATGCTGCAATCATGTTGATATTAGGCATGTCAGGTGGCGTTGCTCCGCCATAACCAAACGCCGCCATTTGATCAATTCCCACATCGTCCATGATTACAAAAAGAATGTTGGGCGGTCTAGCTGAGCCCCCACCCCCGCCACACGAAAGCAAGAGAAAGCTGGCAAATAAAATCAGAGTCGACCTGATTAGCTTGGTATTCATTGTGTAGGCACTACTTTAATTAGACAAACCGGGAGCTTCATAAAAGCCTTATGTATCTTTAAAGCTGAAGGGGGTGCTAATTTAGTCTGAATCGACAAGCAGAAAGTAAATGAGTAACGTAACTCTGACATTTATTTACTGTTCCGGGGTTGGATGGTACAGCCTTCAACCGAACGTCGCAAGGACGCTTTTCTGTTACAGAACAGTTCGTTGAAAAACTGGCACGTCCAGAGTTTCGTGGACATCTGAGATGGTGTTTATGAAACTGGAGAGACGATGAGCAACAAGCGATACACGGACGAGTTCAAGCAGGTAACGGAGTGGGGGGCGTCTTACGCTGGCGGCGATTCAGCGCTGCCCATGGCTTGGAGGTCAGCAAGCGTCGGCTCGGCAACTGTTGGGCCAATTCGGTGGCGCAAGTCTGGTAGAGGTTGAAATGGCGGCCTTAAATCGGCAGCGTTAAGCGTCTATGAAACTCGGGACGTACCAGTGGATTGAAACTCGCGAGAACAAAACCGCGTAACTTTTTCGGGTATCATTCCGGCGGTTTTAAATAAAAAATTTAGAGTCTTCTTTCATGCACGTATCGAAAAAATGACTGTGGCCACGGGCAACGTGTATGCAAATTAATGCGAAAAATTTTATTTGGCATTGGGTCGCTGCCGTAGTTGCTGCCATTTTGCTTGCGCGGTGGACTTGGGTTTTGTTTGCGCCGCAAGCGCCCGAGGTCGTGGTGGAGCCTGTCGGTTCTCTGGAAATAACCGGGCGCTTTTTTGGTGAAGTTGCGGCTTCAGGGGTTACATCTCAATTCCTGGCTATTCCGAACATGAAGCTTGTCGGCGTTTTTTCCGGAAAAAGTGGCTTTGCCGTCCTTGAGCTGGATGGGAAAAAACAGTTGGGAGTGCCACTTGGCGGCGAATTTCAGCCGGGCATGCGTCTCGTGGAAGTTAATCCTGATCATGTAATTGTGGAAAAGGGAAGCGTTAGGCAGAAAGTAATGCTCGAGCGGAGTCAAAAGGCGGTCAGCAGTGCGACAGCGATGGTTGTTCAATCCCCCCGGCGCTCTGCCGGCTGTTATGTTGGAGGACACTCTGCTGCCCTTTGCGACTGACAAAACGAGGGAAATTATAATGCCGGCAATCGCACCGCCTGCAGTCATGCGACGAATGCCACGGCAGCCGCCTGGATTCTAAACAGGGGTTATCAATGAGGTTTTGGAAGAACATTCAATTATCGACGCTGGCTTTTATCTTTTCATTGCTAGCCGGCGTTGCGTTTGCTGCCCCCGAAGAAAAAATTTCGCTTAATTTTGTCAATGCGGATATCAGCGAGGTGATTAGTGCTGTATCGCATATTACCGGGCGGAATTTTCTCGTCGATCCGCGCGTTAGAGGCACAATAAATATTGTTTCTGTCGAGCCAGTGCCCGCGCCATTGGCATACGAAATTTTGTTGTCGGCATTGCGCCTGCAGGGATTTGCCGCCGTCGAGTCGGCAGGCGTGACCAAGGTGATGCCCGAGGCAGATGCCAAGTTGTATATTCCCGATACAAGTGACAAGGGAGGGCGCGGCGACAGGCTGGTAACGCGGGTTTACATGTTGAAATATGAATCCGCTACACAGCTTGTCCCCGTGTTGCGGCCACTGATTGCGCCGAATAATGTGGTGACGGCTTATCCTAACAACAATGCCTTGGTTGTGACCGACTACGCAAGCAATCTCAAGCGGATTGAGCAGATAGTGGCAACGATAGACCAGCCGATGGTGTCGGCGCCTCTGGTAATCCCGATCAAGCATGCCTCAGCGATGGATCTTGCGCAGATTATCAGCAGGTTGCTGCAGGAAGGAAATCCACAGGCAGCCGCCGGAGATGCGAGCCAGCGATTTGTATTGCAAGCGGATGCCCGTACAAACAGCCTGCTTCTCAGAACAGACAGCCTGGACAAAATTAACCGCGTGAAAGATTTGGTTGAAAAGCTGGATGCAAAGACTTCGGCGCCAGGCAATATTCATGTGGTTTACCTCAAGAACGCGGAGGCGGGACAACTGGCCAAAACCCTGCGCGCAATTATCAGCGGCGATACTTCGACGCCAGCCCCAGCTTCGCCGGCGAGCGGCGGGGCTGCCGGCACGGCATCCGCCATGACACCCGCTGCTTCGGGTGGCGGTGGGATGATTCAGGCCGATGCGGCCTCAAATGCCTTGATCATTACGGTTCCCGACCCGGTCTATAACAATTTGCGCGCCGTGATTGAGCAACTGGATGTTAGGCGGGCTCAGGTGTTTGTGGAGGCACTTATCGCGGAAGTGACGGCAGACAAGGCGGCTGAATTTGGTATTCAGTGGCAAAGTCTAAATGGCATCAACCAGCCGGGTGCAAACGTCATAGGTGGAACCAATTTTGGGGTGCTGGGCGCAGGTGGCGGAAATATCATCAGCGCCGCCGGCACCACGGCCACAGCGAATATTGGCACAGCGGTGGGCCAAGGGTTAAATATCGGCATTGTGAAAGGCACAACCACAATCCCTGGTTTGGGCACTGTTTTGAATTTGAGCATGCTGGCACGCATTCTGGAAAACGATGCCAATGCCAATATTCTTTCCACGCCCAATTTGATGACGCTGGACAATGAAGAGGCCAAAATCGTCATCGGCCAGAACGTGCCTTTCATCACGGGCAGCTACGCGCAAACGGGCGGCACAACAACGACCTCGCCGTTTCAGACCTACGAGCGCAAGGATGTCGGCCTGACTTTGCGCATTAAGCCGCAGGTCTCGCAGGGCGGAACGGTTAAGCTGCAAATTTTTCAGGAAGTTTCCAGCGTTCAGGCCCTGACCGTGAATAATGCTGCCGGCCCGGTTACTAACAAGCGATCCCTGGAATCCAGTGTGCTGGCAGACGAAGGGCAAATCATCGTGCTGGGGGGGTTGATTCAGGATTCCGTGACCAATGGTGAGGATAAAGTGCCCCTGCTCGGTGATATTCCTTTGTTGGGGAATCTTTTCCGGCATGAAACGCGCAGGCGAACCAAAACCAACCTCATGGTTTTTATCCGGCCTTATGTGTTGAGGACGGATACGGCTTATCAAGGCATTACCCAGGATCGTTATGAGTATCTTCGCGGCGAGCAGAAACGCATCGAACTGCCATCGAGCCTGATCATGCCGAATATGCCCGCGCCCCTGTTGCCTCCGCTAAAACAACCGGCGCCAACTGCCAGCCCGCAAGCCAGCTCTGCGCCAGCGGCGGCCCCACAACCCTGAGCGGCTTCGGGATGGCAACGGCAATCGCCATGAAAAAAATTCCCTATGCTTTCGCAAAGGCGAAAGGCGTTTTGCTGGTTTTCGCATCGGGGGAAACGCCCGAGGTTGCGGTGCGCGCCGGTGCTTTGCCGGAGTCCTTGGCGGAAATCCGGCGCATGCTGGGGGTTCCGCTCAAAACCAGATTGCTTTCAGTGGATGAATTCAATCATCTGCTTACCAGAATTTACGCGCAGGCTGAAGGTGGCGCGGCCGCTCTGATTGATGAGGCCGAGCAGGAGATGGACCTGTCTGCGCTGGTGAACGAATTGCCCCAGACCGAGGACTTGTTGGATTCGGACAGCGATGCGCCTGTTATCCGGATGATCAATGCGTTGTTGACGCAAGCCGTTCGCGAGAACGCTTCAGATATTCACATCGAGCCCTTTGAGACGCGCTCTGTCGTGCGTTTTCGCGTGGACGGCACGCTTAAAGATGTCGTTGAGCCGCATCGCGCGCTGCATGCGGCTATCGTCTCCCGCATCAAGATAATGGCTGAGCTCGATATTGCCGAAAAGCGCTTGCCCCAGGATGGGCGGCTTACCTTGCGGCTCGCAGGCAAGCCCGTGGATGTCCGGGTTTCTACGCTGCCCACGGGTCATGGCGAACGCGTCGTCCTGCGTTTGCTGGACAAGGACGCGGGGCGTTTGGAATTGAGCCGGCTCGGCATGTCGGAATCTACCCTCGAGGCGATTGACCGCATGATCCGGCAGCCGCATGGCATATTCCTGGTCACCGGGCCCACGGGTTCCGGAAAAACTACCACGCTGTATGCGGCGCTGGCCCGTATTGATGCCTCGGTGACGAACGTGATGACGGTCGAGGATCCGATTGAGTATGACCTCGATGGTATCGGCCAAACCCAGGTGAATCCGCGAATCGAAATGACCTTCGCACGGGCTTTGCGCGCCATCCTGCGCCAGGACCCGGACGTGATCATGATCGGTGAAATCCGCGACCTGGAAACCGCGCAGATTGCCGTGCAGGCAAGCTTGACCGGGCATCTGGTGCTCGCCACCTTGCACACGAATGATACGACCAGCGCTGTGACGCGTCTGACCGATATGGGCATCGAGCCCTTCCTGCTGGCTTCCAGCTTGCTGGGAGTGCTGGCGCAGCGGCTGGTCAGAAACCTCTGCCCCGAATGCCGCGAGCAGTATCTACCCGACGGCAACGAGCGCAAGCTGATTGCGGCACATGGCGTCAATGCGCCGGAATTTCTATATCGCCCGGCTGGCTGTACCGCATGCGGCAACAGCGGCTACCGGGGCCGCACCGGCATTTATGAGTTGCTGGTGACGGATGACGAATTGCGCAAACTTATACACGACCAGGCGCCGGAACAATCTCTGCGTGAATACGTGTCCGGCCAGGGCATGAACGATTTGCGCCACGATGGCATGCGGCTGGTCATTTCCGGAGCCACCTCTCTGGAAGAATTATTGCGCGTTACCCGGGATTAGGCATGGCCGCTTTCCGATATGAAGCGTTGAATGCGAGCGGCAAGACGCAGCGGGGAGTTTTGGAGGCTGACACGGCGCGCCAAGCGCGCATCGAATTGCGCGAATTGGGCTTGATCATTCTCGACGTGAGCCCTATTGCCCAAAGCAACTTGCAGACGAATTTTCTGCAGCAATGGCGTTGGCGCCGGGGACAAATTTCAACATCGCAACTCAGTCTAATCACTCGGCAACTTGCAACCCTGCTGGCCGCTAGGCTGACGCTCGAACAGTCGCTGGGCGCCTTGATCGAGCAAAGCGAGGATCAGCATGTGCGGCAGGTGCTGGCCGGGGTGCGCGCTGAAGTGCTGGCCGGTCATACGCTGGCTCAGGCGATGGGATGCTACGAAGCGGTTTTTTCGGAGTTGTACCGTTCGCTCGTAAAGGCGGGAGAGTCTTCCGGCGATCTGGGCAAGGTGATGCTTCGGCTTGCGGATTACACGGAATCCCGTCAGGCGCTACAGCAAAAAGTGGGGCTGGCTTTTGTCTATCCGGCCATCGTCACTTTGGTTGCCCTGCTGGTCGTGGGCGGATTGCTGATTTATGTTGTGCCGCAAGTGGTCGGCGTATTCGAGCAAACCCGCCAGACGCTGCCTTTACTGACTCGGATATTGATCGGGTTCAGTGACTTTTTGCGCCAAACCTGGATGTGGGGAATCCTGCTGGTCATTGCCGGCATGATTACAGCGCCGGTTCTTTTGCGCCAGTCGGATGTCCGTTACCGCGTACACCTTATGATGCTTACCTTGCCGGTTGTCGGGCGATTAATTCGGGGCGTGAACACCGCACGGATCGCCAGCACCCTCGCTATCCTTTCAGGCAGTGGCGTTCCGCTACTGACAGGGCTGCAGGCGGCAACTGGAGTCGCGCGAAATCTTCCGATCAGGCAGGCCCTGCAAAACGCCAGCGCCAAGGTTCGCGAAGGTGTGCCGTTGAATCGGGCGCTTGCCGCTTCGGGATTGTTCCCGCCCATACTCATTCATCTGATTGCGAGCGGTGAGGCTAGCGGCCAATTGGATACAATGCTGGAGAGAGCCGCTGCCCAGCAGGAGCAGGAAGTTGCCAGCTACACTTCGGTGCTGACCGCTCTGCTGGAGCCGGTGCTTATTCTGTTTATGGGTGTTGTCGTGTTGCTGATCGTTCTCGCGATTCTCATGCCGATTATCGAAATGAACCAGATGGTGCGCTAAATCGGGTAGTGGTTTGATGACTCGACAGATTCAATATGAGCGGGTAGTTTAGACAAATTTTTCGGTAAACCAGCTTTAAGCTCAAATTAAAATACTATGGTTCCTCATCTCACCACCGCACTGACCGGACCGTTGCTCGATCTGGAGCGAACCTTTCTGGCCGCCCAGCCGACTATCGAACACTGGTTCCGCAGTCGCTGGCTGGAGCATACACCGCCGTTTTATGCGTCTGTGGATTTGCGTAACAGCGGCTTCAAGCTGGCGCCGGTGGATACCAATTTGTTTCCGGGCGGCTTCAACAATCTTAATGCGGATTTTTTGCCTTTATGCGTGTTGGCGATGCAGGCCGCGATGGAAAAAGTGTGTCCCGAGGCGCGCGGCATTTTGCTGATTCCCGAAAACCATACGCGCAACCAGTTTTACCTCCAAAACGTCGCCCAGTTGGTGACCATCCTGCGCCAGGCCGGCATGCGGGTTCGGGTGGGTTCCTTGTTGCCCGAAGTGACTGAGCCGCTGACACTGGAATTGGAAAGCGGGTGCTCGCTAACTTTGGAGCCATTGATTCGCAAGGGTAACCGTCTGGGCGTGAGTGATTTTGATCCCTGCGTCATTTTGCTCAATAACGACCTGTCGGCGGGGGTGCCGGCCATTCTGGAAAACCTCGAACAGACGGTTTTGCCGCCCCTCGCTGCCGGCTGGTACCAGCGGCGCAAATCCGGTCATTTCGCAGCCTACCGGCGTGTCGCGCGGGAATTTTCCGAGCTCGTCGGCATCGACCCCTGGCTGATCGATCCCGGCTTTGCCGTCTGTAACCAGGTGGATTTCCAGGCACGTACTGGCGAAGATTGCCTCGCTGCGCAAGTGGATGCAGTGTTGCAACAGACGCGGGCGAAGTATGCCGAGTACGGCGTGAAGCAGCTGCCGTTTGTGATCGTCAAGGCCGATGCCGGGACTTATGGTATGGGCATCATGACGGTCAAGGATGCCAGTGAAGTGCGTGATTTAAACCGCCGGCAGCGCAACAAGATGGCCGTCGTGAAGGAAGGGCTGCCGGTCTCCGATGTGTTGGTGCAGGAAGGTGTCTACACCTTTGAAGATCTCAACGGTGCGGTGGCTGAGCCGGTGGTGTACATGATCGATCGTTATGTCGTCGGCGGTTTCTACCGAGTTCACACCGATCGTGGTGCCGATGAAAACCTCAATGCGCCAGGCATGCATTTTGTTCCGCTGGCGTTTGATACCAGTTGTACCGTGCCTGATCCCGACAGCCCGCCCGATGATACGCCGAACCGCTTTTATGCCTATGGCGTGGTAGCGCGCCTGGCGTTGCTCGCCGCCTCGCTGGAACTGGAAGCAACCGGCGAGGCATGATTCGCCGGCTAAGCCTGCTGCTGTTCGCCCTGCTGCTTGCAGCCTGCGGGAAAGAACCGCTGTATCACGAACAAGGTTATGTTTTTGGCACGTTGGTGGATGTCAGCATTTACGGGCTGGAGGAGCCGCAAGCGCGCGAGGCCGCAGGCTTGGTATTGCGCGAATTCCAGCGCATGAACGACCAGTTTCACGCGTGGCAGCCAAGTGAACTAAGCCGGCTGAATGCCGCTTTTGCGCGGGGTGAACATGTCTCGGTGTCGCCCGAGCTGGCCGCCATGCTCGCCAACGCCACCCAATATTCGGCGCAATCCGGCGGGCGGTTCAATCCGGCGATCGGCAGCCTGATTCGACGCTGGGGATTCCAGTCGGATGAATTCAAACCGCAGCTGCCGGACGCGACTGTCGTTGCTGCGCTGGTCGGGGCAAACCCGCAAATGACCGATGTGGTACTGGCGCAGAATGAGGCATGGAGTCGCAATCCTGCAGTGCAGATTGATCTTGGCGGCTACGCCAAAGGCTATGCGCTGGACCGGGCTGCGGTGCTGCTGCGCGAGCGCGGCGTGCATCACGCGCTGATTAACATCGGCGGCAACATTCTGGCGCTGGGCCAACATGGCGGCCGCCCCTGGCGGGTTGGCATTCAGCATCCGCGCAAGGCCGGTCCGCTGGCCACGTTGGAACTGCACGACGGCGAGGCGATCGGGACTTCGGGGGATTACCAGCGATTTTTCGAATTTGGCGGCAAGCGCTATTGCCATCTCATTGATCCGCGCACTGGCCAGCCACAACAGGGTGTGCAGGCGGTCACTGTGCTGACGCGCGGCCTCCATGCCGGTGTGGCCTCCGATGTGTTGTCCAAGCCCCTGTTCATCGCCGGAATCGCCGCCTGGGCCAGTGTTGCCAAACACATGCAAGTTGGTGAAGCCATGTTGATCGACGACCAGGGGCGTATTCACCTCACAGCCGCCATGCAGAACAGGCTAGAATTCACAGCGAAGCAAACGCCGGAAGTGGTGCCATGAGCGGCAGGTCGCCCGTGAGATAAAAATCCGCCACCCGGAAACCGACTCGGGGAATGGAGTAATGCGATGGTAGGGATACTGATTGTGGCCCACAACACATTGGGCGAAAGTCTGGTGGATTGCGTCAAACATGTGCTGGGTGCGGTGCCGAACAACCTGAAAGTTTTGTCGGTCCATGCGGAAGATGATCCGAAACAAAAGCTAA
>Ga0172372_10007345_pt1 | contig 14811 bp, 24 predicted proteins | sample LakKiv5m_2_FD_114544 | JGI IMG/M metagenome (GOLD analysis project Ga0172372, IMG submission 114544) | Freshwater microbial communities from Kabuno Bay, South-Kivu, Congo - kab_092012_9.5m | ecosystem: Environmental > Aquatic > Freshwater > Lake | place: Democratic Republic of the Congo...
AGAATTGACTGTGCTGTATGCACTGTCCCAACTTCCAGAAGCGTTTTGCAATGGTGTTATATAAACGCTTTCCTCCCATGAATCAGAAAGAGAATTGACTGTGCTGTATGCACTGTCCCAACTTCCAGAAGCGTTTTGCAATGGTGTTATATAAACGCTTTCCTCCCATGAATCAGAAAGAGAATTGACTGTGCTGTATGCACTGTTCCATTTGGCACTATTCGGACTAAGAACCAGATACAAATCGTTGGCGCTGGCACTTTCCAAAAAGTTGATAAGATCTGCTATGGTGGTGCGTATTTCCCTGTTGGGACCTGATTTGTAACCGATAATATAATCATTCAGGCTTAAGCCTGATGCTGATATATTTTCAAAATCGCTAAAATTGACGATAAGACCCATTTGTAATATTTACAAAAATGGGAAGGAATATTAAAGACCGAATTTTCTGTAAAGATCTTTTTCTTTGTTTTCTTCTTTTAAAGCGTCCTGCTGTTGCGTTAGCAATTCCTGCATTTTGAGCATCTCATCCGTGTTCAGCACAGTCTGGTCTTCGCCATAAGTGCCGCCTTCTGGAGTCACATACATTTTGGCAAGGGCTATACGTTCTTCGGGATTGCCATGCAGATCAATCAGGGCTGGACTATCATCCTTTGGAAAAAAAGCGTGACAACCATCTTTGCCATATCTTGTAAAAATCTCCTTGAATATGTTGTCAATTTCTTCCAAATATTTCAGATCTTTTTTGGTGTCACCTTCTCGCAACACAATTTTGTTCATGGGACTGGTGGTTATGACAAAAATAATGTCCAGATTGCGCATGCTTTCTTTGACTGTGCCGATAGTGCGCTCCATCATGATGGCGTCACAACCTTTGTTGCCTTTGTCATAAGCCCACATGCTGTAAACCAGATTGTCCAAAGGACAACGATCATGAATCACATTGTCGTTGCGTTTGTATCCTTCCACCTGTTTTACAAGCGCATCCAAATATTTGAGTTGATGTTTGCCGTCGGTATTTTGGCTGTGCTTGTCTTCTTCAATCAATTCCCGGTATGTTTTTTGGGGCAAAGAATAATTGGTCCAATTTTTTAAAAAATCATTAACAAACGTGGTTTTGCCCATGCGTCCAGATCCGCTTACAGCTATGCGCATAAAGGTATTTTACCATATCGTACAAATATTCAATTATTTTTTATTTTTGATTAAATTTTGCTCGGAAGGAACATTTTGCAAAACTTTTACAATATATTTCAACATTTTGCTTCGAGTAATCTCATTTTCACCAAAATGAAAACAGTGAATACCGTGTTGTTGACTTTCTTCCGTGTCAAATGCATCTAATATTTTTTTAAATCCGCTTTTGTCCGCAATATCACTTTGCATACTGTCGCCTACCACAAACATTTTGCATTTTTTTCCGAATCTGCTTAATACGGTAACTGCCTCTTCTTTGACCAGATTTTGAAATTCGTCCACAATCACGGCTGCATCATTAAAGGTCACACCCCGCAGATAGTTGATGGGTGTGCTTTTGATCACATGTTGTTGCAAAAGAGCATTGGTTACGCTGATGTTGATAAGTTCATCACACTTTTCCAAAAGAGGAATGCTCCAAGGTTTGAATTTATCATCCACTTCTCCGGGCAAACTGCCTAACAAACGCTTGCCAGATTCGGTAAGCGAACGGATATAAACGATTTTTTCCACTTCCCGCTTTTTTAAAAGCTCCAAAGCACAATAAACACTAAGATAAGTTTTTGAAGTTCCGGCAAGGCCGTCACAAAAAAGTATCTTGCTGTCACTATGAAGACCGCATTCTACAAAACTTTTATGAGCTTCGCTCAAATTATATTTTTGATTTATTTCAAAATTTAAAAAGAGATTTTGCTCAATGAGCTTTTTAGAGGAATCTTTCCCTCTATTCTTTTTTCCCATTAAAAGTATTTATCATTTATTCTTGCACAAATCCAACAATTCTTTCACAGCATCCTCAAAACCAACAGTTTTCAACGATACTTTGGGAAGGTCTGGCTTTTTTTCAGTATGTTGATTCGCTATACCAGCCAGTTGACTCAACACATCATTTTCCAGCTTTTTTTTGTTTGGGTCTGGTATTCGTTCCACCCAATCCATTTATTTGCCCCAACTGGTTCCGCCAAAAGGATTGTTCCATCCAGTGGTCACGGCATTTCCAACAGGAGCAGCCCTTGTTTCGGTGTTTTTTGGTTCTTCTGTTTGCTTGGGTTCAGGAAGGTTTTTGGCAACATCTTCATTCTTTATTTCAATTGGATTCTTTTCCCTGTTTTCATTGAGCAAAACAGTGTTTCCTGTTGCAGTTTGGTTTTCATTTGTTTCGTAAATGATTTCACTTCCTTCGTTTCCTACCACACGAAATATGTTCAGTTCCAATCCAGTCTTGAAGAAGCTTTCCAGTTGTTGTTCGGATATGTTCTTTTTGTTTGCTTCTTCTGTGTAATTTTTCAGTTTTAGTATCATGAATACATTTAAGTGTCTGGATACTTTTGTCAATCCCCTCTAGAATTTTATTATAAAATAAAAGATATTATTCTAGATATTCTAGGGTTTTATCTTTTTATTTTTATCTAGTGTTCTAGATATTTAAACTAGAAACTCTAGAATATTTAGAGGGGATAAAAAAAAGTCAAGCTTTGCGCTTGAACTGATAATTTTCGCCCAAAAGTTTTTCCACCAATCCATCAAAGCTTACATTTTCTTTCATTGCTTGTTTGGTGGCGGTTGCATACATAACGCTCTTGGCACGTTTGCCGTATTTTTTGCGCATATAAGGCAAGCTTTTCTTCATGCCCTTAACAATCTTTTCTCGCTTTTTCTTTTCAGATCCAGTCATCTTTTTCTCATTAAGTGTGCTCATATGGTTATTTATTATTTTACGGTTTGGTTCTTGGGGTTTGTTGGTTATAATTGCTGTCAAAAAACACGTTTTCTCCTTTAATTTTATACAGAAGTCGTTGTTTACCATGCGGTTCTTGATAAGGTTCATACCCCTTGCTTTGCGCAAGACTTTTTATATTTTTAGAACTGGCTACTGACGGCTTACCGCCCGTTTGCTTTTCCCGAGCAAAGTCTTTTCCTGTTTTCACCTGAATAACCTGTTCAGATGTTTGTGATACCACCCATTTTTTGGTTTTATTATCATAGGCCAAATCTCCACTGAAATTGTCTCTTAATCTTTTTGTGTCGTCATAAATGTGAAAATTTGCTCCGGGGCTATTCAAATCAAAATCCACCAAAACTCGGCCAATTTTTGCATATTGAGGCAATTCCGGTTCGGCTTTTACATTTTTCAATTGAATAAATTTGTCTTTTCCCGACACCAGATCTCCTCCCACAGTTCCTGTAAGCGTATAAACCTTTCCATCCTTGTTGAAATCAACCACGAATTTTTGACCACTACGAGGACGATCTTTGTGAAATATGCTTTTGCGTTGAGTGAATTGAAAATCACCCTTTCCTTTGGTTCCCAACTTGCTCAAAGTAGACCCGATTCGTGACCCCAATCCAAATATTCCGGTGGCTCCTTTAATTCCGGGTTGACGATCTTTGCCCAATAAAACATCCTTGGCTATGTCCGCTGTTTTGCCAACAGTTCGGCGGACCAATCCTTGTTCACTGACCACAGACTCAGTGTTAAATTTTCTATAGGCATTTTTAATGTCATCTTCAGTGGCTCCGTTGTTTTTGGCCAGCAATTCAACCTCTTCAAACGTGGGTGCATTCTGTATTTGTTCCAAAGCTTGGGTCGGAACCTTGTTCATGATCGTGCGGACCAGATTGCGTTTGAATTCATCCAGATTGTCAGACAACACATCCAACCCTTTGGCAAAAACATTGGTTTGACGCACCTGATTGTTCGGGTCAATGACCAGAATGTTCAGCATTCCTTCATTTTCATTCAGCACATAACCCTCGTAACTGGTGTTTCCATCAAAATCTTCCAGATTGCTGATGGCGGGATCCACCTTGAAACGCATGCGGCGCAGTTTCAGCTTTTCCACAATTGTTTTCAAAATGCTGTTTTCAAATTTCACAATAATATTTAGTAAATATTTATGTGCATATCATTATAAATGCACAGCTGGTCAATCCGCCCAGCAGCGTCAGCTGTTTTCGAACCCTAACCATGGTGGCATCAGTGTTTTGCCATCATGAGGTGATTTTGGAGACGGATTTTGAAAAAGATGTTTATTACAGGTTTTTAAAGAAATTTGGAGCCATGGATTTTGTTGAAGATATCCTTTTAACAGGGGAAGAAACAGGGTTAAGGTTTGATACACAGGCCAGATTTGCTCCCAGCCATGTTTTGGACCGGATCGATCACAACAATCTGGATCTTTGTCTGGATTTGATGGGCTACAAGCGTTAAGCCACGCTTCGGCCCACGGTATTTCCACCCCCAACCTGTGATGGAGGAGTTTGCACATAATTCAGAAACGGTTTTTCACTAAACTTGCCCCCTTTTTCCTCATATTCAGGCAAGGTGTACTTCTTGTTCACATCAATAACCACTCCCAGCTGCTGCAAAAACTTTTTTCCAATCAAAACAGGCTGATCGTTTTGGGTTCGGTCCCCAATGCTGAACGGAACCATCTTGTAAAGACTGCCTCCAAACACAATGTCCAATGCCACCAGCGGACGTTTTTCCTCTTCTCCGGCCCCGATATGTATGCTGACCATGTCCAAAAGAGGTCGGGTCAGTTCCACGTCGTTTACACTTGTAAATTTCGCATATTTGTGACCGTTTTTTTCCACGATTTCGGCATTTGTTCCGCAAAGCACATTGTTGCTGTCGTTTCCACTGTCAATTTTGGCATCCACGTTGCCCAACCCATCAATATAAACCTTTTCAACTAATCCTACCATATCGGGACAATGCTTTTCAAAAAAGAAACGAAAAGGTTTGAATGATTCTTTGTTCAGCTGTATCTCGGTTTTTTCCAGCTTATCTCCTTTTTTCCAGTGCTTGCCTTTGTTGGTGGCTTTGTATTCCACCTTGTTGCCAACAATATTGTCTTTTTTACCTTTTATCTTGCTGACTTTGGTGACTACACCTTTGCTTTGGTAGTGTTTGCAGTCAGGATTAGTGTTCTTGATTTTGTCACCTTTATGCACCTCGTTTGGAGCCAGTTTGCAAATGCCCTTCTTCATAAGAATATTTAACTATTTGGCAGATGCGCCTTTTTTCCAACTGATGCGTTTGCTGCTCTTTTTATGACGCTTACGGCTGCTGCACATGCTTTTGGTGGGACGACAGGCCGGATACCCTTTGCGCTTTTCACCCTTTTGACGGCCACAAGGTTTTCCGGTGCGACAGTCTACCCAACCTTTACCTTTATTGCGCATAAACCAACCACGAAGACCGTATTTCTTTTCAAGAGAAAACTTGGCTTCGTTGATCAGGGAATCAACCAAGTTATCAAAGTTTTGGGTCATTTCTTTTTGCTTTTATTGCCCCAGTTTTTAGCACCGCGTTTTCTACATGCCGATATAGCCCCAGAAGCGTAGGCACTTGGAAAAACCTTGTACCGGCGTTTTACTTTATGATAACAAGCATCATGTTTGGCTTTTTTCTTGGTGGCTTCTTCAAGAAGCTGGGTTACTAGATCGTTGAAGTTCATTTGTATTATTTATCATAAATAACTAAATAATTATTACCAATCTTTGTATGCTCAATTTTACAAAATATTATGTTTATGGTTTATATAAAAATAACACAGAACTTTTTTATATTGGTAAAGGTTCCGGAAATAGATATAAACATTACTATAAAAAAGCTTTAAGACAAAATCGTTATCTTACTTGTTATTTAAAATATCTCATAAAAGAAAAAATAAAATATGAAGGAAAAATAATAAAAGAAAATTTAACAGAAGAAGAAGCTTTAAACTATGAAGCAGAATTAATAAAACAATACGGAAAAAAAGTTGATGGAACCGGATGTCTTTATAATATTGCAGACGGAGGAAATCAACCTCCTAGTGTTTTTTTAACTAGACAAATTAAAGGAGAAAAAGAATTTAAAAATATAATAGAAAAACAGAAAAAAACATTTAAAGAAAAAATTTATCAAAGAAATAAAAATGATATAGAAACTTTAAAAAAACTTTTAAATGAAGGAAAAATGTTAAATGACATATCTAAAATTATAGGAAAAACTACAGGTACTTTAAGAAGCTGGATAAGAAAACATGAATTAAAAATGAATTATGAAGGAAAACAAAAATTTATAAAAAATCATTTACACAATTTAAGAAAAAAAAATAGTTTGAAAGCATCTAAAACTTCTAAAACATATACTGTGCAAGAACCAAGTGGTAACGTAATTGTAACCAATAAATTGGTAGTATATTGTAAGACAAAAAAAATTGATTATGCTAATTTAAGAAAAACTGAAACAGGTAAATCTAAACAAGCGTATGGATACCGTATATTAGAGGTAAAAGAGCCGATACAAAAGGAAAAATCCAGTTTTTACAACTAAAGTATTTTGCCGTACCGGGTTTGGCAGTAGAACATTTATGACGTGCCCGAAATGAACGGCGTTTTTTAGGATTAGACTTTTTAATTCTTCTTTTGGGATCGCCGTAATGAACTCGTTTAAGCTTTCCACCTACCCGAGCACACCGCATGTATTTTTTGTCACTACGTGTTGATTGCATTTGACCGGTTACTTTCGTACACCGAGAACCTTTCTTTTCCATGACCACACCTTCTTTTACTTCTTCGTTGTCTTCGTTCCCTCCATAATAACCATAATCTTCGTCTGCTCCGTGTCCGGCACTGGCCAAAGCCTCTGCATCATCGCTCAAATCATGACTGCCCCGATCACCATCATCGTCACTATGATATTCCGCTTGATGTTGTGTCAGATAATCTTTAACAGCCGACACATAATCTTTGGCCAAAGTAACTTTGCTTTGCACCCAACTTTCAAACTGATCGTTGGGTTGGATAAGAGGAAGCAATTCATCAATTTCATCCCGGATGGTGCGCAGCTGATATTGTATCATGCGTCCTTCATCGTCGCCCTCTGGCACATGAGATTCATTCAGATTACCCATGAGCTTGTCATAAGTCTGGGCAAAATTGCTTTCTCCTTTTATGCTTTCCGGATCACTTTCAATATCGTGCGGTTCATCTTCAAATTGATCAGCTTGATTTTCGGCGTGGTATGCCAGTTTAAGAGTTTCCGGACCAATAGCTTTTTTCAAAAATTGTATCACTTCACTATCTCCACGAAATTTGTAAGGAAACAGATTTCTGGTTTGAATGATTACCTTAACCAAATCAGGTTGGGCATCTATTGTTTTTGCCAACTGCTGATTATCTTTTTCTAAATTTTTAATTGCTTCTTTTGCTTTAGCCAAAGCTGCTTTTGGATTTATAGACAAAGCTGTTCCCGATTCTTCACCTTCGTTGGGAGCATATTCGTAAGCTTCTGGAATGCTGTCCAAGGTTTTTTTAATCACATGCGGTTTGAATACAGAAAGCAGCTGGCTGTAATTTTCAAAAATATATGCCAAAGAAGGTTTCTTTTTGTGCTCTTTTACAATGTCCCGAAGGATGATATCCAGATCATTTTCATCCATATCATATTCTATATTAACGTTTTTCATATATTTGCTCCCTTTTGCTCAACGTAATTATTTATATATTCTATCAGGGTTTTTGAGGTATCTTTTATCACATTAAAGTTGCTGTTGATGTGCTCTGGATCAATCTGCCAAAGAGCCAAATATTTTTCAGTATGCGGAGCCGGTATGTCGTATTCGCTCAAAACAAAATTGGCCACGCCTTCTGCCTGCAGTTCTTTGATTTTTCTTTCGGGCGCATTTTCCCGGTCTTTCCAATGCAGCATTTCATGGGCTACCTCGTGAATTAAGGTGCTTAGATTTTCGCTAACAAGCTCAATGGTTCCGCCTCGACTTACTCCCCGGGCACCTCCCAAATCATCTTCTGTTTTAATGTCTATTTTTATGTTGTTTTCCTGCGCATATTGTTTGACTGCATCAAATATCACACGCATACGCTCGTCCAGAGGCGTGTCATCAAACCATTGTATTTCCTCGGGAATATCTTTTTCCCGGCCCGGAATGGGTTCGGTCTGACTGATATCAAACACCGGAACCAAACGAAAACGCATAACTTTATTCTTAATGCCTGCAGTAGGATCCTCGCCAACCGCCACATCTTCGTCTTTACGCTTCACCATGATTGGTGCATAAATGAGTATGGCTCGTTCACCCGATTTGATTTTTCTTCCAAACTGACGAAACCATGTGTTTTTTCCAGCAACCCGGGATGCATTCTTTCTTTGTATGAAAATGAGAATTTGATTGCTGAAAGAATAATTTCTAAAACGTTTTTGAAACTGAATATACTCCTGATATTCTTTGCTGTTTTTCACGTTCATCACGCCGCTTTTCAGATGTTCGACAAATTTCTTGAAGCGGTCTTCCAGATCTTCGCCGGCAAATTCACTCACTTCAGAATCAGATGTTTCCTCTTTGTTGAATTCATTCAGCTTTTTGATTGTTTCTTTTACAAAATCACCGGCTTGTGTTTCATCCAACGGCGCAGTTTCCCAGCGACGTTCCATGCCGTTCCATTTGAAACCCAGCGATTTTATAAAGTCTTTGTTTGTAAATGTCTCATTACCAGCAGCTTTAGGATCAGAAAGGTCGCTGGTAGCTATTAAAATTGTTTTTCCTTCAGGGGCCGTCTTTTTTTTCAAAATCAGCTTTTCATTTAAAATAGTTTTTATATTTTTAAAAGATAACATAAGTTAATAAATATTTATATGAGTTTGAGTGACGATATCCGTAAAATGGGCGATCTTTATTGTGAAAATCTGGGCTTGGGCCCTCAAGCAATAGGAAGCATGCAACCCTCTCCCAGCATACCGGCCGAAGTTCGTCAGGATCCGGCCAAAATCAAAGGGGAATTTTTAACTTATTTGAAGAATCTGCAGGGACCTGAGAAGAAAAAGCTGGCTTTGGAAGTTCTGGATATTATCCTCTGAGACGATAAAATTTTATAGCAGTCACACGAGTACTTCGATCAGCTATTCCGCCTTTAAAAACTTCTATTTTATTTTTGTTTGCCAGAATACTGAGTATGCGCCTTCCGTGCGTTTCGCTAAGTTTTAATTCTCGGCAAAGTTGGGTAAAAGTTTTCCATCCGGTTCCACTAGGTTTTCTTTCTTTGCTTTTTGCATATTCTATATGCAATTGATGCCAACTTTTTTTAATTGGTTTATAAAAAAAATTATTACTTAAAATTTTTGATTCTGTTAAAGTGGCGCCCGCAAACTTTTTAACCTTTTTGTTTTCCACCGCCCAATTTATAAATTTACGACAATTATCCTGACTGGAATGTATGATATTGTTGATTTCGGGTCGTGTATACCATTTACCGTTTGTTGGACGGATTTCTTTTTTTTGCAAAACCGATTCTAATTGTTTTACCCATTTTGACATAATTTATACCACATTTTTCTTTCTAAAAAATTTTTTTTTGGATTATAACGATAGCCATCAAATACTTTGATTTTATTGGTTAATTTATGCTCTTTAATCAATCGAAGAATCTTAGATCTTGCAAAACCTGTTTTTTTCTCAAGATCCGTTACTGTAAACCAGTCTTTACCCGATGGAATTCTTTGACGGCTTATCTGAAATTTATTATGTTTTAAATAATTACTCCAAGTATTTCCGTTTGCTTGATACCATACATGTTTTACAATAAATCCTTTGTCATTTCGAATTTGACCATTAAAAAGTGTGCATAATCCCATATGGCGCATTGAATTTAATACTGTTCTTAAATTATCTCTTTTTTTTCCACTTAATTTAGTCAACTGATTTATGTCCAGCCACCCTTGACCGGATGGGCGTTTTTCGTCTTTTTCAACTTCATTAAAAAGGAAACGAGCCCAGGAATCCCCGCTTTTATTCTTGATTGCAAATTTTTGTTTTCGCATGGTTGGATTATACCAGGCTTATTTTAATGTCAACTGTATATTTTTACGTTTGTAGGTATGATATATTTGCGACCACGTTCTTTGGCTTGATAAACCTCGTGGGTGTGGTCTGAATGAATAAGACCAAAAGCCCAGCCGTGCTGCCAACGAAGCGGACGCAATTGCTGACGATTGTATTCTGGAGCCAAATTGCTCATGCAGCCTATGTTCCATGCTTCACGCAAATCATGGCTTATGCTGCGAAAATAGTCAATGGCGTGAGTATGGCCAAACAGAACGTTACCATAAGCATCAGCATGCTGCTTTGAACCATGCATGTTATGGCCATAACCGTGCGCAAACTTGAGTGTGCCACACTGGTAGATTCCTTCTTTGGCATGGTAGGGATACATGCGAACCCGGTGCTTTTTGTTCAATTCTTCAATTTCATCCACCACCTTGCTTGCAAAATCACGCTTCAGACCGCTGGCTCCGTTTTTTTGCAAATCAAAAATTCTTTCGTCGTGGTTGCCCCGAAGAAATATGCGTTCTCCTCCAAAGCTGAAAAACTTTTTGAAAAAGTCTACACCCGCATACCAATCCTGTTCCATGCTTTGGGTTTTGTCGTATTCTGCATCAGCATTTTTTCGGATTGCCCGGAAATCCCACACGTCTCCGATGCAAACAATCAGATCTGGTTTGTAGTCGCGCATGAAATTGTAAAGACACTTCAACGCGATAGGATCTGATTCGTCCCCGTGCACATCGCCTGCCGCCACAAACTTTATTGATTTGGCCATAGATTTATATTACATGAAAGTGCGTAATTTCAACTAGAAGGTTCGGGAATATATTTATTCAATACTGGCAAAATTTTATTTTCCAACGTATTGAATGCATTGTTCGCGTCCACAGTCAAATTCAAAAGATCTGCTTTTTCCTTATCGCTTATTTTATCAATAATCAATGCCTTGCGAATCAGATCCACAAGATATGCAACACCTTGCGTGTCCAGTTTTTCCTTGCTTTCAGCTGCTTCAGGAGCAGCCGCTTCAGGCGCTTCTGGAGCTTGTGCAGCTGCTTCATCGCCCGGTTCCTCGGGCAGTTCGGCCGGGGGCTGTTCGTTCAGAAGACTGTATTTGTTTTTTAAAACTTTATCGAATTTCATTTAATTTGGCTCAGCTTTTGGTTTATTTTGCTGAGAGCACCCACAAATCCAGAAATAGTTTTGCGAGTGGCTGTATCCACAATCCGTTGTTCTTCGGGGCTCATCAACGTGCGCAAAATTCCCACCTGTTGTTTGCTCATGCTGTTTTTATCAAAACCGCTGGTGGTGCTTTCTTCCTCTTCAGATTCTGAATGGGGTGTGATTGAGCCTTTTGCGTCCACTTTAAATTTTCCTTTTTGACCGTCCACATCATAGCTTACGATGGCACAGGTATTTTTGATTCCCTCATATTTTGCTTTGCCAGACGACACCATTTTATCAACCGTGTCTTTTTGCAGAGGGTTAAGTTCGTCCTGTTTAATATCTAATTTTAAATATTGTTGTTCCAAAAGTTTGTGAAATCGTGACATATTAAGTATTTACTCCAATTTCATAGCATAATTCTTCTTCAGAATGTTGTTGGACAGGTTATATTGTGATAATACCTTTTGTATGTCCTTCATATTGAACTTTTTGCTATTTTGCTTCAATATGGTGTTTATGATCTTGGAAACAATTTTTTTATAAAATATTTGATCGCTGCTCAAAAGCTTGCTGAACTGCTCAAACGTTCCTTCATATTCTATGACGGTAAAGCACAGGTATTTTTCAAACTTTTTTAGTATTTTCACACACAAAAGAAACAATTGATGCTCATCAAAGTATTCAGTCACATCCAGATCTGTATCAGTTTTATGACAAATCACAAATGCCACATCCTCTTGTTGTTTTTTAATCACAAAATTGGACAAAAGAAAGTTGGCCAGATGATAAACAACGGTGTTGCGGGCGTCTTTGTTTTTGTTCAAGGGCCGATTCAGCAGTTTGAACTTGTGGCAAGAATCCAAAATTTTGGTTTCCAACCTGTTTGAGAATGCATCCCAAAAGTCCACAAATACGATATTATCCTTCTTTTGCATCTTTAAACCAGTATTCTCTCGGTTTTCCGAGGCGACAATTGATGATTCCATTGTAGTACTCTGAACTTTTTATCACTTCGTTTTGAATTTGCAACTTGATTTCCTCGTAACCAAGCTCCCATTTGCTGTCGCAAAATTTTAAAATCTGAAACCGAAAATTGTCTTTGCCGTATTTTTTTATATCTTCATTCAGTTCCCGACAAGACCCGGTATATGTTTTCCAATCGCTTTCTGTATATAAAATTTTGCTGTTCTTTCGACTTTTCAGTTTTCTTTTTTTGCGAAACTGCAATTGTTTTTTGCCGATGTATTTTCGGTTGTTTTTTAAATTTGTTATAAGATAAATGAAACCGAAAGATTCAGGTTCAAATTTTTCACAAATCCAGTGACCATTGTCATTCATCCAAGTTTTCTGCGTTGAATTTTTATCTTTGTTTTTTTACCTTTTCTTTTTTTGCTTCCCAACGCAAAAGGTATGCGGGCATCACCGGGTGCATAACGATCACCACTGCTGATCACATCAGGCGGACTGAATATGCTTCCTATGCTGGGTCCCGACCCAAAAACACCTCCAATGCCAGCAACGTTGTCTTCTTTGAGGATTTTACTAAAAATGTTTGAAAAAAGACCCATATAAGGTATTTATAGGAAATGGAACCGGAAAAGCTTCTGGAAGAACTGAAACAATTTTTGCAATTTGACGAGCTTAATTTGAAAGAAAAGCAGCTGATGCTGCCCGGAATCAAGCATCGTTACGCAACCATCTACATACAAACCAAAAGAGAAATGGGCAATTTGTACGCAGAACGCAAACGCATGTTGCGAAATGTGGTGGATGAAATCAATCGGGAATCGCCGGTCAAGCTGAGCATGATTGTCGCCGAAAAACTGGCGTCTGATCATGAAACAATATCAGAGATAGATCAAAAAATAAAAAACAGCGAACTGATTCTGGAAATATGTGAAAAAAGTGAAAAAATATTAGGTTCTGCCAGCTTTGACATCAAAAATCTGGTGGAATTGATCAAGCTGGAAACCAATTGAACAGAATATTTTTGGATAAAAGCAAACGCTATGGCGTTTTGGAATCGCCTCACATACGGGTAATTCGCAATCATTTTTCCGTGGAAAACAAAACGGCCCGTCACATGCGGCGAAAAGGTTATTATGTTTCAGACCGATTTTACAGCATCACCCCGGCCGGGCGGTTTGATTTGGGGTTGTTTCTTTCCATTTACAAATACATGAAAGAGGTTTTGGGGCTGGACGATGTTCAGGTGGACAGCGAAGTTTTAAAAAAAATAAATCCCATTCAAAACAAAATACAGATAGAATATCTGGCATTTGATCCCCGAGACTATCAACAGGAAATGTGCGAACGTGCATTTCGGTTTGGCCGGGGCATATTTGAAGTGGCCACGGGCGGTGGAAAAACATATGTGATGGCGGTCATTTGCCATAATCTTTTGAAAAACAATCTGGCAAAAAAAATTCTTGTGCTGGAACCTGATCTGGGGCTTGTGGAACAGGTTTATGATGAATTTTTGAAATATGGAATACAAAATCAAACAGAAAAATATACCGGAGAAAATGATTTTAACCCGGATTGTCAGATTGTGATTGCCAATATCGGGGTATTGAATGCCCAGGGCGAGGAAAAAATAACAAATTGTGATGCCATTATCATTGATGAAGCCCACAAATACAAACGGGGAAACAAAATCAACAAGGTTTTGGACAAATTGGATGCCAGCATACGTCTGGGATTTACCGGCACGCTTCCTGATGAAAAAGAGGATGTGCTTTGCATAGAGGGCAAAATGGGTCCGGTAATTTACAAAAAAACCAGTGCAGATTTGAAGGAATATCTGACACAGGCAGTATGCAATGTGATACAATTGGATTATAAAACACAACCTGATTGGTTTCCTCCAGATGATTTGAAAAGATATCGGCAGGAATATGAATTCATCATCAATCATGCAAGCCGAAACAATGTTATAAGCAAACTAAGCTGTAATTTGCAAAATAATACTCTTGTTTTGATTGACCGGATTCAGCACGGTTTGGAATTGCAAAAAATATTGGAACATGAATGCGACCAAAAAAAAGTGTTTTTTATACGAGGCGAACTGGAAGTTGACGTTAGAAATCAAATCCGACAATTAATGGAACAAAAAAACAACGTGGTGTGCATTGCCATCAGCAGTATTTTTGCAACAGGAATTGATATTAAAAATTTACACAATATTATTTTGGCGAATGCGGGAAAAGCCAAAATCCGTCTATTGCAAAGTATAGGACGTGGGCTAAGATTACATCCCACCAAAGAAAAACTTATGCTCATAGATCTTGCCGACCAACTTTATTACGGAAAAAAACATTTTGAAAAGCGCATGCAGATTTACACCCGAGAACAAATAGAAACAAACACAAACCAATATCAAATATCATGAAGAAAAAAAGAGGACGCAAACCTAAAAATCAAACAGAACACCATGACGATCATCATTCCGAAGGAGATGATATCAAAAAATTGGCTGCCAAGGTAAAAAAAGAAAAAATTCATTATGTGAATGCAGCAGAATTTGAAGCGGCCATTCGGGTATTTTATGGATCAGGAAAACTAACACAATATCTGGGAGAAAGTGTCAGCAAAATTGCCAACGGACTCAGTTATG
>Ga0172372_10007346_pt1 | contig 14809 bp, 11 predicted proteins | sample LakKiv5m_2_FD_114544 | JGI IMG/M metagenome (GOLD analysis project Ga0172372, IMG submission 114544) | Freshwater microbial communities from Kabuno Bay, South-Kivu, Congo - kab_092012_9.5m | ecosystem: Environmental > Aquatic > Freshwater > Lake | place: Democratic Republic of the Congo...
GGCCCCGATCAGCCCTGCCCAACGCGGCTCGGTGACGGTTTGGGCGATGCGCTGGCGTGTTTTTTGCCGCAGTTGTTCGACGGGGAATCGCCAGGTGTCTGTCATGCGCACAGCGGGCGTGTCTTTGGGACCATCACGCACATGGCCGTTGGCGTGTAGGCCTTGCTCCCACATCCACAGTTCCGCATCAAAACCGCCGGGGTTGGCCAAACCATGGGGTCGCTTCAGCCGAACAGTGAATTGCCAGCGCTCGCCTGCTTGCACACCCGGCAAGGTCTTTCGTTCGCCGCCCCATGCTTGGTTGTACCAGGCCAATTGAATTTGGCCGCGTAGCTGCACCGCCAGGTTGTCCGAGTTGCGATGCGCCGTATCCACGTCAAAGCGAAACCGCAACCCATCCGGGTGCCACTGCGGCATGGCGGCCACGACACCGCTGATGCGCAAGTCCTCCCCTTCCAGCGCTGACAACAAGCGTTGCGATTGAAACCAGACTGCGCGACAGCCGACAGTAGCGAAGGCGACGCATGCCACCAGCAGCATGGAGGTCAACAGTTTGACAACACCGAGCGATTTGGCCTCGCCGAGCGCCGACAGCGCTGGGGCATTCAACGCGGAACTTGTGGTGGGGTTTGCAAGGCTGGCCCGGCGCTGATGTCGCCACCCGCACCACAAACCACCCAGCAGTACAAGCGCCGTCAACCAGCCCGCACCGTACACCCCAGCTGGCCACAGCACCGGCTGAAACAACTGCGCAGCGGTTCCGAGCACCCATGCCAGCAGCAAAGGACTTAAAAAAATGAACTTGGGGAATGTCACGCAGCAACCGAGTCCTTCCAGCAGTGCCTGGCCCACAAGGGCAAGCGGAAGGACACTGTAGAAAAACCTGTCAGGGTTCGGGTTTAGCGCAAACCTGTTTTTTCAGAAGTGCCAAGTACGAACCGGGGCGGATCGCAGCATCACGTGGACGCCAATCGGCCGCCTCGTAAAAGGCCACTTCACGGCCTTTGCCCTCGGGCCGGGCATAAAAGCTTTCCGACAACTTGATGAAAGAATCGGTTTTGCAATGAATCCGCCAACGGGCCATCGACGATTGGTAATCCTCACCGTTGGGCGCTTTGGTGGCCTTGCCCAAATTGGTCATGGTCCATGCATAACGATGGATGTGAACGGAACGCACCGTTTCATTGTCCCAAGCGTAGGTAATGTCCTCGTCTTTGAGCAACTCAGCCCATTCGGCATGGGCAATGCAAGCAGTGGCCATGCCGATCGCCAAAAGCAAGTTCCATCGAAGATGAGAAATGAATTTCATGATGATTTGAATCGGCTTGGCAGGTCCAATCTTGAATCAATAGCGGTAACGCAGACCCACCACGGCATGGGGGACCACGCCCCATTTGTAGAGGGATTGGCGCAGGGCATGGATCTCGGCTTTGACATCGCTGTCCCCAATCGGGTTGGGGCTGATGCCATCGCTGATGCGGGCTTCAGCATCCAACTTGGCCAGCACCGCCCCCACTTCAGCAAATCCTTCCCAGCCATTGGGGTCAGGTCTTGGGTGGGCATATCGCACCCCCACATAAGGGGTGAGTTTGGGCAAGCTGTAATCAATGCTGAAACTTTGACCCGTGAAGTTGGGGACATTTTTGCCATTGATCGTCATCGTGCTGCTGGACTTGGCTTGAAAATGAAATTTCTGCCGGTTCAGGGTGAGGCCACCTGTCAGCAACCAGTTGTTGTGCTCGGGAGACCAATCGACAAAGACACCCAAGCGTTGTTGCGTGTTGGTTTCGGTGTACTTGCCGCCACCGTGTGTTTTTGAAGTGCCCAGCGGCTTATAGCCCTCGCTGTATTCCAACCGGTAGTTCAAACCACCGTCGCTTGGGATGATCAAGCCCAGCACCACGCTGGTCCCGGCAGCGGCATAGGCGGTGATTTTGGAATCACGAACTGGTGCACTGATTCTGTTTTGGCTGTCGGCTTGCAAGATGTTGTCGATGGCTGGTGGCACAGGCGCGAGAGGTGTTTCGCTGGGCGGGTTCAGCTTCACTGTTTCATCCGGGGTGGATGGCACTGGCGCTGCGGCCGCGGGAACGGCGCGGGCTGGTTTGGGGGCCAACAGGGGTTGGGGCACGGGTGTCATCACAGTCTGAATCAATGTGGCGGCAATGCGAGGCTTGGCCATCAAGTTGCCGTTCTCATCCACCGCGTCGCCTGCCAATGCCAAGGTGCAGGTGAAAAGCACCCCACTCAAGAACGCAGAAAAAGAACGCAGATGCATGGTGATTGAATATCCATTGAATCAAGCCGAAAAACGGCATTTTCGTGAATCGACACAAGCCCAGTGAACTTGAGCCAAGCATTGACAAAGGTCGATGCCCACAATGCTTCTAAACTCTGCGACATCCCATGAACTTGAAAGCAAACACCATGTCCATCCACCAGCGCCTGCAAGCCCTCAACATCCAACTACCCCCCGTGTCAGTCCCTGCGGCGGCCTATGTGCCCTATGTGCAAACCGGTCAATTGGTATTCATCAGCGGCCACATCGCTAAACAAGATGGCAAGCCTTGGGTCGGTCAACTCGGCACCAACATGGACACCGAGACTGGAAAGCTGGCCGCCAAAAGTGTCGCCATCGACTTGCTGGGCACCTTGAGCGCGGCTTGTGGTGATGATTTGCACCGCGTCAAGCGCATTGTGAAAGTCATGAGCCTGGTGAATTCCAGCCCCAGCTTCACCGAACATCATTTGGTGACCAACGGCTGTAGCGAATTGTTGGCTCACATCATGGGCGATGCAGGTGCCCATGCCCGCAGCGCCTTTGGCGTGGCCCAATTGCCCATGGGCGCGTGTGTCGAGATCGAGTTGATCGCAGAGTTGCACTAAGCCACGCCCCACGGACTGGGCCTCTTTGGTCAGCAAAAGCGCCGCAAAGGACGCACCACTTCAATCGGAGAGGCTGTGTCTTAGTTCGTTGCAGGCTTGAGCCTTCGCCACAGTCGCCCCACCAGCAACCCAAAATCGTCCACATACAAATACACCGCTGGAATCACCAGCAGGCTGAGGAAAGTGGAGGTAATCAAGCCACCAATGACGGACACGGCCATGGGCGAGCGAAAACTACCATCCGAGGAACCCCAACCCGCAGCAATGGGCAACATGCCCGCACCCATGGCGATGGTGGTCATCACAATCGGTCGGGCGCGTTTTTGGCATGCATCCATCAAGGCGTCAAAGCGGTTCAGGGCATGGTCACGTTGCGCCACGATGGCGTACTCAACCAACAAAATGGAGTTCTTGGTGGCCACCCCCATGAGCATGATGAGGCCAATGAGCGAAGGCATTGAAAAGCTTTTGCCCGCCAACAACAAAGCCACGAAAGCACCCCCCAATGACAAGGGCAAGGCCGCCAAGATGGTGACCGGGTGCAACACGCTTTTGAAGAGCAGCACCAACACCAAGTAAATGCACAAGATACCCGTCAACATGGCCAGCGCAAAACTGGCGAAAAGCTCTTCCATGATTTCAGCGTCACCGACCTCCACCAACTTGATACCAGGGGGCAGTTGTTTGGCAGAAGGCAACTCCCGCACCAGTTGCTTCACATCACCCAAGCCCAAACCAGAGAGTTCAATCTGGAATTGAATGTTGCGCTCGCGGTTGTAGCGGTCAATGATGGCCGGACCACCACTGGGCTCTAAGGTGGCCACCTCGGCCAACAAGACCGGCCCCATGCTGCCGGGCACGGTGAGACGCCCGAGCAATTCCAGATCTTGGCGGGCGCTGTCGGCCAGTTTCACCATGATGGGCACTTGACGCTGAGCCAAGTTCAGTTTGGGCAAAGCGGCGTCATAGTCACCCACGGTTGCAATGCGCAAAGTGTCGCCAATGGCGGCGCTGGTCACGCCCAAGTCAGCAGCCCGGGCGAAATCCGGACGCACCGCGATTTCTTGTCGAACCAGGCTTGCGCTGGATGTGACCGAACCCAAGCCTGGAATGGTGCGCAAATCGCGCTCAAATAAGGTGGCCGTTTCTTGCAGGGCGTTCGGGTCGTCACCCGTGAGCATGATCAGGTATTTTTCACCAGAGGCGCCCAAGCCCACCTTGGTGCGCACCCCTGGAATATCCGACAACATCTCGCGGATTTGGTTTTCAATCACACCCTTGCGCGGACGTTCGCCCCGCGGGGTCAATTGGATCGTGAGCGTGGCCATGCGGGTTTCGGCGGCACTTTGCGCCATGCCCGGGTCAGCGCCTGCAGAGCCGCCGCCAATGGTGGTGTAGACCGTTTGAATGTCCGAGATCTTGCTGATACGCAAGCGCACATCTTCAGCGGTTTGCTGCGTTTGAGACAAGGAGGCGCCGGGGGGAAGTTCCAAATACACCTGGGTTTGAGAGTTGTCGTCAGGTGGGATAAATCCCGTGGGCAACAAGGGAATCAAGGCAAGCGAGCCGATAAAAAAAGCCGCCGCAGCCAACGCTGTCCAAAAGCGATGGTTCAAGCACCAACGCACGATGCGCAAGTAACTGGGCATCCAAAACGGTACAGGCGACGGTTTGTTGGTCGCCCGCAGCATGTAGGCCGCCATCATCGGTGTGAGCATCCGCGCCACCACCAAGGATGCAAACACTGCCAGTGCCGCGGTCCAACCGAATTGCTTGAAGAACTTGCCCGGCACACCGCTCATGAAGGCAGTGGGCAAAAAAACCGCCACCAAGGTGAAGGTGGTGGCAATCACGGCCAAGCCAATTTCATCGGCGGCTTCCATGGCCGCTTTGAAGGGGGTCTTGCCCATGTGCAAATGCCGCTCGATGTTCTCCACCTCCACGATGGCGTCATCCACCAAGATCCCCACCACCAAGGACAGCGCCAACAAGCTGATGACATTGATCGAAAAACCCAAGTACCACATACCCACAAAAGCAGGGATGACCGACAAAGGAAGAGCCACAGCAGACACGAAAGTGGCGCGCAAATCACGCAAGAACAACCACACCACCAACACCGCCAACACCGCACCCTCGTAGAGCAGCACCAAGGAGGCTTCGTACTCTTCTTCCACCGGGGTCACAAAGTCAAACGCGGTGTTGATCTCCACATCGGGATGGTTGGCACGCAGCTCGGTGAGCGCCTTTTGCACCGCGGCACCCACCTCCACTTCACTGGCACCCCGGCTGCGGGTGATCTCAAATCCCACCACGGGTTGGCCATTCAGGTAGGCGGCAGAACGTTGCTCGGCGATGGTGTCGGTCACCTCGGCAATATCGCGCAGCCGGATACGCCCGCCCTGCCCCACAGACAATTCCAAGTTGGCCAGCTCGGACGCAGAGCCGACCGTGGCCAAGGTGCGCATCGGTTGCTCACTGCCCCCGAGGTCGGTGCGGCCACCCGCGCTTTCGCTTTGCACTTGTTTGAGTTGTCTCGACACATCTGCAGCAGAAATTCGCAAGGCCTGCATGCGCAATGGGTCGAGGGCAATGGCCACTTCACGCTTGACCCCCCCAACGCGCGCGACCGCCCCCACGCCTTTGACCGACAGCAAGCGACGCGCGACGGTTTGATCGACAAACCAGCTCAAGCCCTCAGGGTCCAAGTTGGGTGAAGCAATGGTGAAGGCCAGCACCGGCGTGCCGGCGAAATCGAGTTTGCGCACCGACGGCTCCAGCATGTCGGCAGGCAGGTCACCCCGCACACCATTGACCGCAGAACGTATTTCGTCCAATGCTTCTTGCACTGGTTTTTCAATGCGAAATTCCGCGGTGACCAACACGGCACCGTCCTGGACTTTGGTGTAGATGTTTTTCAGACCTTGCACCGTTACCACGGCGTTTTCAATCTTGCGCGCCACCTCGGTTTCCATTTGGCCGGGGGCTGCACCAGGCAGAGCCGCTGAAATGATGATGGTGGGCAAATCCAGATCGGGGAAGTTCTGCACCTTCATGCTCTTGAAGGCCAACATGCCTGCCAAACTGAGCAAGATGAACAGCACCACCGATGGAACGGGGTTGCGGATGGACCATGCGGAAACGTTCATGGCACCACTTTCACGAGGTCACCGGCGGTGAGGAAACCAGCGCCGCGCACCACCACCTTGGCGTCATCGGGCAGCCCTTGGGTGATCTCCAACATGTCACCTTGGCGACGCCCTACAGTCACTTTGTAGAGCTTGGCGCGTTGATCGGCTCCCACCACAAACACTTGCTGGAAACCGTCACGAACAACCACCGATTGTTGGGGCACCAACTTGGCGGCGGTGCTGCCAAATTCAAATTCACCCCGCGTGAACATGCCGGGCTTCAACACACCCATGGCAGAGGCGGGTAAATCCACATACACGACGCCGGTGCGACTTTGCACATCCACGGTGGGGGCCACCATGCGCACCGTGCCATTGACTTCGCCTGCGGGTAAGGTGGTGATGCGCACTTTTTGACCGGGCTTGACGCGAAACAATTCGGTGGACACCAGGTCGGCTCGCCACTCTAATCGGTTGCCACGCACCAACTTGAACAACTCGGTCCCCACGCCAACGACCGCACCGACACTGGCATTGCGGGCTGATATGACCCCGTTGTCAGGCGCTCTGACTTGGGTTTGGCGCAGCAACAGTTCTTGCCCCGCCAATGCGGCTTGGGCGGATTCAACGCGCGCTTTGGCAGTGGCCTCGGCAGTCAGGTATTGATTGAACTGTTGGGTGCTGATAACACCGCTGGGCTGCAAGGCACGGGCGCGATCAGCGTTGGCCTGGGTTTCAGAGGCCACCGCTTTGACTTCGTTCAAGGCAGCTTTGGCTTGGTTGATGCCTGCTTGCACGGTGTCGGTGGCAAACACCGCCAACACTTGTCCGGCTTTGATTTGGTCACCCACATTCACGCGGACTTCGGTGAGCCGCAAACCGCCAATTTCAGCGCCAATGCTGGCTTCTTGCCAAGCTGCAACAGTGCCATTGGCGCTCAGACGCTGGCTCAGGTTTTGACTTTGAACGGGCGTGACGGTGACCGTCATGGCAGGACGCGGTGAAGCCGGTTTTTCCGTGTCTGGTTTGGTTTGGGCATGCGCCATGCTGATACCCAGTGCCCAGACAACAACAAGCCAATGCTGCCTCAGACAGCGCCATTTTTGAATCACTTGCATACAACCTGCTTTCAAAACAAAAATTATTCAATGCGCAAAACATGCGTGGGCTTAAAACCGAAATCTGCCGCCTTCCCTTTGCGGGCACGCGAGCCCTTGGCATTGTTCAGGCTTCTGATTTCCAATGTCTCTTCACGGTCTTTGCCGCCCCGTCCAACACCAACAATGCTGATGCTGCGGGTGTAGGCGGCTGCGCCAGCCAAGCTGTCTTTGGCATCCAAGTCCATCAACATCAAGCCGCGACCGCCTTTTTCCATGGCTTTGAGCTCGCCAATGTCAAAGGTCAAGATGCGACCACCTGCTGAGGCACACGCCACATGGGTGGCAATCGGCAGGGGTGCGGCACCGTTGCCGCCGCCTACCAAAGATGGCACACACAAGGTTTCGCCTTCGGCCAAGTTGATGAAGGCCTTGCCGCCTTTGTTGCGCGAGATGAGGTTGTCGATGCAACACACAAAACCATAGCCGCCCGAACCGCTCAGCAACAAGGTGAGCGTGGGCGGTCCCGCGTAGTAATGCACCAGCTGCGTGCCGGACTCGACATCCACCAGCGTGGTGACCGGCTGACCGTCGCCACGCGCCCCGGGCAAGGACGCCACCGGCACCGAATACACCCGGCCGTTCGAGCCAAAGGCGATGAGTTGATCGACGGTGCGGCACTCGAACGTGTCATAGAGCTCATCACCCGCCTTGAATGCAAAGCTGCCGGGGTCGTGGCCATGCCCGGTGCGTGCACGCACCCAGCCTTTGTCCGACACCACCACCGTGACCGGCTCATCGATGACTTTGACTTCCGCCACGGCTTTTTTCTCGGCTTGGATGAGCGTGCGTCGCTCGTCAGCGAAGGTTTTGGCGTCCGCCTCGATTTCTTTCACCATCAATCGGCGCAAGGAGGTGGCACTACCCAAAATGTCTTCGAGCTTGCCTTGCTCTTCGCGCAATTCTTTGAGCTCTTGCTCGATCTTGATGGCTTCCAAACGTGCCAATTGGCGCAAGCGGATGTCCAAGATGTCGTCGGCTTGTCGCTCTGAGAGTTTGAATCGCTCGATCAGCGCAGGCTTGGGCTCGTCACTGTGACGGATGATGCGAATGACTTCGTCGATGTTGATCAACACCAACTGACGCCCTTCCAAAATATGGATGCGTGCCAGTACTTTGTCCAAGCGGTATTGCGAGCGGCGCTGCACCGTGGTTTGGCGAAACGCAATCCACTCTTCCAGCATTTGGCGCAGGGTCTTGGGTACGGGACGGCCGTCCAAACCCACCATCGTCAAGTTGATGGATGAGGAACTCTCCAAGCTGGTGTGCGCCAGCAAGGTGGTGATGAGTTCTTGCTGCTCGATGGTTCGGGTTTTCGGTTCGAACACCAAACGCACCGGCGCGTCTTTGCTCGACTCGTCGCGCACACCATCGAGCACCGCCAAGATGGTGGCCTTGAGCATGGTTTGCTCAGGGCTGAGTGCTTTCTTGCCGGTTTTCACCTTGGGGTTGGTGAGTTCTTCAATCTCTTCCAACACCTTTTGGCTGCTGACACCGGGTGGCAACTCGTTCACCACCAACTGCCATTGACCCCGTGCCAAGTCTTCAATCACCCAGCGGGCACGCACTTTGAGCGACCCCCGACCGGTGGCATAGGTGTCTGAAATGTCCGAGGCGCTGCTGATGATTTGACCGCCACCGGGGTAATCCGGGCCGGGCAAGAGCGTCAGCAATTCTTCGTGGCTGAGCTTGGGGTTTTTGATGAGCGCCACACAGGCATCGGCCACTTCGCGCAGGTTGTGGCTGGGGATTTCAGTGGCCATGCCCACAGCAATGCCGCTGGCCCCATTGAGCAAAGCAAATGGCAAACGGGCGGACAACTGCTTGGGCTCCTCGGTGGAGCCGTCGTAGTTGGGTTGGAAGTCGACCGTGCCTTCATCAATCTCATCGAGCAGCAAACTGGTGATGCGCGCCAAACGCGCTTCGGTGTAGCGCATGGCCGCTGCGCCATCGCCATCGCGCGAGCCAAAATTGCCTTGGCCGTCAATCAGGGGGTAGCGCTGCGAGAAGTCTTGCGCCATGCGCACCAAGGCGTCGTAGGCGGCGCTGTCGCCGTGAGGGTGGTAACGGCCCAGCACATCACCCACCACACGCGCACTTTTCACAGGCCGTGCGCCTACGGCACCGTTGGGTCCGCCAAAGCCCAGGCCCATGCGCGACATCGAATACAAAATGCGCCGCTGCACCGGCTTTTGGCCATCGCCGACATCGGGCAAGGCGCGGCCCTTGACCACGCTCAACGCGTACTCAAGGTAAGCACGTTGGGCGTAGTGGCCCAGGGCGATGCCGTCGTCCGACTCGGACGAGGCATTCAAATCAACAACAGGTGTGTCACTCATGGTCAAACATCAATCTCGATGGCGTCACCGTGCAACTCCATCAGTTCACGCCGCGCTGCGGCCTCGCCCTTGCCCATCAATTGGGTGATCAGGCCCTCGGTTTGTGCAAAGTCCAGCACGCCCAACTGCACCGGCAACAAGCGCCGTGTATCGGGGTTCAAGGTGGTGTCCCAGAGTTGCTCGGCGTTCATCTCGCCCAAGCCTTTGAAACGGCTGATTGTGCATTTGTCACGCGGCACGCCGTCTTTGGCGCATTTGTCCAAGATGGCGGTCAATTCACCCTCGTCCAAGGCGTACATCTTGGCCGCAGGCTTTTTGCCGCGAGCCGGCACATCCACCCGAAACAAGGGCGGGCGGGCCACGTACACATGACCGGCTTCAATCAGTTTGGGGAAATGCCTGAAAAACAAAGTGAGCAACAGCACTTGGATGTGCGAGCCATCGACATCCGCGTCACTCAAGATGCAGACTTTGCCGTAGCGCAGACCGCTCAGGTCGGGCGTGTCGTTCGGGCCGTGCGGGTCCACGCCAATGGCCACCGACATGTCATGCACTTCGTTGTTGGCAAACAAGCGGTCGCGCTCGACTTCCCAGGTGTTGAGCACCTTGCCGCGCAGAGGCAGGATGGCTTGGCTTTCTTTGTCGCGGCCCATCTTGGCGCTGCCTCCGGCGCTGTCGCCTTCCACCAAAAACAATTCGTTGTGCGCCAAGTCGCGGCTTTCGCAATCGGTGAGTTTGCCGGGCAACACGGCCACGCCCGAGCCTTTGCGCTTTTCCACTTTTTGACCGGCTTTTTGGCGCAACTGCGCGGCACGAATGACCAATTCGGCGAGCTTTTTGCCAAAGTCCACATGCTCGTTGAGCCACAAGTCCAACGCCGGCTTGACAAAGCTGGACACCAAACGCACTGCGTCGCGGGAGTTCAAGCGCTCCTTGATCTGACCTTGAAACTGCGGATCGAGGACCTTGGCGCTGAGCACAAAACTGGCGCGGGCGAACACATCTTCAGGCAACAACTTCACGCCTTTGGGCAGCAAAGCGTGCAAGTCGATGAAGCTTTTCACCGCATTGAACAGGCCATCCCGCAAGCCGCTTTCATGGGTGCCGCCCGCGCTGGTGGGAATCAAATTCACATAGCTTTCGCGCACCGGTGCGCCGTCTTCGGTGAAGGCCAAGCACCATTGGGCACCCTCGCCTTCGGCAAAACTGTCATGTCCTTCATCCGCAAAGCCTTCACCCTCAAACAAAGGAATGAACGGGTCGTGGCTCAAGGTCTGCATCAGGTAGTCGCGCAAGCCCCCTTTGTAGAGCCAGGTTTGGCTGTCTTTGGCTTTTTCTTGCAACAGCGTCACGCTGACGCCCGGCATCAAGACCGCTTTGCTGCGCAGCAAATGGATGAGTTCGCCCAAGGGCAGGTTGGCCGATTCAAAGTACTTGGCGTCGGGCCAAACCCGCACCACCGTGCCTTGTTTGCGGTCTGTGCTGTCGGCTTTGCGGATCTTGAGTTTTTCGGTGACGTCACCAGCCTCGAACACCAGGTAGGCCACTTGGCCATCACGGTAAGAGGTGGCTTCCATGCGCTTGGCCAAGGCGTTGGTCACGCTCACACCCACGCCGTGCAAGCCGCCGGAGAAGCTGTAAGCGCCGCCCTTGCCTTTGTCGAACTTGCCGCCCGCGTGTAGTCGGGTGAACACCAACTCGATGACCGGGGCTTTTTCCTCAGGGTGCATCCCAAAGGGAATGCCGCGCCCATCGTCCTCAATGCCAATGGAGCCATCGGCAAACAGGGAGACACTGATTTTTTTGCCAAACCCGGCCAAGGCTTCGTCGGCGGCGTTGTCAATCACCTCTTGGATGATGTGAAGGGGGTTGTCGGTGCGGGTGTACATCCCCGGGCGCTGCTTGACGGGTTCCAGCCCTTTGAGAACCCGGATGGAGCCCTCGGAGTAGTCGGTGTGTTTGGTGGCCATGGGCGGCGATTGTAGACAGACTGCGTGACAGTCACTGGACAAAACCACAGCTCTTGGCCACAGCGCCTGTTTTGATTCAACCTCGTTACAGTTAAGCCATGCAAAGCGACAACAAAACCCTCCCCCTCTGGCAGGTGCTGGTCTGCGGTGCGCTGATCGTGTCCATGGCCATGGGTATTCGCCACGGATTTGGTCTGTGGATGCAACCCATGACCCAAGACATGGGCTGGGGCCGCGAAGATTTCGCTTTGTCGGTGGGTATCCAAAATATCAGTTGGGGGGTGTTTGGCATCTTCTCGGGCATGCTGGCCGACCGTTTTGGCGCTTTTCGGGTGATTTTGGTCAGCGGTCTGCTGTATGTGGCTGGTTTGTGGGGCATGGCGCATGCCAGCTCCACTTGGGGACTGATGCTGACAGCAGGCTTGTTGGTGGGCGCGGCCCAAGCTGGCACCACCTTTGCCGTGGTGTTTGGCGTCATTGGCCGCAACATCCCGGCTGAAAAACGTTCTTGGGCCATGGGCGTGGTGTCTTCGGCTGGTTCGTTTGGCCAGTTTGTCATGGTGCCGGCTGCCTCCTATTTGATTGGCCATCTGGGTTGGCAACAAGCCTTGGTGTTCTTGGCAACGCTGTTGATCACGATTTTCCCCTTGGCCATGGGCTTGCGCGAACCGGGCTTTGCTGGCGGTGCGGCACCCCAGCGCGACCAAAGTATTTGGCATGCTTTGCGCGAGGCCTTTGGCTACCGCAGTTTTCAGTTGTTGATGGCGGGTTACTTTGTCTGTGGTTTTCAAGTGGTGTTCATTGGTGTGCACATGCCAAGCTATTTGAAAGACCAGGGCATGGAGCCCTATGTGGCCAGCACCGCTTTGGCGCTCATTGGTTTGTTCAATATCTTTGGCACCTACGCCGCAGGCAGCCTGGGGGAAATTTGGCCCAAGCAAAAAATCCTGTCGGGTATTTACCTCGCGCGTGGGATTTTTGTGATTGGCTTCATCAGTGTGCCCATCTCGCCCCTGACCGTCTACATTTTTGCCGCGCTGTTGGGCTTGTTGTGGTTGTCCACGGTGCCGGTGACCAGCGCTTTGGTGGCGCAAATTTTCGGCGTGGCGCACCTGTCCATGCTCAGCGGCTTTGTGTTTTTGAGCCACCAATTTGGCAGTTTTTTAGGCGTTTGGCTGGGCGGATGGGTCTATGACCGCACCGGCAGTTACGATGTGATGTGGTACTTGACCATCGCCTTGAGTGTGTTTGCCATGCTGATCAATCTTCCGATCAATGAACGCGCCATCCAGCGCCAAGCGGTGGCTGCATGAAAAAGGTGGTGCTCTGGCTGACCTATGCTTTGGGGGCCTTCTCTCTGGCGGGTGTTTTTGCCATGTACTTGCAGCCTGAATTCGTGTTCAATTTGGCCAACCAAGTTTGGAACTGCTTTTAAGATGCCCAACATCATCATCACCGGTGCTTCTGATGGCATAGGCGCAGAGTTGGCCCGCCAACTCTCTCGCCGCCACGGCTTGCAAGCCATGATGGTGTTGGCAGCGCGCAATGCCTCGGGTCTGCAAGCCGTGGCCGCTGAATGCAATGCATTGGGTGCGCGAACCCTCATTCTTCCCACCGACGTGACCGATGCGGATCAATGCCGCTATTTGGTCGACACCACGGTGCGTCAGTTAGGCAGTTTGGATATCTTGATCAACAACGCTGGTGTTTCAGGCCACGCATTGCTGGAAGATGTACCCGCCGATAAATTGACCTGGTATGAACACATGATGCGGGTGAATTTGTGGGGCAGCGTGTATTGCACCCATGCCGCCTTGCCCGCGCTCAAACAAAGCCATGGCCGCATTGTGGCCGTGTCCTCGCTGGCCGGCATGGTGGGCGTGCCCGGTCGCACGGCTTATTGCGCGAGTAAATTTGCCATGGCTGGTTTTTTTGAAGCCCTGCGTGCCGAAGTCAAGGACGCCGGGATCAGCGTCACCATCGCCTACCCCGGCGTGGTTCGCACGCAAATTCGACATCATGGTTTCAATGCCCACGGTGACATTGCTGGCGAGAGCGGTCTGCACGAGGATCAAGCCATGACCCCCCAAGACTGTGCCCGACAGATCATCTATGGCATGGTGCGACGACGCCGCGAAGTGGTGATGACCGCACCCGGCAAAATGGCCCGCTACTTGAAATTGGTTGCGCCTTGGTTGGTGGAGCACATGGCACAGGCTGCTGTGAAAAAAGAATTTCTTGCCAAAACACCATGAACAGGCTCGTATTCACCCCTCTCCGACCAAGCGCATGAGCCTGACACTTCACGGGACAGGAGATCCGTCTCCGTGGGTGCAACGCTGGTCGCACCTGATTCCTGCCTCAGGCCGGGTGTTGGATTTGGCCTGTGGCCACGGCCGGCACATGCGGTACTTGCAAGCACTGGGATTTCATTGCCTGGGGCTGGACCGCGACACGGCTGCCCTCGATGCCGCGAAGCCCTACGGAGAGGTTCTTTATGCCGATGTTGAAAACAACGCTTGGCCCTTGATCGGGGCGCAGTTTGACGCCGTGGTGGTCACCCATTATTTGTGGCGGCCTTTGTGGCCCTCTATTTTGCAAAGTTTGAAGGCCAATGGCGTATTGATTTATGAGACCTTCGCGGTGGGCCATGAACGTGTTGGCAAACCTTCAAACCCCAACTTCCTCTTGAACACAGGGGAACTGCTTGAAGTGTGCAAACCTTTGCGCATCGTGGCTTTCGAAGATGGCCACTTAACCCATCCGGCGCGATTTGTACAGCGCATCGTGGCCGTGAATGCCCATCAAGACACCAACACTGGGACGATATACGCTCTGTCCTGATGCCCGGCAACGCCTTGCGGGTGAACAACTTGATGCGACAGCCTGACCATCCGAGGCCTAAAGTTAGAATCTGCGCTTTAGTCACCTTCTGACCCTATTCAATGACACCCATCTCTGGAAGCATCGTGGCCTTGGTCACACCGATGTTGGAAGACGGCAGCATCGACTACCCCCATTTGCGATCGCTCATCGAATGGCATATTTCCCAAGGAACCGACTGCATTGGCGTCGTGGGCACCACTGGCGAGTCCCCCACTGTGACGGTGCAAGAGCATTGCGAAATCATCCGAGTCGCCGTGGAACAAGCCAAGGGCCGCGTCCCCATCATGGCCGGTTGCGGAGCCAACTCGACGGCTGAAGCCATCGAGTTGGCCAAGTACGCCAAAAATGTCGGTGCCGATTGCCAATTGCAAGTGGTTCCCTACTACAACAAGCCCACCCAAGAGGGCCAGTATCTGCATTTCCGCGCTATCGCTGAAGCC
>Ga0172372_10007349_pt1 | contig 14806 bp, 9 predicted proteins | sample LakKiv5m_2_FD_114544 | JGI IMG/M metagenome (GOLD analysis project Ga0172372, IMG submission 114544) | Freshwater microbial communities from Kabuno Bay, South-Kivu, Congo - kab_092012_9.5m | ecosystem: Environmental > Aquatic > Freshwater > Lake | place: Democratic Republic of the Congo...
CGGGCTCTGAGTCGCACCCTTCCTCGCGCTCGCGTATCGTGAGTGCATGCGATTCTCTCACTTCGTTCGTACAACGCTCCTGCTCGCCGCAGGAGTTGTTTTTGGAACGCCGCTTGCGCCAAACCACGCAGCGCACGGGCAATCGGGAACCACAACGCACGAAAGCACGGCTCAGGCAAGCACGGCTCAGGCAAGCAATGCCCAAGCGACCATTGCCTCAGCGACGACTTCGCTCAAACCTGCTCCCCTTCGGGTTGCCGTCATTGGCGCAAGCGCGTCTGCAGGCTTTGGCTGCACGCTGCGTGAGAAGCGCGATGACGGCGAGTATGGCGGGTCATTTCGCCTCGCGGACATGTTGAAACTCGCCTGCCCCGATCTCGCGATTGTGACCACCGATGCGTCGAGCGGATTCTTCTTCCTCGCGCCCATCGAAAATGGATCCAAGGCTGCAGCACGCGCACTTGAATTCAAGCCTGACTGCGTCGTCGCGCTCGATTACCTCTTCTGGTACTGCTACGGAGACGACGCGCCCGACGGCGGAGCGATCACCAACGAAGCCCAGCGACTTGAGAAACTCGAGCGCGGCCTCAAACAACTCGAGCGCTTTGAAGTCCCCGTGATCGTGGGTGACATTCCCGACATGTCGCCAGCCGTCGGAAAGATGCTCGCAGCACGGCAAATGCCTGCTTCAGACACGCTCTCACAAGCAAACGCGCGATTCGCCGCGTGGGCCAAAGGGCGCGCGAATGTGCGCGTTGTTCCGCTTGCTCGCATGCAGAAACAACTCATGGAGCAAGGAACGCTTGAAGTAGGTAGCGATCGCATGGTCTCAACAAAGGACGCGCCACTTCTGCAGCGCGACGCGTTGCATCCAACGCCGTTTGGCTTGGCTGGATTGGCTTGCGCCGTTGCACATGAACTGAAAGAGACACTTCCGATGCGCGCAAACGCGACAGCCTAGTCGCCTGGATCAGATGCGCATGAGTGCGAGCCGGACCCAGAAGACACGGTCACACGCGCGCGCGGCACCTTGGCGCGACGCGCGGCACCCCGCCCGTCGGTAAAGAAGCCGGAAGACTCCGCGACACCGTCAACGAACTGAATCGATTTTGGAACGCACACCATCGCTTGCTGCTTCAAGGCGTGCCTTGTCACAAATCTGACGCCAGCCTTCGTTCCCAAGAAGGCGAACTGCAGCAGGTTTGAGCATCACCAAGTCGATCGTGGGATCAGGCCCGCGCAACGCACGCCCAAGCAATGCTGCAACGCGCGGATCGACAAGCGTTGCCAGTCGCGGCACGGCCAATTGCCACAGCATTTCGCGGGCCATGCCATCACGCTTTCGCGAAGTGGCGAACGCCGCTGCGTACCCATCAAAGTCGCGCTCGCGAAACAACGCACCCAACGCAAACTGTGATGCGTCATCGACTGCTTCGGTCGCCCGCGCAAGTTGCCACACCTGACGGACGCGTTCGTCATCGCCGCAGAGTTCAAGCAAGCGAATCGCTTCGACAAGCGCCGCGGAGTCTTTGGTATCACGAAACCGTGTCAGCGCAGCACTCGCGAGATCACGCAGTCCGGTTGCCCCATCTGCTTCCGGCTCAACACGCCGCACCCCGATTTGTGACGGAGGCGCGATCAATGCCAATGGATCACCGTACGACATGGTGCGCCATGGACGAGCAAGCGGACCTTCAAAGAGTCGCGGGCTCGCTGCGAAGGGAATGAGCGCCTGTGCTCGATTGGCAACAAGTTCTGGCTGTGCGAATCCAACAAGAAGCGGCTCATAGACAGACCCGAAGAACGCGTACGCGCCGTGTTCCAAAAAGGTGCCACCGATGCACTCGGGATTCGTTGGGTTTTCAAGCGAAAAACTATGCAGGAAGTGCACCATCGCTGGGCGATCGAAGATTGGAACATCGCGCGCCGTAGCGGTGCCCCCTGCCGCCAAACCGAACTGCGAGAAAATGCCGTGCGAGTTTACGAACAAAAGATCGCAACCAAATCCGCCCATCAGAATGCGCCGCCAACCATCAAGCGTGCACTGATCGCGTCCCCAAGATTGCACCACGAATCCTTGCTTCTCGAAGATTGGTTGCGCGAGAGCGGTGTCGTACAAATCCCACGGTTTGCCAGCGTCGTAGGTGTGAAACAGCCACGCGCTGCGCCGAGGCGCAAAGAGGCTCGACATCGCTGCGTACGCGCTTCGCGCCTCTGATCCAGAGATCACAGAACCGACAGCCCACCAAATGCCGTCTGCATGTCGCCCAAGCACATTGGTGGTTGCAAGCGGTTGACCTGGCGCCGTGGGGAACGCGCCACTATTGATTTCAACCGCGAGACCTGGGGCCAATTCGGGCACGCATTTCCATGCGATATCTCGACAAATCACGAACGCATCAATCGCGTCACCAAGTCCTTTCCACGGAAGGCCTGTGCGATCTGCTGCAACTTCAAGTTGCTGTGACAGTCGCGCAAATCGCCGCGCGTCAAGGCTCTCATTTGGCTTGCCAAAGTCCTCGCTGGTGAAATGAATCGTCGCACCACGCCCAGCAGAGAGCGCAAGCGCAGCTGTCCAAGCAGGATCCATGGCGTCTGTAAGAACGATCATGGGCGGTGCAAAGTCGCGCGCGGCGCACGAGCCGATCACATCTTTCGATCCATCCATGATCGCCTCGGCTGCCGCTGTGGCGATGAGTTTCTCACGCGCCTCGCGCTCCGCGGGCATTGAACCGAACGAGTCGCGCAACTCAACTTTCGCTGGTCGAAATCCGCGCGCAAAGAGCGGCGCATACAGGTCGTCTGCGAACAAGACGGGCCAACGCCCCTTCTCGCTCCACTTGGCAATTTCATCGAGATAGGTGCGACCATCTGGTACGAGCACCAGTTTGTCCACGATGGGCCACGAGCGCTCAAGTGCCGCAGTGCGAATGCCAAGGACGACTGGCCACGGGGTTTCCTGCTGTTCGCTAGTTGGCGTGTTGTTCAATGAAACAACCTGCGCGTGCAGAGCGCCTACACATGCTGCAACCACACCAAAGAGGCAGGGCATGAGCGCGCGTGAAACCGTCACAGAGCGCGCGTAAAACCGCGAAAAGCAAAACCGCGTAAAGTAAAAACACGAGGAACTATGAGCCATACGCGAAGCGTATCACGCAGGCAGATAGCCGCGCGCAACTTCACGGAAGTCGGCTGCGCTTTGGATGCACTGTGCACCCGACCAGCCAAGCTCTCGCCCCATCAACCGCGCTGTCTCGTCTGCAACTTCAATCGCAGCGCTTGCGTCGAGCAACAATGATCGCGTGCGTCGTGCGAGCACATCTTCCACGCTGCGCGCCATTTCACTTCGCGCGGCGAAGATCACTTCCGACTGCGTGACCGGAAGAGACGCGTGCATCGGCGCCGCATGGAATCGATCCGCTCGCTCGATCTTTTCTAGTTCCACACGATCCGCCCCATACATCCTGCGCGGGTCTGGCAAGCCAGCTTCGAGTCCAGCCGCGGTGTCGTAGCCGTGCAATCGCAGCGTTTCTGTTGCACAACCTCGCACCTCAAGACCTGCTGTTTCGGCCACAATCTCAACGGCTTCTTCCGCCATTCGTCTGTAGGTGGTCCACTTCCCGCCAGTGACCGTCACCAAACCTGATGGTGCAACTTCGATCGAATGTTCCCGCGAAACCTTCTTTGAAGTCGTTTCATCGGTTGGGCGCGCAAGCGGGCGAAGACCAGCAAACACACTCAAAATGTCCGCATGCGTCGGCTCGGCAGAGAGGTATCTCGCCGCATTTCGCAGAATGAAATCGATGTCTTCTTTCGTTGCGCGCGGCTCGAGTACTGCGTCTTTCACCTCTGTGTCGGTCGTGCCAACAAGCGTTCGACCATGCCACGGGATCACAAACAAAACGCGACCATCATCGGTGTGGGGAACCATGATCGCGTGATCAGCCGGGAGGAAGCGACGCGGCAAGATGAGATGCGTGCCGCGCGACGGTTCAAGACTCGTCTTCGCCTGCGGGTCGTCCATTCGACGAACGCTGTCTGCAAACACGCCCGTCGCATTGACCACAATGGAGGCGCGAATGCGGAAACTCTCTTGCGATTCTTCGTCGCGAACCTCTGCCCCAACAACTTGGCCATCGACTTTGATCAATCCGGTACACATCACGCGATTTGCGATACTCGCACCACGATCCGCTGCCGTGCGCGCAAGCGCAAGCGCCATACGCGCATCGTCGAACTGCGCATCGTGATATTCGATACCGCCAAGCAAGCCATCCTCACGCACACCAGGAATGGCCCGAATCGTCTCTTCGCGCGAAAGCGACCGACTTTTTCCGAGATTCCGCTTTCCAGCCAGCGCGTCATACAACTTCAGGCCGGTGCCATAGAACGGGCCTTCCCACCAGTGATACTTCGGAACGATGAACGCTAAATCATGCACAAGATGCGGCGCGTTCTCACAAAGAATCGCTCGCTCCTCAAGCGCTTCAGTCACCAACGAGAAGTGCATTTCGGCGAGATAGCGCACGCCACCATGCACAAGTTTCGTGCTGCGCGAACTCGTCGCCTTCGCGAAATCATGACCTTCGACGAGTGCCGTGCGATAGCCGCGCGAGGCCGCGTCAACGGCGATTCCAAGTCCCGTCGCGCCACCACCCACGACAAGAACTTCGAATTCAAGCGCTTTGAGAGATGCGATTTGTGCTGAGCGTTCAAATGGCCGTTTCATGCTGGACTCCCGAAGAACCGTACGGTATCGACTGCGCGAGACCAGCGTGCGCGAACGCGTGTACGCGTTTCACTTTCGATCATCGGTTCAAATCGTCGATCCACACTGCGCTCTGCGGAACTCGCGGTCGTATCGCACCCGCGTGCGGAACTCGAAGACAGTCCGACCAAAGCGAGTTGTGCTGCACCGAGTGCTGTCGTTTCCAAGACCTTCGGGCGCTCGACAGGAATTCCCGCGAAATCCGCGCATGATTGCATCAAGAAGTCACTCGCAGCAGCACCTCCATCGACCCGTAATGCATGGAGCAATACACCGCCCGCGCGAATCGCGTCGACAAGATCAACCACCTCGTGTGCAACACCTTCAAGCGTCGCTCGCGCAATGTGCGCGCGCGTCGAGCCGCGCGTCAAGCCCAAGACTGCACCGCGCGCGAGAGGATCCCAATGCGGCGCGCCAAGCCCAGCAAACGCGGGGACGACCATCACACCTGCTGTATCGGAAACACTCTCGGCAAGCGCGTTCACTTCTGGCGCGTGTGTGAAAAACTGCAAGCCATCGCGAAGCCATTGCACCGCGCTTCCGCCCACAAACACACTTCCCTCGATGGCATAGGTTGTCGTTCCTGCAATGCGCCACGCAACTGTCGCGAGCAAACCCTTCGGTGGACTCGGCATCAGATCACCTGCATTTGCGAGTAAAAAGCAGCCTGTTCCGAAGGTGCACTTCGCATCGCCGAGTTTGCGCGCGCCTTGCCCAAAGAGTGCAGCCTGCTGGTCGCCCGCGATCCCAGTCACAGGAATCGCGATGCCGAGGATCGAGGGATTCGTCACACCAAGATTTCCGGCGCTATCAACGATCTTTGGCAATACACACGCAGGAACACGAAACAGCGCACAGAGTTCGGCATCCCACGCGACGCCATCCGATCCACCAATCCGCGCGAGCATGGTGCGCGATGCATTGGATACATCGGTCGCATGCACAGCGCCCTTCGTAAGGTTCCAGAGGACCCACGAATCGATCGTGCCCGCCGCGAGTTCACCGCGATCCGCACGCTCACGCGCACCATCGATCGCATCGAGAATCCATGCAAGTTTCGAGGCGCTGAAATACGGATCGAGCGTCAACCCTGTCGCAGCGCGAACCGCGGCTTCATGTCCGGCCGCACGCAATGCGTTCATCGTTTCCGCAGTGCGACGATCTTGCCAGACAATCGCACGGCAAATCGGTCGACTCGTCGCACGATCCCACACAACGATCGTCTCGCGCTGATTGGTGATCCCGATCGCACTGATCGCGACTTCCCCAAGATTCGCCTGCCGAACGGCGTCCCTCATACAGTCAAGAAGCGCAGTCCAAATCTCATCTGCATCATGCTCCACGAGTCCTGGCGCGGGAAAGTGCTGCGTGAACTCGCGCTGCGCACTCGCAAGCGCGCGTTCCCCGCAGAAAATGATCGCGCGAACACTTGTCGTGCCGCAGTCGAGTGCGAGAATGACGGGCTCGGAAAGATCTTGCATCACGAGAGACGCTCCAAATCGGCGTTCCGAATCACATTCAAGATACTCAACAGTGCGTTGTAACCGCGACAAACACAAGTCACGCAGCGCCTACCGCTTCGATCGCGCGCTATGGATGAAACACATCTGCAAAGGGAGTTTGCCGTAATCGGCCAAGCGCATACTCGTATCGCCGCGCGATCATTCGCTGCAAACGCTGCTTCTTGGGAGCGACCTCCACCGCCTCAAAAAGAAGTCGCATGTGATGCCCTTCGACAAAGCCAGCAATCGGTGGTCGAGACGCTTCGATTCTGATCTCGCCAGATCCCTCAAGAATTGTCCAGAAGTGCGTCCACGCAGTTTGAGTGTCATCCGCGCGCGATGATGTGGTTGTCGCGAGCGGAAGAAGTACCTCAAGAGCTTCATTGAGAACAATCTCTTCACATGCTTCGAGACGCGCAAGAACGCTCTGGGCGTTGAGTTCATTCGATTGCGCCATCTTGCGCAAGATCGCAATCGATTCGAGCGTTTGAATCGTTGATCTCCTCGAGAGCCAAATCATGCGATCAATCCAAAACACTTGGAATCGCTGCACTGCGCGTCTCTGTTCCGTTTGTTCGGCTTCGATTTCTGCAAACAACGCGTTCGAAGCCTTCAGGAAGATCTCGACTATTTTTCGACGCGTTCGCTCTGTGCAGGCATTGATCTCATCATCCACCTCACCACCGCGCGACAATCGATCCATCGGACTCTCTTCCTCGCCGGTCGCTGCCAGTGCATCAGCCCGAAGTTGCGCTTCTTTGGCAGCATCACGCAATGACGCGGCACGCGCCTCTTGGGCGAGATTCGCTGCGTTGCGCAACAACGCTTGGAGTTCAGGCTGCGCATGTTGAAAAAGAGCACGCTGCGCATCACGATCAAGACCTGCGCGCGCTGCGCATGCAAGTATTGAGTCGGGAAACGCGCGACCAAACACTGGATCGCCCTCAAAGATGAAGTGCGTCAGACGCTCAAGCCCAAGCACAACGCGGCCGATCCCCTGCGTTGGCATCTCACACGCTGCTTCTAGCATGGCTGCACGAGAAGCGTCGAATGCCTCCTCGCGCGTGATGACCTCTGGCATGTCGCGCGCCAGCATTGGCGCGATCGCGAACCGCGAATATGCCGGAATGTGTGCGCGACGCGCGAGCGTCTCTCGCGCCACCGAATCTGAGGCGAGGAATGCGTCAAGCAATGCCGCGACTTCTGTCGGCGACTTCGTGATCCCGTCAAGCGCGAGCGCTGCAGAGACACGCCGAGCATCGTGTATCGTGAACGCTGCGGGATTGTCCGAGGATTCGTTATCCGAATCATCGGATGAAGCATCGGATGAAGTATCGGATGAAGTATCGTTCGTCTCGCTCGATGGATACAGCATCATCGGCGGACTCGTTTCCCATCGCCCATCCGTATCCGCTGCGTCTTCTGCGCTGATGCGGTATCCAGCGACTTCACGCTCGTCAGAGTGCTGCGCATTCTCTCGCGACCCGTGGTCAACACCACGAAGTGATTCAGGGAGTACTTGTGCTGCTTGCTCGAAACGAGCAATGAGTTCTTCCGTGCACGGATGCTCGCCCTGCAGGAGCGCAGCGTTCGCGTGTTCGCCCAAGTCTGTGCTTTCGAAACTCGACGCAAATGCTCGATCTTCCGCAACAAAACGACGGAACTGCGTCACGCACCCAAGCACGAACTGATGACGCTGTTCCCGGAGCGCTTGCATCTCGTCATCATGCAACGACACACCATCGCCACGCGAATCTCGCCGAAGCGCTCGCTCCGTGCGTTGCCATGGCTCAGCGATTGCTGAAGCAAATCCGCCATCACGACACGCATTCGAAATGAGTTCAACTCGCAATGCGTCGGCAGCATCGACGCTGATTGCCCGTTCGATGTGATCGGCGAAAGCAAGATTCGCTGCGAGATTTCCCCGAGCAAGTGCTGCGATCGCGCGGAGAGCGTCTTCAGTCGCGCGGATTGAAGCGTGTGGAGTTGCCGCATCGTCTACAGCAATAGCCTCAAACTCTGCGCCGGCGAACTTGAAACCGATTTCGCGAAGCGTGTGATGTTCGCGCAAGATGCGAGGCCACTCTGCAGCCAACATCGCCGCGAGCAGTTCGCGTTGCTCCGTCGGGATGCGCTGGGTCACACGCGGATGCGCGAGAGCAACCGCGAGGTCCACACACGGCGCGGCGACCAACGGCAAACGGTCGATCAAGAATGATTCCCCATCTGCAAAGGCAACGCGCTGCGCGATTCGACCGCGAAAATTGGCGTGCGCCGTCGCGTTGCTCGCAAGATCAGGACGCACTGCACCAAGGCCACTTGGCGACACGCAGGCCTCGATGACGCGCGCGATGAATGCCTCATGAAGCGAATCCGCAACATCCCACGCTTCTTTCAAGGCACGCGCGTGCGCATCGCGAGTCGGCTCACGGGCTGTGTCCGAGCGCACCTCTTCAACCGTGAAGCTCAGCGCCGCAAGCCTCTCGATCCGAGGATGAACTTTGAGTTTCCACTGCGCGAAGAAATCCTCGTAGAAATGCTCGATCAACTTGAGGGCGCCGCCACCTGCATCGAGTGTGCGCGTTGCCTCATACAGCACCTCTACCAAACTGATCGGATGTGGCGCGTGATCGAGAAGCGAGAATGAACGCTGCAACGGCGGCACAACTCCGCGACGCACTGCGGGATCACATGCCAGATACCCACCACTTGTGGCAAGCCCACCGCTTTCCGCTGCTGCGACGCTTGCGATGGACATCACAGCCACAAGCGCGCATCGCACTCGATGCAACGATCGCACGCGCATCATCGCGCGATCAATCTTCATCGCCACCCATCCACATATTGAACCGCTCGTCTTCGCGAGATGCTTGCTCTTGGTCTTTCACGAGCCCAGGCACGAGTGCAGCGTTTTCTGCGCCAAGAATGCGGCGCAACTCAGCGAGAGCCTTCTCGGTGCGCTCGGTGCGGTTGAATCGTGCTTTTTCAACTTTTTCCGCGCGCTTTTGATACTCAGCCCAAGTTGCCTCGTCTGCAACACCTGTCATCGGTTGGTCTGCGGGCATGACCATCTCATCACTGAACTTTTCAAACACCACCGAGTACTCTGCCGCGAGCGCCGTGATCCGAGCACGCTGATCTTCTGAAAGCCCGGACAGCATTTGCGCTGCGTCAAGTTGTACTTGCGCATTGTCTGCGCGCTTGTAGACCTCTGGATATGCCGACGCGAGAACCGCTCGTCGGAAATCACGAGCGAGCATCGCATCATTGGCGTGCGTATTGAAAGCATCCACGAAGGTCTTCGTCAGCAGTTCGCCAAACGCCCGATCTGATTGACCCGCCTTCAGCATGAGTTCGCCGTAATCGCGCGAAGCGCGTTCCACAGCAGCCTGATCGCGCGTTGCGAAGACGCGCTCTGCCGCATGCTTTCGATGCGTAAGTTCAAGTCGCTCCTGAACCCGCGCTGCCAGCGAACTCGCAAGTGCTGCAAACTCAGCTTTTGCACCTTCAAGAACAGTGCGCACCACCGCTGGATCGACCTTCGCGCGCGCGAGGTTCCGTGAAAGCGGCAACGGGACGCCCGCGCCCGCGCCCGCGCCACGCATGTCGGAGCGCGAGACGGCAACATCAGTACGCTCAAGTCGCAAGAGTACGAAGAGTGCGTCATCTGCGGCAAGCCCAAGCGCACTTGCCAGATCCACGTAGAGTTTCTCGTCGAGTTCGAACGCGAGCGTGGCGACATGCGTGCGCAACGACTCGAATTCGCGTGCCAACGCTTCGTCGTAGCGCAGCATGCCTGTGTCGTCGGTTGTCATGCGTCGACGAGCGACTTCGACCATGCGCGCTGCGAGTGGCGCAATCTGTGCATCCCACTGCGCACTTTTCCAGCCATCCACCACAGCCTCAATGACCGCCTGTGAACTGCTGTCGATACCAATCATTTGCGCAATGCGCACGACATCATCTGCTGTCATCGCATCGATCGCCTGACCCGCACTTCCCTCGAGAAATGCCGATCGCAGACGAGCATCGTTGAGCGCAGTTGCTTCGCTCGCGTCATCCTCTGCCTTGGGCGCGCTGACCACGCGATAGAGTTCGACTTCTGTTCCGTCCTCTTCGTAGCCAGTCGATGAAAGCACATAGCGCGACGCATGGTCGAGAAGTTTCGAGGCAATTTGTTTCAGCGTTGCGTTACCAACATCTCTGTACTGTCGACGCGCAGCGCTCACCGTTTCAGATTCTGCAACTGAAAACATGCCGGCACTCAAAGGCGCATCAAGCATGGCTTCTGCCAACTTTTCGCTCGCCTGCGCTTGATCGCGTCGCCACGCCTTCAGAATATTCGCGATCTCAACTTTCACTTCAGGCGTGAGGTCGGGATCGCGGTCGATGCGTCCTCCGAGTGACCGCATGCGTGTCCGCGACAAGCTGCCCCGACCACCACCGAACCCAACGCTGTTGACAGCCGCATCGGCGACATCAAGCCGCAAGAGAACCCCTGAATCCTCGGGGAGTAACGCAGCGAGAGCAGCAGCGCCGGCGCGATTCGCCTGAAAGTTCGACTGCACAGTCTTGCGCACTTCTGCGCCAAGCGCCGTTATTTTTTCCATCATCGCCCGCTGCTGCACTTCCATCGCTTGAAACGACTCGGGGTTGTTCGGATCAACCGCTTGAGCCGCCGCTTGCGCGGATTCCTGCATCGACATCATCACATCGAAGAATCCAACCAGCGCTTTGCGCACCTCTGAGTTGTATTCGCGTGCCTGTCCGAGCGTACGACTCTCCTGAGAGCGCAGCACAGCATCGAATGCCTCGCGGTTCTCTGTAGAAACCTTGCTGAAATACTCATCGCGAATCGCGCGTGCCGGCAGATCGATGAATCCCGCACCTCCACCAAGCATCATCGGCGCAAACTGTACGAGTCCGGACAGCAGTCGCTGTCGCTCACGCGCTTCACGCACGCGTTGCATTCCGCCTCGACGCGATTCCGCCAACAACTCAATCGCACTCGCGAGAAACTGATTGTCGGCTTCGGCGATCTTGTCTTGCATTCGATCAAGACTGCGCATGAACTTCTCGTACTCGTCTTTCGACGGCTGACGACCGTTCATGGAACTCATCAGCGCGGTCGCTTCTGGCTCAATCTCTGCGCGATAGCGATCGAGATACGACTCATGCAATCGATCAATCGCCGTGGCTTCCGCGTCTGTTGGACAAACATACGCGTTCAGGAATTGCTCAAGCCGCTGCGTCGTGATCGGACCGCCAACGATGTCGCGGCTCGATTGCGCGTGCGCGGAGATGGTGACGAGCGACGCCCCGAAGGCGGCGACAAGCGCGAATGCCACACAAGCGCGCAGCCGAACCGCGCGCAGGTAGAAATCGAGGCGACGCGTGCGCGATCCCGAACGAGAAACGGTGCCCATGCTCAACTCCTCAAATGTGCGTATCGAGAAACTCTGCGCACCGTACTGGAACCTTCGCCGATTCATCACTGGCTCATTGCAGGAGATCTGTAAAAACACGCACCACGCAGCAAAAACCCGCCCACCTCACGGTGACGGGTTGCGTGCGTTTGAAATGAAGCGAAGATTACTGCACGGAACCAAGCCCAGCCGCGCGTCGCCAAGTTGAAACCTGTCCGAGGTGCATCATGTTGTGACCGCCGCAAAGGAAGTTCACCGCACCACCGACCGTGGGGAACATCTCCTTGAAGCGTCCCTCTGCTGGATTCTCGCGCGCAAACACTGCGTCGTCGACATCAGGAAGCGTCTTCAACACGGTGGACCAACCTTGGACGAAGGTATTGCAGATGACATCCTTCGACGGATAGCGACCATCCTGCGCAACGCACGGAGCGCCGTTCTTGAAGTGCTCATCACCGAATGGCATGACGATCTTGAGGTCGGCGCGACCGATCATTTCAAGAACGCGATTGGCATAGATCGCAAGGTGGCCCATGCAGAACGCTGGGTGGTTCATGTCTTTGGTCGGCATCTCGCAGAAACGCTCGGCAGGAATCGTCTTGACGAGGTCGTCGGTGTAGCGAAGCGACAGCGCGAGGCTTGACGCGATCATTGGTCCGATGGTGTTGACCGTTGCACTCGAAAGAGTCGGGGTCGTCGGGATTGTCGTAGGGGTCATCGAGAGTGACATAGGGGACGCATTGTAAGCAAGCGCAGTACAAGCAACGGTGACCGAACTACCGGAACAACAGATACCCAACGAATCCCAAGACGCTCAGAATCACCAGCACCAACACAACCAAACGACTTCGCCGAAAGTCTTCGAGCCCACGCCGAGATTCGCCGAGGCCACCGCGGTGCATCTGATGCATGCCAAGCCACAGTTGCGCGAACAAATCGATCAAAGCGTCCCAAAAAACATCCGACCTCCGGATTCCATCAGCGTGCAATTCGCTCGAGGCAGACGCGGTCAGAGACCGTGCTCTTCAAGCAACTTGCGCAAGCCTTCTACACCACCGGCGGCCTTGATGAGATCTGCAAGTTCACGCTTCTCACGCGGGGAGCGTGATTTTCGGCGGCGCGGCTCGGGAGACTTCTTCAGAATGCGGGCATCAACTTCAGCAAAGTTGATCGTGCCCGTCGTACCTGCAGCGCGAATGACTGGATCAAACTGATCCACGGTCCATGCGACGAGGGTGAGCATACGACCAAGTTGCTTGCTGGTCACGGCACCATCTTCAAGCGGCATATCACACACAACTCGCACTTCCCCATCCGACTCATCGAGTACATAACTGGCGACCCGCACGCGCCAATTGGCGGCAAGCATCGCTTCACACATGGCGCCGCGATGCTCGAAGCCCGACACCACATATACCTCGGGAACGCAGATACGCAGCATCTCGCCATTTTCTTGGAGCGTCATGTGCAAGAGCAGGCTGCGCTCTCCATCATGCGGATCGATGTAGTGCTGCGTTGGAACCGCGACCACCACTTCGGAGTGTTCGCGTGACGCGCGGAAATCGCATCCAATCTCGGCAATTCGACCAACCAGTTCCGCAAACGACATGGACATGATGCTCACGCTCCCTTCGGCGGCGTCATTTCGAGTGTAGCTTCTCGCCGCCGCATTCCAACCAAATTGGGCGATTCCAAGATCGATCTCTGCGGAACAGTGCCGATCGTTGCATGCCTTCCGAAGTCCTCCTACACCCCGATGCTTCGGGCAACCTCGCTGCGCGCCACCTCAGGATCGGTCGTGCCCTCGACAAGGACAAGCGTCGCGGTCGTTGACGCGATCACGGTCAACTTCCTCGGAGTCGCTCGCATGCCCTCCTCTCCCCCACGAGACGATACATCTGCGTCTTGACGGAGACGAACGAGAAGCATCGTCGTTTCACCTTCCGTCGCACGCTGTACTTGGCCGAACGCACGAAGTCTTACTTCGATTCGATCGATCGCAGCGCCATCCACCGGCGCACCGAGATGGACTTCTACAGCATTGCGACCGCAGAGCACCCTCGTGCGCCCATTTCGAGGCCGTGCTTGGTCGAGCGAAAGATGCTCAAACACTCCGCGCGCACAGCACACACAATCTCGGTCGCGCGCCGTGCGCAAATCTGAGGTGTTCAGTTTTGGGAAGGTGCCGTCCGCGGATCCGAGATCAAATCGAAGAAGCACCCCAGCCATTGGAGCACCGTGGCCAGCGTCTTCGGCAAGGAGCCGCAGCGCAATCATCGATTGCAGCGAGGCAGTGAGCAAGGAAGTCGCCCCCAGCACGCCGGTCGAATCGCAGGTCGCCGTTTCGCCTGGCAAGGGAGTATCCGGCGCCAAACAACGAAGGCACGGTGTCGCATCCTCGTCACTCCATGTGACAAGCGGCGCTCCCTGTCGCGTGGCACGCTGCGATTGGTACGCAGTCGAAACTGGACGCACGGGGAGAATTCCCGCCGCCATTCCCGCGAGCCCAACAGCCCCGCCGTAGACCAACGGAAGGTGCGCCTCTACAGCGCAATCGTTGAGGATGTATCGCGTTTCAAAGTTGTCGAGGCAATCCACGATGAGGTCACATTCCGCCGCGTACGACCGCACATTGAAGGCGTCGAGATCATCGACACATGCACGGACCCGCACCGCTCCATTGATCTGGGCAAGTCGAGCCTTGGCGGCCTCTGCCTTGGGAGTTCCACGCCTCGCGTCTTGCTCAGTGAACAGCGTCTGACGCTGCAGATTCGACCACTCCACCAAGTCACGGTCGACGATCGAAATCGTTCCGACTCCGGCTCGACACAATTGCTCAGAAACCGATGTTCCCAACGCTCCACAACCAACAAGAAGAACTCGCGACGCCCGCAGCCGCTCCTGTCCTGCCGCGCCAAAACGCAGCAGTTTCATTTGCTTTTCGTATCGCTGCGCTGCGCCACTTCCGGAGCCGTCCATGGGCGAAGCGTAGCCGATTCAACCAAGCGGTTTGATTCCAAACGGGGCATCGCGCAATCGCTTCGGTCGCGTACCTTCCCGTCGCTGAGCGGGTTGCTGAGTTGGACTCGCAGATCCCGCGCTGCTCGGAC
>Ga0172372_10007352_pt1 | contig 14805 bp, 16 predicted proteins | sample LakKiv5m_2_FD_114544 | JGI IMG/M metagenome (GOLD analysis project Ga0172372, IMG submission 114544) | Freshwater microbial communities from Kabuno Bay, South-Kivu, Congo - kab_092012_9.5m | ecosystem: Environmental > Aquatic > Freshwater > Lake | place: Democratic Republic of the Congo...
CGAAGCCCTTTCAGTTAAGGCCTGCATGGAGAAATACGCTGCATCAAGCGATCCAGATTTCAAGTCACGCGCTGTTGCAATTAAGGAAGAGCGCTCACATCAAGTTAAAGAACATCTCTGGGTACTTTGGACCGATTACTTCAAGCCCAACCACTTCGAGGCTTACCCACAACTCCATGCTCTCTTCAACGAGGCAACCAAGTTGGCTGGCGCTACCGGCACCAAGGGAACAAATGACGTTGCCGTTGCCGAGAAGCTAATCTCGAAGATTGATGAAATCGCAGAGATTTTCTGGGCAACGAAGAAGTAGAAATTGGAAGTGGCCAAACTAATTCCACCCGGTGACTCTTAATCACCGGGTCAGTGGTTCAAGTCCCTTACAACCCACTCAAAATCTTGAATTGAGTGGCTAGATGGAAAGTGCTTGCTCTTTAAGTACTGCTTCTGATCAACACTTTAATTAACATTCAGTTCACCATAATCAATAAATTCTCATTCCAAGTTGTTGTGAGTTGCGTTCAAGGTCCCCGAGTGCAAAGCCCTCACATCGGAGATCCTCGATTCTTTAAAAATGAGGAAAGCGTTCCGTCAGGATACTGCATTAGACTCTTGATGTCGGCAATTTAGGAAAACGTTTGCCACACTTATCTCTCAGCAATTATGATTTACAGCTTCATTAAAGATTTAAAACTTTTTACTCGACGTAAAAATTCTAATCGTCTGTAAATCCTCCCTAATTGGCTACCTAATTCTGAATTTCGAACTTCATTCGAGTTCGTGAAAACTAAATCCTTGCCGACCGCGCCCAGAAGCTTAGGTAATTTGTAGCGAATCTGCCTTATGGCTAAATTTACTGCTTCCATATTCCAATCATCAAAGACGACAATTCCGTCTGGATGTAGGTATGGCACCCATGAATTTACATCATCCAGAACCGCTTGAGTCGAGTGTCATCCGTCAATAAACAACATCCCAATTTGAGGGCCTGAGTACATTTTAGCGGCGTCTATCGAGGTCATTCTTTTCACTATTATTTTTCTGGAAACTCCTGCAGATTCAATATTCCGAAGAAAGTTATCATGGGTATCTATGGAAAGACCCTTCTGAACTTCAGAAATATCTCCGGTATGAGGATCTACAGATTCTATGAATACACCTTTTCGTGATCCTAAACCTAAAGTTACAGTAGATTTACCTTCATAACTACCGATTTCAACTATTCGCAATGCATCGCCCACATAATGTGAAAGAGAATACAATAAAAAGGATTCTTCTCGAGTTAACCAACCCTTTACTGAGGCAATTCGCAAATTGAACAACTCTTCGAACGAAGAAGGAACTTCAAATTTAGGTACCAGAAGAGAGTTAACAGTTCGTCGCGGCATGAAAAACTATAGCAGTTGAAAATATGAAACTCTTTTTCCATATTAAGCTAACATATGGCATAACTCACAAACTCCTTGCGGCAATATCTATAATTTTTGAAATCTGATTAACTTTTTGAAGGAAAAAAGTCCATAATATAGAATAAGGGAATCTAAGGCAAAAAGAGCAAGCCATGAGAAAGTATTATTGAAAGATTTCTCAAGAATAAAATTGAAATAAAATGATGTTTCAACAGGTACTAACATGGACAAAATAGCAACATTAAACATCAATTCTCTGTGTAATTTCTTATCCTGAATAAGCAACATTAGAGGCAAAGTGAAAATCCAGTACTGAGAATAACTTCTTGGATTTGTCAGCAAAAAGGCAATAAGCGTGACCAATGTAGCAATCAAAAACAAATTTTCATTTGGTTGGAAATTTCGAATACAATAAAGGGAAATGGCTAAAATTGAAATCGCTGACAATGTGTTCAGTATATCTAAATCCAGTACAGGAAATATTTTTACAATCCAAAATGATATATTACCAGGAGCCAATAAATTGAACTCGTTTTGAACTCCCACAAACCATTTTGGAGTAAACATGAGGCCGATAAAGGTATAAGCGAAGATTGGCAATAAAGCTAACCAAATCAACTTTCGACTCCTTAACCACAAAAAGACAAAGAAGCCTGGAAGAAACAAAAATTGAATCATTTTTACGAGAATAGCCCCCATCGAAAATATAGCTGAAACACGGTAGATCTTTTTGGAATGGGAGATAAGTGCTAGAGTCGCAAAAAATAGAATCAATATTTGATTCTGACCCAAAATTACAGTCAAAATTATATTTAAAGGATTAAAAAACCAAAACCAAAATATTTCATTTGAATTTTCCTTATTTTTTCCCATGAGAAGTTTTAGAATTGTGGTGTCAATTAAGGTTAGACAAAAATACCAAAATATGAAATTTTCGATTGGGTTAAGTAATTCAAATAAATGCAAAAAAAGGGGGCCATAAGGAAAATCAAAATCTTGATTGGGAATTAATCCAGAATTCACTTTATCGAGAAAATTCTTATACGCAATCAAATCTGAAGTGTGACTAAAATCAAAAACTAGATAAATGAGAATCCAAATTAGATTTTCCACAAAAAAATTGAAAAACAATGGATATCGAGGCGTTTTTGCATCTCTAAAGAGGAAATATGCAATGATACAAAAAACTACGACAAAAATTTTTAACAGTGTATTCAAAATCACAGAATATTCCTCTTTTCATCTAACATGTTAAGTGAATCTTCACACATTGTCAAGGTTGCTATTTCAAGACAATTTCTACAGCGATCTGTAAATCTGTAACAAAGAGGATTAGTGCGGAATGCATTTTCCTCAATAAGATCAAGAACGGCTACCGATAGTTCAATGAGGCAGTTGCTCACAGTGGTTCAAAAAACAGATATCAACTCCCATTTACTTAAGAATGATTAATCTCAGACATTTGAAGTAATTTTCCCTAATTTTCTCATTCGTTTTCCCAAAGCTATATTCAATTTCTTGGGCTGATTTTATAGCGTAATAAGGTGAGAAAGAGCATTGTCGCTGCAACAAATTGGCCAATGAGGAAACCATATGCTGCTGAGTACGGACCTAATTTCTCATAGAAAATGATGATCGTAGATACTTGCAAAATTATGCCGGTAGCCAGTGAAGCGAAAACCGCAATATTTAGACCCTTCGCTTGTAAGTATGCCGCACTTGGTTGCGTGAATGTGGACGCTACTGTTGCTATTGCCAATACTCTTAATATGCCAGACGAATCCTGATACTTTCCCCCGAGCACCAGCGTCACAATTTGAGGGGCGAAGGCAAAAATTGTTAATGAACAAAGAATCGCCATAATAAGCCATAGGGAAGCTTTCTTCAACTCTCGCACTTCGAATTTATCGAAGTTAGGGCGTGACGCGGAAGGAACGATGGATTGACTAAATCCAGTAGCGAAAATTCCCAGCGCATTGGTCCACCTGGCAACTGCACCATAAGTTGCAGCTACTGTTGAACTAGTAAGAGATGCCAACAAATTCAAATCAAGTTGCTGAATTTGCGAGAGCACTTGGGTGCTTCCAATTCCTAATGTTTGACGCCAAGGATTCCAATTAATTTCTGTATTTGATAAACAAAAACGTTTCAAAATAATTCTGGTGCGCAATAATGATAGAGTCGAAATTAGGGTTGTAACGAAAATTATTAACGTGATTGGCGGATTTGAGAAATACCGCGAAACTATCACTAGCACAATCAGCGACAATATTCGCTCTTGCAATAGACTGCGGGATAATACAGAGGTATTTCCTCTTGCCCTCATCGGAACGGTAACGAATTGAAGAATCATTTGTATGTTTAGCAAGAGTGCAAATTGGATGAGATAAAAACTAGAAGTGAGAGCTGCAAAAAATATTAAGGGTACACAACAGAATGCCACAATAAAGGTTCGTCCGAAAAAGGCACCTTTAAGTTTATCTATATTCGTTCTGCCGCTTGAGAGCTCTCGAAGGAAGAAGTACGAGGTGCCAAAATCTAAGAGTCCCGCGATTGCTCCTGCAGCAGAAATAATCTGAAGTTCCATTCCGAAATTTGCAACATCTAACGTCCGTGCAGCAAAACCGAAAAATGCTATGTTCACTAAGGCATTGAGTCCAGTAAATAGGATCGTGCGATTAGTTTCTCTAAGAATCGAATGCTTCTTAACTTCTCTCATTTATGCCCTCATTTCATCCCTTGATTTTCGAGATGAAGTAATTCCTATGAAAACCAGAAAAAAGCCAGGAGCAATAATGAGTCTATATGGGATTACGATCGCTTCTGAAAAACCAGCCACAAAAAGCCCCGATAAAATGCTAAGCGCAACAGGTCTAATGCCAGAATCGCACTTCGCCAATGAAACGATGACGGCAACACAAAGACTCACCGTTCCCATTAACCCTGTTGCCAGCAAAATTTCCAACCAAATATTATGGGGCGAATAATTCGCTTGAAGTTCATTAGTCGCGGGTAAGCGAATCCAAAATGAAGCTCCGTGTCCGAAAAGTGGAGACTCTCGAATAAACTCTCTAGCAGAAATCCAGAGAGATGCGCGACCAGTAAATTGACCAGGATTGAAGGTGAAGAAAACTGGAATCAAAGAAAAGAAAAAAAGAGAGCTAACATAAATCTTGTATGTAAATGAGATTTTTTCTGACCCAATCTTGAGTATAAGTAGAGAAAGAAAGCACCCCACTCCGGCCGCCGTGCCACTTCGACCACCTGCGAATTCTGCCAAGAAAATTAGGCAGAAAGCATTTGCAACTATCCATACATATCGCTTCCTTGAATCAATGAGGGCTACCAGCAGCCCCAAGGTCAAACTCATAACATTTGACTGAGTTTCTTCAGGTGCAAATACAAACCCTAAAGTATTGCACTTATCGGCTCTGCAAGTTGTAAAAGCTTTTTCTGGTTGTATGAACGCGATACCCACGGCAACAATCAATATCCCTCGAATACAAAGTTTATATATTGAATTGATAGCAAATCGATTAATTTCAGTTTGAGTAACAAATAAATAAGGGAGGGCAAGGAGCGTCCAGGCAATCGGATATAGATAGGTCTGTTGATCGAACACTCCATAGACAAGTGCAATCAGTGGGGGAATCAAAAAGAATATTGCTTCCTGTCTGATAGTCTTTATTGAATCAAGACGTATACTGAGGAGTCCAAAAATTAGTGCTGGCATGAATCGTATTGCCACAAAATTGAATTCACTTAAAGAAATTCCAAAAAACTTCAAGATAATAACCACCATTGGGGGCCAACCAATTACTAAAAATCCAAAAAAACAAATAGGAGAAGACTTCAAACCAACTGTCCCGCGATTGAGATAAATCAAGATACTCGAAGGTATTGATACCGCCACCAAGCCGAGATTAATAGATTCCAAAACAACTACCTGTTTCTATGTTTCATTTGTAGGGAGCCAATAGCACGGCCATGAACAAATCTGATATACGCAACTAAACCGCAATATCGCCTACCTTCTATCAACCAAGCTAGAAGAGAGAATCGATAGACCCTTCTGGATATGCTACTGTTTTCAGAATTGCGTCCATCATTACCGATAACACTGTTGTTTGATGGTGCAATCGGTGCTGGTGTCATGTACATTATAAAATCAAGGAGATCTGAATACCAAGGTGGAAAATCCGCAAGCGAATCTAACTTGCGTATTTTCTGCTCGTGATGAATTAACTCGATTGCGCTTCGATTTAACGCATACGCCTGGGTGTGCGTGGGAACTGAGCGACTGCATGAATATTTTTGGCCAAAGATATTCGATTTGCGTCTCCCCAAGAGAACTGCATCTAGATTGCTGGCCAATGATAGTAAGATTGGGGCTCTGCCACGCAATATGCGAGCATGATTTTCAATTTCTTCTTGGGTTGGGATTACAGCGTCGTCTTCCAGTATCAAGACAAAATCTTTGTTTTCAAAATACGCCAGATCGATTATTCTCCTATGACTCAACGCACATGCTACCTCTGGTAACGTGACGTTACGGTTGTACCAGAAGTGAAAAACTCTCGCATGAGAATCAATTTCCTTTATCTCAGGGCTCTCCGGAGTTAAAGCATCAACTTGAACAATTTGGAGTTCGCTTGATCGTCGGTCTATTTCCTGCTGATTTCTAAATCTACCCTTCAATCCTAGGACAAAAATAGAGAAATCTGGCTTGGGTGGCGTGAAACTTGACATGTACTTTTAATTCTTATCCGAGCACTGACTTGATTAGATTAACAACCGGGGCAATATCAGGAGATTTTTGTAAAATCGGTTTAGATCTAATTTCAGATAAATTCTTTTTGAGGAGCATCTCCATTATTTCCATTATTTCCATGGTGGTGAGACTCGTTAAATCAATAAATGCGTCTTTGTTAAAATACTCTTGCGAATCTATTCCTTCCCAAATGGGGATATTTCCACTCTCCCATGACTCAATCAATTTCTCTGTAACATAACCGGGGTATAAAGAATTTTCTGGACAAATTTGGAACCCAAAATCTTTAGCGACTTCAGATTTACTTTCTACGAAATTTCCAAAGGCCTTACCATACATTTGTACATCAAGAAAATGCTTCATGATATCAACTATGAATTTTCTTCTAGGATCTAGAGAGGAACTAAAAATGCAACAATTTCTTTCTCTTTCTATCGGATCTCTATGGTTCGTAAGAGATCGAAAATGCACTTCTTGTGATTCTGTCAGTGAATTCTTTTGAGAATACAGCCTGTACATCCAGTGAGGAAAATAAACCACATTTTGCGCTGGATCACTCTTGTCAAACCCAATATATCCATCAGCAGAACCATAAGGGGTTCGGAAATTTTCTCCCGAATACCAAATTCTTTTATTTCCGCTACATTTCTCCCTAGCAACAAAACCGTATCGAGACGCGTTTTCAAATTCAACTTGGAAATTCTTACTTATCTTGGAATATAAATACTTCGATCCCCGCTCGAACACGGAATTCATGTGAAAAACAGAGGTTATCTCGAGGTCGGATTTTTCACCTTTGCTAACTAATCGAATTCTTAGTTCTAAGCAATCCTCTATCACCCTTCTAAATAGATTGTTGTTGACATCAAAACTGGGCCAAAATCCCGTGAAACTCAATCTGAGGTCCTCCATACCTCAAATTATCTCTCAGAACTCTCAAATTACTACCAATTGATCTAAAATTGCGCGTAAAATCCGAAAAACTCGTGCATTAGACAGTAAGTTTGATTTTGGGCTACAGTGTCAAAAAGCTCTTGAAGATTAACGTATGGCACCAAGCACTTCATAGTGCTGCTCCTTCATCTCTTCTCTCTGCAATCTGCACTTTAAGTCCAAGTTCGTTCTCAAAGAAACTTTTAAAAAAATTAGACTGACAATCAAATCCAGTCCAAAAATCTGTAAATTTCAGAACAACTATTTCCATATTAATCTCCAAATTTTTATTCTAAAATGTTTCTCACAGCGCCCTAGGAATTCTTCAACAAGGAAAAGTAGTCTATTAGAATTGGTTTTCGAATAAAACGAAATTTGTCTATCGTGTTTAAATGGCTTTTCAATTATTGATTCATTCTTTAGTTGCCAATTCTCTTTCCACAACAAACTTAGTAAAGACTGATCGTGTCGGTGTTCTTTGAAAAATACGCTTTGTGGAAGAGTCGTTTGGTCTAACAGCAAATGAAAGTTATTTTGAAATACTGATAGTGCTTTTCTCGAAATATCCACAGCATTATTTGATGACAATAAAAACTGGGAGGCATCAATTTGATTTGAATTGATATCAGTCATTGAAGCATTCATAAAAATGCTTAGTTCAGACTTAGTAAACTCGATCTCTCTGCAGTCAGGTAGCTCCCACCCTAGATACCCATTTAACAAACACTCTTCTAAGCACCTCTCCAATTCAACATCTGTTTTCTCAGAAAATTCAACTGAATGCCCACAATCCGCGTAATGTATGATTGAGTTCGGATACAAGCAACCAAGGTATTCAAGAGCACAGTATTTCCATACCCAGTATCCGTATCCCTTAAAAGGAAATTCTATAGAATTCTTAATAATAGATCTAAAGATTTCTGGATACGTGTTCTTCAACCAACGCCCATTTAATGCAAAGGTTAAATCGTATAATTGCAATCTATTTATTTGAGAAACCAATCGGGACGCTGATCTTCGATACCTAAAATCCCCATCGCCGAAGGTAACAAAAATTCTTAATCCATCATTTTTGTCACAGAGGGGAGGGTTTTCTTCAATAATTTTCTTTCTCCAATTGGGCTCTAAATTCTTGTGCAAATGCTTCTACCATATTTGTGAAATTATATCTTTCGGAAACATTCTTGGATAATACTTTACGTTGTTCGATTTCCCAATCAAGTACCTCGTAATAGAGCCTGATGGAGCGAGCCATATCTTCAACGCATGAGAAATCAGACGTAAAAACACCCTTAAATTTCGTTAAAGCAATTTCGGGTGCATGTTGCCCGAATTTATTCAGAATGATGGGTACGCCAAAACAATTAGCTTGGGTGATATTCAATCCACCGTAACCAGGGCCGATTGCGATTCTTGCCGATGCATAAATTTTCGCAAGACTTTTGGAATCTGATATTTCTCCAAGAAATTCAATTCTGTTGCCCATTCCCAAACTGTTTGCAAGTAACCTTAAATTATTGCGGCAGCTTCCATCCCCAATGATTATCAAATTTGCATCCTTAATTTGCATAGCTGACTTGCTAAAAGCTATTATTAATTTGTCGAGATCTTTACTCTTTTCCAGCCTACCTGAATAGACAATGTTTTTTCGCGCAGAATTCTCATCTACTAGACATTCTGATTTGAGTAGAATCGCATTTGGGGCGACGAATACCTTTCTTTTTGTTCTTAGATTGGCGCATTCCTCAGGTGTATACAAAAAAATTCCGCTAGAGAGAAAATTCATTGCCTGATGTGCAATCCGCGAAATTTTTGTGTTATTCGTTCGTGATTTAGAATGGCCCCAAATATATGTTTTTCGTCTTGCGATTCTTCTTAGAAACAAGTTCACCCAGGCATTCAAACTGCGAGGATTCTTATCAGTCACTAAAAGACTGCATGAAAAAATCTCTCCTAGATTCCCTTGGTGCCAATAGAAACCAAAAGGTAATGAAACAATATTTTGGAACATGATTCCACGTAACTGATTATCCGACTTAACTTCTTGATTTAGAGACTGCTCACCCGTTAATATTATCAACTTGCAAATATTCGCCAATTCACTCGACAAATTTAAAAAAAATTTTTTTCTATAAAAAGGGACAACTGCTACTTGAAAGATAACAGATTGCCTATAATTTGAATTTTCAGTCATTGGTATTTAAAAATTTTTGAATCTGAAGTAATCGATTTGACCATTGTTGAGGCGTATATTTCGAAGCCAAAGTTGTGGAAACTTTACCTGCGAGCGTAATCTGTTGTTGATTCCATCCATCAGATTCAAGTAATGCGTTACAAATCGAATCTGAATCTATCTCGCTTAATAGAATTCCGTTCATTTCCGTTAACACGTGATCGGCTGAACCCACGAATCTACTAGTTATTAATGAGCACCCTGCAGCGGCTGCTTCGACAAGAGCTACCCCCCAAGGTTCGAATTTACTCGGAAAAACGAAGAATCTTGCTCTACTTAACTCTAAGATTAAATCTTTCGGATATAAATATGGATGTACTTCGACGCCATCTGCTGACTCAGCAGTAAAATCTTCTTCTGGTCCGATGAGCACCAGAGGCAATTTGAGTGAAGACAAATCTCTATATTTACTATAGCCTTCAAGTAATTCCAAGATTGATTTTTCTCGCGCAAGCCTTCCTATAAATACAAATCTATCTTTTTCATAGAAATTTGAACTGGGAGGACTGAAAACCGTATTATCATAGGCAATCCCTCCTGTAAAAATTTTTGACTCCTTAAAACCAATCATCTTTGCAAACTCTTTCTGCCGATGACCTGCGACATAAGCTGCGTCAAACAATAATCTAATTATGGGCTTCGATACTATCTTGAGAAGTTTTTGCTTACGGGTACCTAAATATTGATTGTCCATATACATTACTCGCCTAAGACCGCGATTCATCAATAAAAATCTACTATACGGCAATATATGCCAACCCATACAAAAAACTAGATCCCAAGTCTTTCCTTTCGCGTCAACTCTATTTTCAACTCCGTTGAGGAAATGGCGAATAGTTTTTGAACGTTTTACTTTGTACGCGGGATACTGTTTTGAAGGCTGTAAATAATAAACTTCTACTTCACATCCCAATTGCTCCAGTTCCGAAATGCTTGCTTCAATAAAACTACTCTGAAAAGACCACAGAATTAGGATATTCATTTCAATTTGAATTCATCCCCTTTTGGGAAAAGTGGTGCCTCCTGGAACCACAGTTCCCAAAGAAATTCGAGAACCTGGGAGAATTAATGCATATGCGCAAATCCACGCACTAGATTCTATAACAATTGGCTTGTTTGAAAACTCAAAAGTTGTACTTTTCGTATTATGACTCCCTGTGCATATAAATGCCCTTTGGGAAATGCAAACATTATCTTGGATCTCTACATTTTCAAGATTTAAAATTAATACCTCTGTTCCAATCCAACAGTGATCACCTATCTTTAATTTCCATGGCCAATGTATTGAAACATTCTCTCTTATTCTTACTCCAGCTCCAACCGAAGCACCAAAAAATCTCAAGAAAATTGGCCGGAGTTTGAGAGGAAACCAAAATTTCTTAAAAATCAAGTTGGAGAATGCATACCAGAGGAATTGCCAAACAATATTTCTTCCCTTGTTGTAACCCTCACCCGAAAAGAGGCTCAAATCCCGCTCAATTGTCATAATTCAAACTCTTTGCTTTTATTTGCCATTGGTAAAACATTCGGTGAATGGCGAAATCAAACCCAGCTCTCCCGTCAAGAAAACCCAATTTCACAAAGTAAGTATAAATAAAAATTAAAAGACCCTTCATGGGCAAGGAAGCAAAAATCTTTGCACTTACTTTCTTGTCACAAAAAATTTGATGTTTCACCGAATCATGACAGTGAACATATGCCTCCCAGTCAGAATACCTGTTGTGACGCGAAATATAATCAAAAAGACTCCCACTGTCTTCATGCAGGAGTTTGTTGGAAAATTTTTGAACTCTTCCCTCGTTCCTAGGTTGATAATGTCCTTCAACTTCCCACATTTTCGATACAGACAAGTCATCGATTTCTGGGAAAAGAATGTGATTGGCTTTAAAGAGAATTTGTTTACTTGCCTGAAGACCATGCTTCAGGAGTTTTCCTCGAAAAATGTAGTCTAAGTGCGCTTCAAAAGCTGTGGTACCACTCAGAGATTCCTCGGCAGAAAAAATCGCTTTAATTTCATCAGATAGTTCGGTACTTAATCGCTCATCGGCATCAAGAAGCAAAATCCACTCATATTCCTGTTTTAAATAATTGATCGTCCATTGCTTTTTCTTGGGATATTCACCATTCCACGTAAAACTCACGACTTGAGCACCCATCTTTCTAGCAATTTCTGTTGTTCCATCATCACTATTGGAGTCTATGACGAAAATTGGGCACTTTAATTTCGATAGCGAAGCAATACACGAAGGTAAATCACTTTCTTCGTTTAGGGTAAGAATTGCAGCTGCCAAGAGCAAATGAGGCATAGCAAAAGTCTACTGCTGATTTCTTTTTGTCACCAGAAGTGAAGAAAATACATGTACAGTTAACTTAGGGATTCAATCAAGGAGAGGTGTTGAACACAAGAATATTGCTTGTGACCACAAATTTCTGGCCTGAGCCTACGGGAATTGCCGTATACATGAAAGATCTGTCAGAAACACTGCATAAATATGGTCACAGAGTTTTTGTACTAACGAGTTTCCCGCATTACCCGTGGTGGAATATTCCCCCTGAATTTGCCAACTTCGTCGAAGGCATCGGGTTCTATCATGGTGTTACAACCATTCGTGCAGAACACTTCGTGCCCCCGAAGATGAATGCACTTGCGAGAATTAGATTTGAGTACTCGCTCTGGTGGAATTTACGAAGGGTTTCTAAGCGCTTGGTCGGAAATGACTTTAATGCGGTTATTGCATGTATTCCGACTGTCGCTGCGGGGCTCGTTGGAAAGAGAATTGCGAATAAGTTAAGAGTACCTTTTGGGTTAATCGTTCAGGACTTATCTGGTGCCGGGGCGAAGCAGTCAGGACTTCGTGGTGGTGCCTTAATTTCTAAAGTTGCATTTGCCGTTGAGGGATCGGTTCTGAAGGCAGCGGACTCGATGGTTGTCGTGTCACCTGCGATGCGCGATGTAGTTACGGGTTTGGGAGTTTCAACATCAAAAATATTGGAGATATCAAATTATTCTGCTCGAAAAATTGAAGTTGTCAACCGTGATTCTGCACGTAAGAACTGCGGCTGGGAGAGTGATGAATTTATCGTGGTCCATGCAGGAAATATGGGAGCAAAACAAGACCTTGAGAATGTTGTTGAGGCTTCAATGACACTTGGTGCTGGTACAAAAGTGAAGATTTATCTTGTTGGTCATGGAAATCAAGAGGCTAATTTGAAGGAACTCTGCAAAGGGCTGGAAAATATCGCAGTCATAGCGTCAGTTTCAGATGGTCAGTATTCGACTCTGCTTTCCGCGGCAGATTTATTGCTGGTCAATGAGCGAAGCACTCAGATGGAGATGAGTCTGCCCAGCAAATTGACTTCTTATTTGTACAGCGAGCGCCCAGTGTTAGCTGCCGTCCCAAAAGGAGGAGCAACTTGGAAGTTTCTGGATGGAATTGCCGAACTCGTGGAGGCGGGAAAACCTTCTCTTCTCGCTCGAGCCATAGAGGACCTAAGTCGGGATTCAGAAAAGAGGAAACGCCTGGCGTCTAAAGGTCTCGAATTTGCGAGAAAAAACCTTGATGCAGAAATTGGAAGAAGGAAGTACTTAGATTGGGTCAACAGTCTCATAGAATCTAAGCGTGGTTAAGCCTCTTACATTGCAGAAGTTAACGTCACATAAGGTCACAATCAGTGTGACGCTAATGATCGCGGATGCCTTGGCTCTTCTATCGGCTGCTGTTATTGCTTATAACTTTCGATTTCGTTCCTCTCTCTTTGAGTCCGAGGGGCAACCTTCTATTGCAGATTTCGATTACGAACTCATTCTTGGTGTAGTCGTTCTTGGATGGTTACTAAATTTTGGTTTAAGCGGCATCTATAGTTTGAATCACGACAGTCTTTTTATTTTGAATTTACAGAGCCTCATCAAGCGGTCAATAGTGTATTTCTTTTCTTTGGGTTTTCTCTCATTCGTCACACGCGCGTCTTTCTCTCGAACGGTATTCGTTACTCTACTTCTATTCGGGCTAATTAATTTAATGTTGGTTCGTACACTGCTATATTTCATATTTTTGAGACCTTTAATCAAGCGTAAGAGATTTTCTACTCGCTTAATGATTGTTGGTCGCACTATGCGCGAATCCCAACAATATAGTGATTGGATCATAAAGAATCGATTATTGGGTTATGCAGTAGTTTCAAGAATGGAATGTGCGGCTATAAGTAGCACCTGGCTCGATGAGTTTGAAAGGATTCTCAAGTTTACTCCCATTGATGAGATCTTGCTCTTGCCAGGAATGGAAAGTGATAAAAATTTCTCCAGATTTGTCCATTACTGTGAGGACCTAGGAATTAAGACGAATTGGATTCCCTTAGACTCTGGAAATCTTGGGTATTGGTTAATCCCCAAGCCACAGGTAGGAATTCCATTCCTTGCATTCTCTCAATCGAAGATTTCAGTTGCGGAGAGGATGCTGAAGAGATCATTTGATGTGGTGTTTGCTCTTTTAGCTCTTGTCCTTCTCAGTCCTGTGTACCTCGTGATCTCAGTACTCATTCTCATCACGAGTGGCGGGTCCGTTTTTTACTCTCAGAAGAGAGTTGGACTTAATGGCAAGGTTTTCAATTTCTATAAGTTTCGCTCCATGGTCAAGAATGCTGACCAATTGATTTCATCCGCAGCTAATGTTCATGCTCAAGATCATGTGATTTTTAAGGATAAGAAGGATCCACGGGTGACCCCCGTTGGACGCATGTTGCGAAAGTACTCTCTTGATGAGCTCCCCCAATTCTTTAATGTGTTGATAAATGACATGTCGGTAGTTGGGCCGAGACCTGCGCTTGTGCACGAAGTGAAGAAGTACGACTCTATGTATGAGCGTCGACTAAACGCCAAACCGGGAGTGACAGGTCCGTGGCAGATTAGCGGTCGATCCGATCTTGATCTGCAGACAAGCGTGGCTCTTGATTTGAACTACATGGTTAATTGGAGTTTTGCTCGGGATTTGTGGATCATTATTGCAACTATCGGAGCGGTATTTAAAGGACGCGGTGCTTACTAGCAGTTATCCTTCATTTTGATTATTTCCGGGCGCACTAGAGGCTGAGTAATCGAAGTTAAGCTACCGGTACCGCCTTTAAACTGAGCAAGGATTACTTCACTTGCATCGGGAGCGAGATCAATATCCTCGATGAAGATTGGACGGCCACGTTCGAAACCATTGCGAGCGTTGCCAACCGAGCCTGATCCGAGGGATCCTCCGATAAGTTCTGATTTGTAGGGTCCGTAAATAAAGACCTTGAATCGGTGTTGTCCTGTGACTAGTTCTTTTGGTTTTCCTTTATCCGCTCTTGTTAACACATAGGGAGGTAGGTTTTGGGCGTTTACCACTCGGTTCTTAAGGTAGACCGTCACTTGGGTGGTTGGGTTTGGCGAGCAGGTAAGAGTTTCAATATCTACCTCTCGGTCTAGATAGTAATCA
>Ga0172372_10007353_pt1 | contig 14805 bp, 13 predicted proteins | sample LakKiv5m_2_FD_114544 | JGI IMG/M metagenome (GOLD analysis project Ga0172372, IMG submission 114544) | Freshwater microbial communities from Kabuno Bay, South-Kivu, Congo - kab_092012_9.5m | ecosystem: Environmental > Aquatic > Freshwater > Lake | place: Democratic Republic of the Congo...
GGTGCACCTTGGCAGTTTAATCCCAACGACAAAGCCAATTGGACGAATGTCTAATGGTCAATAATGTGTATCTTTGTTTCAATAATTCATTTCACATGAGTAGTTTAATGTTCTTCGGTATGGGTGGTCAAGAAATCATAATTGTTGCCTTGATTGTTTTGTTGTTGTTTGGCGGAAAGAAAATTCCTGAATTGATGCGTGGTTTAGGTCGCGGAGTTAGAGAATTTAAAGATGCCAAAGATGGTATTCGTTCTGAGATTGAAAAAGGAATGAACGAAGACAAAACCAGCGAGAAGTAATCTTGAAATCGTATACCCAAATTTCGGAAATCCGTTCTGCAATAGAATCGGGCTCTACGAGCTGTGTAGAGTTGGTAAAGAATTATTTGTCGGTCATAGAATCGAAAAAGAACCTCAATGCCTTCCTTGAAGTATGGGAAGAAGAGGCTTTGTTGCGTGCCGCTGAAATAGACAGTAAATTCGGTTCAGGCAATGCTGGCCCATTGGCCGGGGTTGTAATTGCTCTGAAAGACAATTTAGCTTACAAAGGACACAAAGTTTCGAATTCTTCCAAGATTTTGGAAGGATTTGAATCTGTTTTTACAGCAACGGCGGTTCAACGTTTATACGATGCAGACGCTATTTTCATTGGAAGAACCAACTGCGATGAGTTTGCTATGGGTGCCTCAAATGAAAATTCTGCCTACGGGCCGGTTCGAAACGCTTATGACCCCGACAGGGTTCCAGGTGGTTCTAGTGGTGGAAGTGCTGTAGCAGTTGCATCTGGTATGTGCCATGCAGCTTTAGGTTCAGACACGGGTGGATCAATTAGACAACCCGCGGCTTTCAATGGTATTTTTGGCTTAAAACCTACTTACGGAAGAATTTCCAGATGGGGTTTGCTTGCCTATGCTTCAAGTTTTGATCAAATAGGTCCAATGACTCACTCTCTTGAAGATTGTGCGTTATTGACCTCAATTATGAGTGGTTCTGATGGTCATGATGCGAGCATGTTACAAGAAGGTCCTATTTCAATTTGGACTGGTTCAGGGGCTGAAATGATTGGAGGTGGTCAAAAATTGCGTTTCGCTGTGATGAAACAAGCAGTTGAGCATGAAGGGATTGACGCCGAGGTGGCTGGTACATTTAAGAATTTATTGAAGGATCTTGAAAATGCCGGACATGAAATCACTTATTTTGATTTTCCTTTGTTAGATCATCTGGTTCCAGCATATTATGTTCTGACTACGGCTGAAGCAAGCAGTAATCTGTCGCGATATTCTGGCATGATGTATGGTTATAGAAGTAAAAATGCCACAGATTTAGAATCTACTTACGTGCTTTCTCGTTCGGAGGGATTTGGACCTGAAGTAAAACGCAGAATTATGTTGGGAACCTTTGTGTTGTCATCTGATCAATACGATGCGTATTATGAGAAGGCTCAAAAGGTGAGAAGAATCATCCAAGATGAGACTTTGAAAACATTAGAAACCGCTGATGCAATATTGATTCCTACCACTTCAACTCCAGCATTTAAATTGGGTGAAAAGTCAAAAGACCCTGTTTCAATGTACTTGGCCGATTTATTCACAGTTCAAGCTAATTTGGCGGGAAATCCTGCAATTTCTATTCCCATGTTTAAAACACAGAACGGTTTACCCATGGGTGTTCAGTTGATGACTAAGCCAGGTGAAGACATAAAATTGTTTGACCTTTCTTCAGAAGTTTTGAAATACAGTAAATGATGTTTTCGATAAGACGCAGTTTATTTTGCTCATTGATTATTGGTGTTTCAAGCGTATTTGGTCAATCATCTATTTTGCCAGCTTCCGCCACCTCTGAGGTTGTTTCAGGATTGCGAGATATACAAAAAAGAGGGCTTGCAGTTAATATAACAGACACTGCCTTAATTTCAGAATGTAAAAGAGTTTTAGAAGGTCGAAATGACTCCATAGATCAAGGTATTTATCGGTTTATCTATTTCAGGGAGTTCATTGAAACCAAAAGACGTGTAGCTGAATTACCTTGGTATGTTGGGTTTTTACCTCTAGCAAATGCGGGAGTTAATCCAAACTTCAAAGGTAAAGATGGAAAGTCTGGTATTTGGCCTTTGGGTTATACCATAGGAAAGAAATACGGGTTGATACAGAATTCCTTGATTGATGAAAGACGTGACGTAGAAAAGTCAACCGAGGTAGCCATGAAGTACTTTTTGGATTTAAACAACATTTACAAAGACTGGAATGTATCGATTATGGCTTTCAATTTGGGAGCAGCTCGGGTAAATCAAGTAATGCACTTTAGAAAATCACTGAGTTTTGATTCCATATTCCCTTATTTTTTGGACGAGGAAAAGAGGCAATACCGAGTTTTTGTAGCAAATATTTATGCATTTCAAGTTTGGGAAAAACAAGGTGTGGCATTGTCTGAGTCGAAATGGGTGGTTTACAACCAATTGAAAAGGGTACCTTCTTCTAGCTTTGAACTTCCATTAGGAATGATTGAGGAGAAAACTGGAATCAGCGCTGAATTAATTAAAAAATACAATCCTGCATTGAAATCAGATGTAATTCCTTATTTGGGAACCAAGAATTCGGGTATTAGGCCTCTGATTATAAAACTACCTGAAGTTGAGAGTATTGTATTTAAGAAGAAGCAAGATTCTTTTGGAATTTGGGTTGCAGAGTGGAATGTAAGGGTAGCTAATGAAAGATATGGTTCACAAGGAGTTGGAATTGGTTCAATAAACAGGCATACAGGTGAAGTTATTAATAAACCCCAAACAACCCCAAGAGTACCAGTTGTAGTTTCGGAGAATGCTCCTGTTTTGGCTGAAAATTCAAGCACTGATTCTGTATTAGATTCACCAGAACAATCACCAGTACCTAGTAAAAGTTGGGTTAATTATACAATTAAGAGAGGTGATGGTCTTTATACTTTGTTGGATGTATTTGATTGTTCGGAAGAGGATATTCGAAGATGGAACAACATACGCAAATCTCAATTCATGATTGCTGGTGAGAGATTAAAGATAGAAGTTGATTCAAACAAGAAATCATATTATTCAAAGATCAACAACATGACGTTGACGGAGAAAAGAGAGTTAGCAAAAAATGATTAAAAAGTTCATTTTTCTTTCGCTTTTTTTATGCGTCACAAGTCTTTCATTATTGCATGGTCAAACTTCATTTAATAATTTAAATGAATTAATTCAATTGATTGATATTAGTTCAATTGAAGAAAAAATAAAAGTGGATGGTGAATTAAATGAGAGTGTTTGGAAAAAGGCCCAATTTAGAGGAAACTTTACTCAACATTATCCTTATGACACAAGCCGTTCAAATACAAAAACGGAATATGCATTATACAGTGACAACAAATACTTGTATGCTGCTTTTAAGTGTTACAGACGCAATTTGAATGAGGGTTTTGTAGTAAACAATCTAAAAAGAGATTTTTCAGTATTGACCAATGATGCTGTAATTTTAACCATTTCTCCCTTTTTAGACGGTCAAAATGGATTTTCATTTGGTGTTACCCCGCACAATGCTCAAAGAGAAGGATCTGTAGAAAATGGTGGTGGTTATGGAGTGTCTACAGCCTGGGATCAAGTTTGGTTTTCACAAACAAATATTACCGACTCCATTTGGTATGCTGAAATGGCTATTCCGTTTTCGAGCATTAGATTTGTGAAGGGGTCCAGGTATTGGACATTCAACGTATCAAGGATTGATTATGTTAACAATGAAATAAGCAGTTTATTCAGGGTTCCACGAAATTTCAATATTTCATCTTTGGTTTTCACTGATTCAATGTTATGGGAGAAGCCCATTGAAAAGCGCCCATTTAATGGGGTTTTTATTCCTTATGTTAGTAATTTAACTTCTCAACCCAAAGGACCTAACACAGAGATCACACAGTTACCGAGATTTGGTTTTGATGTTAAACTTGCAGTTACGCCGTCTTTAAATTTAGATGTAACTGTAAATCCAGATTTTGCTCAGGTAGATGTAGATGTTCAACAGATTAATTTGACTAGATATAGTTTGTTTTTTCCCGAGAGAAGACAATTTTTTATAGAGAATAGTGACTTGTTCGCCAATTTTGGATTTCGTCAAATAAGACCATTTTTTTCAAGGAGAATTGGATTGAGTGATTTTGGGCGTAACATTCCAATCACCCAAGGGTTGAGACTTTCTGGAAAATATGGCAACAATGTTCGCTTAGGTATCATGAATGTAACTACTGCAGATGAATCTAAATATGGAGGATTGGTTAGGAATTACTCGGTTTTGGCTATTCAGCGGAAAGTATTTAAGGCTAGTAATGTGGGTTTAATTGTGGTACATGATGAAAAATTGAACCTTTCAAAGCGAGATTATAACACAGTGATTGGTTCAGAGTATAATTTGTTAAGCCCTGACAATAAATGGAGCGGTAAAGCATTTATACAAAAATCTCATTACCCAGGACTACCTCTAGCAAAAGGGTACGCTCATGCTACTTACTTAATGTATAGAAGCTTGGATTGGATGTTCATGTGGAATCATGAATTCGTTAGCAGACGTTATGAAGCAAGGTCTGGATTTGTTCCAAGAATTGACAATTATGATCCCTCAAAAGGGAAAGTAGTAAAATGGGATTATTGGCGTTTAGAACCTGAGATTAAACGGGTATTTTATCCCAAAAGTAAAACCATTAACAGTGTCTCAGCTTTTGTATACAACAGCAGCTATTATGACAGTTCGTTTGTGCCAACCGAAAGCAATACTACCGTAGTAAGTGAATTGAAATTTCAAAATACTGCCTATATTTATGCAACTGGGTATGCTTTTTACAGCAGGTTATTTTTGCCCTTTGCGCCTGTTACTCTTCCCGGTAGAGGATATTTGACGGGAGAACATCAATGGCAGGGATTAAACATTGCATTTTCTACCAATACACGCAAACCTGTAACCTTAAATGGGGAGGTGGATTTTGGGGGATATTATATCCAAGGAAATAAACAAGAATATCGAACAGAGTTAAACTACAGAGTTCCGGGTTTAGGGAAAAAGAAAATACCTAGATTGTTGGTCACAGCAAGCCTTAGACACATAGATATTGATTTAAAAGATTCTGGTCAATATCAGATTGATTTGATTGGGTTTAAAGCAGATTACAGCCTGTCAACGGTCACCTATTTGATTGGATATTGGCAGTACAATGCTCAAAATGGATTCATGAACATGAATCTAAGATTCCAATGGCGGTATAGACCTATGAGCGATTTCTTTTTGGTTTATTCCCAAAATTGGGACCAAACATATTTGACTCCTCAGAGTAGGGATGCTTGGTCCCTTGGTGGTAGAAGTTTGGCCTTTAAGGCTGTTTATTGGTTCTAATTTTAGAAACCATCTCCGTCAAACATATTTCCTAAACCACCCAAAATGCTACCTTCATCTCTGCGGTTTCCAGGTTGAGCGTACGATAAAATTCGGCTAGCCAATCTGCTAACAGGCAAACTTTGCAACCATACTTTTCCTGGTCCACGGAGAACGGCGAAAAACAATCCTTCCCCGCCAAAAACAGCATTTTTAATTCCTTTTACAAACTGGATATCATAATCAACACCGCCAGTGAAAGCAACAATACAACCCGTATCCACTCTTAGAAATTCACCGGGCTTAAGATCTCGTTCAATGATGTAACCACCTGCATGAACGAAAGCCATTCCATCGCCTTCTAGTTTTTGCATGATGAACCCTTCACCACCAAAAAGACCAGTTCCTAATTTTCTTTGAAATTCAATTCCAACACTAACACCTTTTGCTGCGCAGAGGAAGGCATCTTTCTGACAAATTACTTTAGTACCAAGATGGGCCAAGTTTAGAGGTACAATTTTACCTGCATAAGGTGCCGCAAATGTTACGTGTTGTTTTCCGTATCCGTTATTGGTAAAAGCGGTCATGAAAAGACTTTCACCAGTAAGTAATCTTTTGCCTGCACCCCATAATTTTCCTAAAAGTCCGCCTTGTTCTTGGCTACCGTCTCCAAAAATGGTTTGCATTTCAATACCTTCATCCATAAACATGAAGCTTCCAGATTCGGCAATAACGGTTTCTTGGGGATCAAGTTCAATTTCTACGCACTGCATTTCTTCGCCGTGCAGCTTGTAATCGATTTCGTGATTTTGTATCATAATTTTTTTAGTTTAAGAATTGAAAAGTCTGTGTTTTCTGCTTTGATTGTGTTTTCAAGTCTTCCGAGGTTTTCAATTTCCATGGTCACAACATCATTTGGTTGAAGCCATTGAACCTGATAATTCGGATCATTTAATAGTCCGGTTCCATTAAGTTCCAAAAAACAACCGGTTCCAACAGTACCGGAGCCAATAACATCTCCTGGCAGAATGTCAACGCCATAAGCGCAACGTTCAACGATTTCTGCAAAGGTCCAATCCATATCGCCCATATTTCCCTCACTCACTTGAACACCATTTACCCAGCATTTCATAGATAGGTTGTAATTATTCCCCGTATGATTTGGTTTGGGGTTGATTTTATATGGTTCAAGTTCATCAGGCGTAATCATGAAAGGTCCAATGACGGTGCTAAAGTCTTTGCCTTTTGCTGGGCCTAGGTTGAGCAACATTTCTTCCATTTGTAGGGTTCTAGCACTCATATCATTCATAATCATATAACCAGCTATATAATCATCGGCTTGAGCAGCGTTAATATTGCGACCCTTTTTGCCTATCACAATAGCTGCTTCGAGTTCAAAATCGAGTTTCTGAAAATGATCTGGCATACATGCTATTTCACCTGGCCCTTGAATGGCATTATGGTTAGTGAAGTAGAAAATGGGATATTGGTCAAATTCTTCAATCATCGGAACTTTTCTATTTCTTCTTGCTGCTGCAACGTGTTGTCTAAATGCGTATCCATATCGGCAACTAGTAGGTTGAGGAACAGGTGCAAGTAGGTTAACCGATGAAATATCTAATGCTTTATCAGAATATTTACCGTTTAAAATTTCATCTTGAATGCTTTGACTTTTAGCCTTGTTGGTATCCCAATCTTCCAAGATTGCTTTCATGGTTTGAGGAATTTCAGGGTTTATTTGGCTGAGGGGATAGACTTTGTTGTCTATCAATAATGCGGCCTGAGGAACTATTCCATGGCTGAACGACACAAATTTCATGATTCAAAAATACAATAATCTAGTTCAGACTTGGATACTCTGCGTTGAATTCGGAACTTTGAACGATAAAAATGGGAAAGACAATAATTTTAGTCACAGGGAGCAATGGTTTATTGGGCCAGAAGTTAACAGATTTATTGGTACAAGATGATCAAATTGAATTGATTGCGACTGCCAGAGGTGTAAATAGGCACCCAGTAAAACAAGGTTATACATACTTAGATTTAGATGTTACGGATAAAAATGCTGTAAATAGCCTGTTGACTGAGATCAAACCTGACGTGGTTATACACACCGCAGCTATGACACAAGTAGATGATTGTGAATTTGAAAAAGAACTTTGTGTGAGTTTGAATATTGATTGTGTGGAGCAATTGGCCATTTTAAGCAGGGAATTGGGCTATAAATTGATTCACCTAAGTACAGATTTCATTTTTGATGGAACAAAACCAATGTATAAGGAAGACGATGAGCCCAATCCATTGAGCTATTATGGTTGGAGTAAATTGGAAGCCGAGAAGAAAGTATTGGCAAATGCAAACGATTATGCCATTTTGCGAACGGTCTTGGTTTATGGTAAAGTAGCAGATATGAGTAGATCGAATATTATGCTCTGGTCTTACAATACTCTGAAAGATAAGAAGAATGCTAAAGTTGTTGACGATCAATTTAGAACACCAACGTTGGCTGAGGATTTAGCCATGGGATGTAAGTTAGCTGCAATGTCAAATGAGATTGGAATCTTCAATATTGCTGGTAAGGATTATTTGAGTATATATGAGTTAGTGGAGAAAATTGCTGTAATGTATCAATTCGAAATGGATAACATTGAGAGGGTTTCGAGCGCGACATTGAGCCAGCCAGCTAAACGTCCACCTATAACAGGGTTAGACATTTCTAAAGCGAGAGAGTTATTGAAATATGAACCTCATTCGTTAGAGGAAGGTATAAGAATTTGCCTTGGAATGTGATATATTGTTATCATTACCAGAAATTTAACTTTACTTTGTGTTATGATAAATCATAAGCCCAAAGGATTACTGTTTATTTCTTTGATTTTATTCTTTTTGATTGGATGTAAGAACAACGATAAAATAGATTTAGTTGTACTTTCCGGCGGTACTAAACCATTGAAGAAAGAACAAATCCTTGATTATCTTGATAATAAGAAACAGAATTATGAGCGTTTGGTGGGGGTTACATTGTTTGCGAAAGTGACCATGCGCGATACCACTGAACTCATTAAAAATGCCGTAAAGAAATACCGCAGTTTGGCTGAACAAGAAGGAGATGATAACCCTCAATTGTTGGGCTATTCAAAACTATTGGAATCTGCCGACCGAAGAAGGAATTTGGTAATACATGGAGTTACAAGTTCTGATTTGGAATTGGCCAATACCATTACTTCCATCAATCAACAAGTTTTAAAAATAGGTGATCAGATTAATGACACTACCATGAAAATATTGGCGATTACACAGTTAAGCGCGAATTACTTTGGATTGGGAAAGAATGATAGTGCAGAACTACTAACAAAGCAAGGTTTTGATTTGGCTTATAACAGCAGAGATTACGTACATATACATTTTTTTGGAGTCAATTTAGGCTATGTATTCAATAAAAAGTCAATGTATGGCGCTGCTCAACAGTACTTTGAAACAGCATTGGATGCAGCGAAAAAAATAGGGTCACCTCATACTATGGCAGTAAATAATTTGGTGGGCTTGTTGGTTTCAGAGAAAAATTTTTACGACGCAGAGCAACTATGGAATCAAGAGTTTTCATCTAGAGTATTAAATCCTGATCTATACGAAGATCAAGTTTTGATAATCAACAAGGCTTATATTTCTCAAAAACTGGGTAAGTTCAAAGAAGCTCAAATTTGGATAAACAAGATTAAAAAAGTAGCAAATTATGCTGATTTGCAGATTGACTATCATAGAGTGATTTTGAATCAAATGGAACACAACAAAATGAATACTTCGGCTTACCTAGATAGCATAAAGCCAATTTGGTTAGAATATCCACCGGATGGAGTAAAGAAAATGGATGCATTTATTCAAAATGCTTTGCCTCTTAATCCAAATTTGTTAACAGAACGTGATATCCAATTTATTGATAGTTTTGTAGATCCAAGTAAAGACGATTATTACGATTGGGTAGATATTTATGAATCAATAAAAGGTGTTAGGGCTCAAGGTAAAGGAGATCTTAATGAGTCCATTGTGCATTTTAAGAAAGCACTTGAAATTAATGAACTGTCTAACATTAAAGATGGAATCAGCAGAAAATCAGATATTACAGAAAAGCTACATATTAGAGAACAACAGGCAAAATTGGAAGAGAGTAATTTGCTGTTGGAACATGAGAGAAATAGTTATCTGTGGTATCGTTTTATTACAGCTGCCATTATTTTGCTTGGTATATTTATCATATTCATTGTTGTAAGGGAACGCGGTCGTTTAAAATTACAGAATTCATTGGTTGAGAAAGAGCTTCATTTAGAAAAGAAATCAGCAGAAGCTTTGCAACTTGAAAATGAAATAAATGGAAGGGTGTTGGCATTGTCAAAGTTGGTGATTGCTAAGGCAGACAGAATCAATAAACTCTTGATGGCTTTGAATGAAAATAATTTCAAGGAGCTAATTAGAGAACTAAAAACAGAGTCAATGGCAATACAAAATGCCTTTTCAGAGGCAAAACCTCAACTTGCGGATAGATTGTTGGAAGATTATTCAGATATTCAGAATGACTTCCCGGCAGTAACTGAATTGAATATTACAGAGAAGCGTATTTTTGTTTTGTCAATCAACGGTTATCACAGCAAGGAAATTGGGAGTATTTTAGGTTTAACGGGGCAATATGTGAACAATGCAAGAACCCGTATCAGGAAGAAACTAGAAATAGTAGATAATTGGAGCGAAATAAAAGTAAATAAGAAGAATCCAAATTTAACATGAGTAAAGCATTTAGAAGCGGATTTGTAAGCATTATTGGAATGCCCAATGCCGGAAAGAGCACTTTGTACAACAGGTTGTTGGGTGAAACATTAGCCATAGTAAACCCTAAGGCGCAAACTACGAGGCACAGAATTTTAGGTGTCAAGAATGGAACTGATTTTCAAATTGTGTATTCTGATACTCCAGGAGTCTTGTATAAGACCTCTTATAAAATGCATGAAAAAATGATGCATTTTGTCAATGAATCTGTAGCTGATAGTGATGTATTAATTTTAATGATTGATATTAAAGGTCGTCAGTTTAGTGAAGAAATAAAAGAGAAATTTGAACAGGCGAAGGCCAAGAAAATAGTAGCATTAAACAAAGTAGATTTAAGCAACCAAGAAGATCTTGAAGCTAAATTAGAAGAAATAAAAGAGAATTTCAAAGCCGATATTTACCTTCCAATATCAGCAGAACACGGATTTCAAGTAGAGGTCTTAGAGAATTATATCGAAAAATTTCTGCCTGAACATCCTGCGTATTTTCCCGATGATCAACTCACAGATAGGTCTGAGCGATTTTTTGTAAATGAAATCATACGTAATAACATTTTGAAATTGTATGATGAAGAGATTCCCTATGCATGTGAAGTGATGAGCCTATCCTTTAAAGAGAATAAAAAGCTGATTAAGATTAATTGTGAGATCATTGTTGAACGTGAATCCCAAAAACCTATTTTGATTGGTAAAAAAGGAGAAGGAATTAAGAATTTAGGCATTGAATCACGAAAAGAATTAGAAGCTTTCTTCGGCAAACAGGTGTTTCTGGAGCTTTATGTAAAAGTGAGGGAAGACTGGAGAAACAATAATAACATGCTCAAACAATTTGGGTATGATCAAGAATAAATTATACATTTTAGTTTGTGTTGCTTTAATTTCTTGCTTGAATGCACAGCAAGAAAAAATACCTGCACTTGCAGAGTTATACCCTGAAAAAGTCAATGACTGGGTATTAAATAAAGTCTTTCAGAATAAGGCATTTGATACTTCATATTCCATAATATTGAATGGAATTAAGTATAACATTCAGTTTTACGCACCAAAGAATAATAATAAGCAATTAATCCTTTTTTTGCCGGGTTGGAATCTTCCTTCGAGTGATTGGAAAACCAAGACCAGTCTGGTAGATAGCGCACTCTCTTATGGGTACTGCACATTGCTTGTAGATATGGGAAAAAGTATTTATTCGGATACTTTTTACTCTAACACTCGAGTAGATTATAGAAAATATCCAACTCGGCAATGGTTGTGGGATATTGTGCTTGAACCTTACAGAAATGCAGGCTTTTTTAGTGATGTGTACAGCGGATTGAAATCGCATATTTTTGGATTATCTACAGGAGGAAGAGGGGCAATTGCCATGGCTCAAGATCATTTTTTAACAGTTAATTTTGTGGCTGCATTGAGCGGTGATTACAATCCGTTGTTGGATACTTCCGATGCTTTAATGATTAATTCAATGGGCAAATTTTACCAAAACCGACAACGTTGGGAATTGGGCTCGAATAATTTGTGGCAAAAGGGTGCTTTTTCTGGATACTTATTCATTGCCCATGGCAAAAGAGATAACGTGGTGAATGCAAAGCAATCAATCGAATTTGCTGATAGGCTGAATATTCAAAACTCAAAAGATCAAGGATGGCCAGTTTACACTTATTTTCCTGAAGATGCTGGCCATGACTATGCTTTTTGGAATGATGCCGGGTTAAAAGCTCTCAGTCAATTGAGGGTTCTATACCCATAATACTGAGTTTGTCAGTAGATGAATTATTGTCTTTTTTACTGAATATAGTGGCAACCATCATAAAAATGGAGGTCATTAAAATTACTTGAGTGATCATCGGTTGATTAACAACCGAGATTGTTTGTCCCACAGGTATACTTACAAAAAGTAATACGGTTATAAGTCCCCTTGGAGAAACATAAGCTAATGGGAAAATGGGTAATTTTAGAATCAGTAATTGTAAAATTCTGAGCAACACGATCATACCAAAAACCAATGATGATAAGATGAATGTATCTAAATCAAAGAGAGAGTTAATATCAATGGTAAATCCAAAGATCAGAAAAAATGACACTCTTACAACGAATGTTAGTTCTGTTGTTATCTCTTCGAAACGATGAATTTCTTTGGTTAAATGTGATGTATCAAAGTTTTTGAACCATTTGATTGTCCCTATTTTTTCAATGTTTGCAATTACAAGTCCAAACACTAGAATCAGTATTAATGCCGGCAAATGAAAGCCTTTTGCTAGAGCATAAAGGATGATAATCAACGCAATGATGGGCATGAATTTAACTCTGTGTTTTAATCTGCTTATCATTAGGGTAAGAATTATGGCAGCTATAATTGAGAAAATGATGCTAATACCAACTTCTCCTAGAAATAATAGTGATGATTTCCAGTTGATAATTTCATTTAGGGCAATAAAATTAAATAATGTAACACCAACAATATCTGATAAACTCGATTCAAAAATGATGAATTCCTTATCTTTATTACTGAGCATTTTTGCTGTAGGAATGGCAATAGCACTGCTAATGATTGATAAGGGTATTGCATTTAATAAACTGTCTTTGAATTCAAATCCCTGTACCGTAAACCAGGCCCCAAGGCTAATACACAACGTAATTATTGATAGAGAAGCTAACAGAAAAGTTTTGTTTAACAGGGGGAGTTTCTCTTTGGTGAGTTTGAGTTCTAGGGTACCTTCCAGTACAATGAGTATTAATCCCATGGTGCCTAATTCGGGCAGTACAGGGGAAAAATCTGGTTTTTCCCAGTGCATAAAATCTACCATCTTTTGAGATAGCATTCCGAGCATCAGGAGTACAATGATATTGGGTACCCGGGTTTTGGGCGATATAATTTCAAATAAATATCCAATTAAAATTAAAGAGGTAAATACCAGCAAGAAGGAAACATGCATAGCCCGAATTTAATATATTATTCGCGCATCACCATGTTGGAAAGCGAGATTCTCGCCATCAATTTCCAAAACAGCTCTTCCGTTTTCATCCACTCCATTTAATGTAGCTTGGCGTATCACAGGAGATGGTATGGATATTTGAACATTGACATTTTCGTGGAGTCTCCAAAGACATTGGTTAAAAAAATGGTGAATTTTTTCGGTTTCTTGTGGGACATTTAATGCTCTTTCGAAAACAAATTCGGCCAATGATTGTCCAAAATGATGGAGGTCTGTTAGTTCAAATGAATTTATTTGATTTAGGGAATTTTGTCTTTGACTGATATTGGGGTTTTCGCTTGTTGACGGGTTGATATTGATGCCAATTCCAACGATGAATAATTTATCGTGGGTTTTATTTTGGTTGTGATTTGAAATTAATTCGGGTATCTCTTGGAATGGTAATACTTGCATGAGAATTCCCGCAAGTTTTTTATCTTGACAAATAAGGTCATTCGGCCATTTAATGTAAACTGGTTCTTCGCAGTGTCGTTGTATGAAGGTGCAAATAAGTGTGGAAATGTGTTTGTTAATAGTCACCCAATCAATGGGTTCATGTTTGGAATCGATTTTAAATCCCAAGGAAATAGCCAACCCCTCTTCAGGATGCATTTCCCAAATGTTGTTGCCTTGGCCCTTTCCATTGGTTTGGTTGAACGAGTATATTCCGTATTGATCTGAGGCAATTCCCTTTTGGAAAAATTGGATTAATTGTGTTTGGGTGGACTCAATTCTTGGAGCGTAATATAATTTTTCGAGGACTTCCAACGGGTTTGTGTTTATTTTGCACAAAATAACAGCAAATGAGCAAAATAAAAACGGTTGATTCAGAAGCGATGGCGGCGGTGGCGGTACAAGGATTGCAAGAGAAAAAAGGTTTAGACATAGTTACAATAGATTTAAGGGGAATAGGATCGGCATTCACTGATTTTTTTGTGATATGTCATGGATCTTCAAATAGGCAAATAGATGCCTTAGCTGACAGTGTAGAGGAGGAGATGAGGAAAGTTTTGAATGAGCGCCCTACGCACCGGGAGGGTTCAGATGTGGCGGAGTGGGTTTTGTTGGACTATTACAACGTAGTGGTGCATGTATTTTCGAAGCCCAACCGTGATTTTTATGCATTGGAAGAGCTTTGGGGGGATGGAATTGTGAAAAAGCACGACTAAAATAAAATTTTATTTGGGAAGTTGGAATTTCTTTGTATTTTTGCAGCCCCAAGTAGCAAGGCCCGTTCGTCTATCGGTTAGGACACGTCCCTTTCACGGATGAAAGAGGGGTTCGATTCCCCTACGGGCTACGAATCGCGGGATGGAGCAGTGGTAGCTCGTCGGGCTCATAACCCGAAGGTCGCAGGTTCGAGTCCTGCTCCCGCTACTAAAAGAGAAAAGTCGTCAGCAGTGGCGACTTTTTTTGTTTTACATTTGTTCCAATGCAACTAACTACTACCCTTAAACTCATTGCACGCAACATTTTTAAGCCTAGACCCGACTTGAGAATTAAAACTTCAAAATCAAAAACTTGGCTGGGAATTGATAGTGCCGGATTTTTTGTGCATCTGCCCACCTTGAATAAAGATTCGGTGGTGTATTCTTTTGGGATAGGGGAGGATATTACTTTTGACCGTCATCTGATTGAGAAAACAGGGTGTAAA
>Ga0172372_10007355_pt1 | contig 14804 bp, 13 predicted proteins | sample LakKiv5m_2_FD_114544 | JGI IMG/M metagenome (GOLD analysis project Ga0172372, IMG submission 114544) | Freshwater microbial communities from Kabuno Bay, South-Kivu, Congo - kab_092012_9.5m | ecosystem: Environmental > Aquatic > Freshwater > Lake | place: Democratic Republic of the Congo...
CGGATTTACCGCGCATCCCTACAGGCCTTCTATGGCGTTTATCCGTGAAAATCGGAGCTAATGCGTGGCTGACTGCGGGGACACACCATTTTGACTGGGGGCTGACTGCGGGGACACACCATTTTGACTGGGGGACACACCACTTAGACCGCCTGCACCGGGCGGACGTCAGGTGCGGCAGCTGCAGTGCGACATTACAGTCACACCCGCGGACTTCCGTCCGCGGCTCGCCTGGCCGCTGGCCACTGTCGAGGGGGAGGCGATTGTGGGGACACACCGCTTTTGACTGGGGGACACACCACTTCGAACCGCCTGCACCCGGCGGACATCAGACGCGCCAACTGCCGTGCGACATAACACTCACACCCGCGGACTTCCGTCCGCGGCTCGCCTGGCAGCCCGACCGCGAGGCCACTGACCACCTGACCACTCTCCTCCCCCCCGTTTGCAGGAACGCGATTGCCAGCAAAGCGAGTGCAACGCATAATGATGCCGTAGTGCTGTTCCCAGCCTGCTCCCCACCGTCGCCCGCAGCCGTTTGAAAAAGCCTGTCCCGTGACCAGTCCCCTGAATCAGCTCCCCGATTCCTCCTGCGGCGGCGGTCCGGGGTCTGTGCCGGTGTACAATTGCATCGTCATCCTGACTCGCGATGCCCAGACCGGAAAAACACAGGGAAAAGTCGCAAATGTGGCCGGGATTGACGGTGCAGCGTCCAGTGAGCGTGATCTGCTGTTCCTGCTCACTCGCAAATTCCGCGAACTGCTCCAGACATGCAGCCGCGAAAATCGCCCCATCCCATGGCTGGATCCCCCGGCAACACCGGGCCCCGGCGAACAGCAACGGTTCATCCCCATACATCTGTAGCAGCATCCGACAGCGGGCTGCGAACAACTGAGAGGCTGAGATGGCGACAGAAAGCTCCGATCGCAGACTGATGAAACTGGTAAAAACACGAATTGTCGCCACGCTTGGCCCGGCCAGCGAATCCCTCGATGTGCTCAAACAACTGGTGCTCGAAGGCGTCGACGTTTTCCGCCTGAACTTCGCCCACGGCAGCCATGCCTGGCTGGCCGAGCTGGTCCGAAAAATTCGCCAGGTTTCCGCCGAACTCGATCGCCCCATCGGACTGCTCGGTGACCTGTCCGGCCCCAAGATTCGACTCGGAGAACTGCCCGGCGGGGAAATATGGTGCCAGGACGGAGCCGCTTTTCGCTTCATTCGCGGCACAGAATCCAGCTCCTCCACCGATCTTACCTGCACCTACGAACCCCTCATCGACGATGTTCGCCCGGGTGACCGGATCCTGCTGGCAGACGGTACGGTCGCCATGCAGGTCCTGCAGAAAGACGCCGCAGCCGGCTGGGTGGAATGCCAGGTCGTGCAGGCCGGAAAAATTCGCAGTCGCCAGGGTGTCAATCTGCCCGGAGTCGCTCTCAGCACGCCCAGCGTTACAGAAAAAGATCGCCACGATCTGGAATGGGCTCTGCAGCAAAACCTCGATTTCATCGGACTCAGCTTTGTCCGTCGCGCCGACGACATTCGACAGCTGCAGGCCTTAATTCAGAGTCTAAAGCCCCGATTCACTCCGCTGGTCGTGGCGAAGATCGAAAAAACCGAAGCAATTGATGACCTCGACAATATTCTGGCCGTGACCGACGCCGTTATGGTGGCCCGCGGCGACCTCGGGGTCGAGGCAGAAATCAGCCGGGTGCCGGTTCTGCAGAAGCAGATCATTCGTCGCTGCAACCAGCTGCGCATTCCCGTTATTACCGCCACGCAGATGCTCGACAGCATGCAGTCGAATGATCTGCCCACGCGCGCTGAGGTCACAGATGTGGCCAACGCCGTGCTCGACGGAACCGATGCCGTGATGCTGTCCGGCGAAACGGCCATCGGTCACAACCCCGTGCAGTGCGTGCGAATGATGGAAAAGATCGCCAGGGAAGCGGAAGTGCTGGTGCAGCCGCAGCAGCCACAGGAAGCTTCGGAACAGGAATCACGTCGCGCCCGCCCGATCACCGAAGCGGTGACTCGCGGTGCTGTGGCGGCCGCCGACTTTCTCAAGGCAGACCTGATCGTTGTGGCCACAGTCACTGGCCGCACGGCACTGGCACTGTCGCGCATGCGCGGCAAAGTACCGATCGTGGCCTTCACTGAACGCGAAGAAGTCTCCCGACGCATGTGCCTGTACTGGGGAGTCACTCCGCAGCTTAATCGCACTGTGGCACAGTCACCCGATCTGCTGCTGAAAAATGTCATCGCCTGGGGACGACGACACGGAATCCTGGAATCTGGCAGTCGAGTCATTCTGGTGGGACACGCCGCATGGCTTGGAGAAACCCACGACCTGATGATGGTTCACGTCGTCCCGTAAGCCTCAGTCCAGCAGCGGCTGCAGCACCGGCAGCAGCCGCTCAGCCAGCTGACGATGGCCGACCGGATTTGGATGACACTGGTCTGTAGTCCAGCTGCCGATCTCCGTTCCCTGCCGCTCAGCCTCAGTCCAGTGCTGGAAGTGGTCGACCAGGGGGATGCCGGCAGCACGGGCAACTTTGCGAGTCCGCTGCATGAACTGTTCCAGCCGCACATTCGGATGCTCGCCCGCACCATTTGCCTGAGCAGTGCGACCCCAGCGAGGTTCCGTCATCAGCACCACTTTAATCTGCTGCTTTTGCAGTGTCTCCACAATGAGCTGCAGATTGTCTTCAAACTGCTGCACTGAAATCCGACTGTCACTGCGCCCCTGATCTACATAACTGTCGTTGGTGCCGTACATCACAACCACAATACGCGGCTGGCGAGCCAGAATGTCTGACTGCAGTCGCTGCAGTGCCTGATCCGTTCGCTCGCCGCCAATTCCCTGATTCACTACCTCCACGGATCGACCGGCAGCTCGCAGATCCCGCTGCAGCAGCGCACCAAACGTCTCGTCCGCAGTCACTCCGGAACGCACACCCTTTGTAATTGAATCCCCCAGCACAATAATGGTCGCCGGCGGATCAGCGGGCGGTGTCAGCAGACTCAGCAGGACCAGCGCAGTGACGAACATGGGATCTTCCTGTCAAATTGCGAGTGGCCTGCGGCGCAGTCAGACCGCCTGGGAACGCTGCTGAGGAACGGTCGCTGCATTTTCCGTTTCGCTGGCCCGGGTGTCAGCCTGATCCTGCAGCCACGCGGCCGACGGCACGTGCGGCCCCCGCAGCGTGGCAGTCGACTGCTCAATCCTCAGCAGCTGCTCGCCCAACGCACTGATGCGCCGCGATACGTCCTCGTTATTCTGCTCAATCCCGCCGGACACCAGATTAATCACGCCCAGAAACAGCAGCATCTGAGCCACGGTGGTGACCAGCCAGCCCGTGGGAGTGTAATCGGAGTAGCCTCCGAAATGCCCAAGAATGACCATCGAGGTCCCGACTGTCAGCCCCAGCACGCCCAGATAAGACAGAGTCTGCCCAATCAAAGATGTGACATTGGTCCGTCGAGCATTCTGCTGGTCAGTGGTCAACGAACGCGGCGTGCCGGCGTAAACCTGATCGATCGATCGGACTGCTGACGGAGATTCTGTTCGCACCCGTCCATGACTTGCCGCCGCCAGCTGCTGCAGCGATGCACCGCTGTCAAATCGCAGTCGCGAACCTGGGGAATTCTCCGGCGAACCAGCGGCCACAGAACCTGCAGCGGCCACTGCAGCTTTGGCGTCGGCGGGCTGAGACTGGCTCATGTCAGAGTCTCCTGAATTCGGTGCATGGGCGGAATGAGACACTTGAGGCCGGCGGGAGAGCGGCGGTCGGCGCTGGACAGGACGAGAACGCACTGCTGCCGTTTCGGACGGCTGGACTTCGGCAGATGGCAGGCCGGCCATGGGCAAGACAAACTGCCGAGCTTCTGCTGGATTCTCACTGGACATTTCTGGTTCTTCCGCAACTGCTGCGGTGCAGGGAGGCGATACGTCGACAACTCGAACATCAGCGGGCAGTATCACTGGCGGGCCAGACTCATCCGCAGCGTTCCTGGCAGGCTGCGATGCCAGAGCATCAGCGGCGGTGTCCATCAGATCGCTGCCCGCCGTTTCAAAGTACGCCGCCAGTTCGTCAACATGCTCTTGTGCGTGAGGAGCTGCAGGGGAAAACTCGGCAGACGGTGGCTCAGATGTGCCCCCCGCCGATTCCGGTACCACCGGCTCTTCACTGGGCAGCGTCCGCTCTGCCACAGGTGCAGCCAGTTCTGCGGCAGCAACCGCAAGCTCTGGCTCTGGTTCGACCGGACGAGCGACAGCGGGAATCAGCGTGCCGGCAGCAGCCGGCCGCGCAGCCTTCCTCAGGTGCGAATCGCTGCGGGCTGCAGCCGCCATTAACGGTGGCGGTGCCAGCAGATCGGTCGGCAGCGGAGGCAGCTCGCGTACCAGTGAACGATGGCTGGAAATGGCGGCAGCCGGCTGTTTCTGCAACGCAGCCTGCTGACCTCGACCCGCATCCTCCAGCGGCGTTTTTTCGGCCACAGGATGATGCGGCAAAGCAGCGGGAACGGATCGCTCTGCCGCTCGCGCTCCAGGCAGACCGGGAAACGCCACATCCGCCTGCTGCTTCAGCGGAGCCACCGCTTCTGTTTCCTGAATTCGATCGAACAGACTGCTGGCCTGCCAGCGTTCAAGGATTTCGCGAGCCTGGCGGATGGCCTGTGACTGGCGAGTGGTTTCTTCCAGCAATTGGCCGCACAAAGGACAGGCGGCTGAAGCTTTTGCTCCGCCGTTGACCTGAAATTCTCTAAGACACTTGCGGCACCACATCACGCACGCGACTCCTCCCTGAGACACTGCCAGCAGAGGGTTTTATGCGAACGGCAGTAACTGCCGCAAGAGCATTCCGGCAACTCGAGGAATTGCGGCCCGGCTGCTGAACTGGCTGTCTCGTGGCGAACCGGGCACGGGAATGCCCGGGTTCGCGATGCGTTGGCCGCCACGCGGGATCGCGGCAGGGGACGGTCCACAAAACCCAATCTGCCGGGCCCTGGGCCGCTTGAGATCTCTGATCAGAAGTCCAGCCAGATACCGCCACCCACAAGGTTCTCCCAGCGGTTGACAAACGAATACTGCAGCGACGGGCCGTTGTACCAGTTCGCTCCCACACGCAGCCTGCGCCCGGACTTCGCTCCCTGCCAGCCCCAGCCGGCCGTACTGTTCAGGCCAACGCTGCTGCCCTGCTCTTCCCTGAAAATCCCGTTGACGGCCACGAAGGGTGCCCCCGTCCAGGGATCCTCGGCTCGCGGCGTCCACTCCGCTCCAACCTGGCCTTCCAATGGCTTGGCTCCCCCGGCAACAGCCGCATAGCCAATTTCCGCGTAAATGCGATGAGCATCCGTCAGGTCCTGGCTGATCCCGGCCACCAGCGAGTCCCTGACATAGTTCACGTGCACCATTCCGGGGTTCATCTCGAGGAACTCGTCACCAATGTGACTGCTGATATGAGCATACCCGAACTTGAACGCCGTCGTATCTCGCTTCCACGTTCCGAACAGCCCGACTCGGTAGTCCGACCCCTCCAGTGCAGTGCTGGGTTCCGACGGCAGAATTCGGGCGAATACGGCACCGTCGACATCCAGCTGGAAGGCATCGCCTGACGAGTCCGTGATGCGAAACAGTCCGGCGCGCCCCCCTAAAGTGGAATCACCAACATTTCGGCCGTTCTTCGTATCCCTCGAATACACCATCTGCAGTCGCGGTTCCTTCGGGCCAGCGAGGTACGTGCGGTACAGCAGACCATTTGGCAGCAGCTGCCAGGAATCGGCGGACTGAGTCCTGAAGATGCGAGCGGGATCGCCGAGCGCCGGAGTTTTCAAAGCGGTCTCTGCCGCGGTGGCAGCATCCGGAGCGGTCGCTGCAGGAACGGCATCCTGGGCAGCAGAAGCAGCTTCCTCGACAGCTGACACACCGATCCAGCGTCCAGCGTCCTCGTAAAACAGTCGACTGGCCGCCGCATCCGGCCCCAGTGGCGCGACTGCGTCCGATTCGGACTGCAGCTCGGATTCCTCCAGCAGAAATCGGTCGGCCACCGGCAGACCGTCCTGGCGACGACGAATCTCGCCCAGATAACTGCCGGGGGTCCCCTGAGTCTGCTCGTCCTGCCGCATCAGGTTCCACGACTCCGTAAAGGTGTCGTTTGCCTGCATTGACTGAGCGGCTGATGTGCTGAGCACGACCAGCACCAGCCGGGCAACATTGTGGGCAGACACAGCAGACGTCACCGCCCGCCGAATAAATTCCAATGTGGACCGTTTCACCGGACCATTCCTGTTGCTTCGGGCACTGCGTGGGAACAGGCCCTGACCTTCCTGGTCGTCCAGCAGCTCGCCGAAACAAAACTGCAGCCCCCCTGGAACCGTCCGGCTGTATTGCTGGAATCGGCTTCCGGGAAAATTCATCGGACGCCGGTTTGCCCGGTCATAATGGATGCAGCAGAGTCACCGGATTTTCTGGCCCTGTCGCGCCTGACGAATGTGTGGCGCAGGTCGTATCGCTGCTGCCGATCAGGCAAGGCAGGTAAACTTTTCCGCCGACGCGGGTTCAAGCGGTCCTGCTGAAGAAATGTGCCTTAGCCACCTGCAGTTTGCTCAGCCGACGAAAGCAGTGAACCGCGAAAAGGAATTCAATCACGCCGAGCGACGAGCACCAATCTCACCCCCCATTTCATTAGCGTTTACGAGCGGTTCAAAAACCGCCTGCTGATCCATGCCGCAGCGGAGAGATTGAGCTGTCCTTTGCGGTTACTCATTCGCGACTTCGCGTGAGCCCAGCCGGATGCGGGGCAGTGCTGCAGAAACGGGGGAGTTCTGCTGAAGCCCTCGTCCCCATCGCCTCTTTCACCTTCGAGGTGCGAGCGGTGCCGGTGGTTGGCAGCTGGGTGCTCGGGCTGGAAAGCCCGAGCTACGTATGGGTGTTCTTTAGTTTTCATGAGAGGCTAAAAACCACGAGCTCCTCACAAGCCCTGCCGCAACCCTGTTGCGGTTTTCCCTTTGTGGCTTCGCGTGAGGCCAGCTGTCCGAGAAGCAGCACTGCGGCAACGGGGAAGGGGAGACTTACCCCTCACCCCCGTCCCCTCTCCCCTTGCCAGGGGCGAGGGGTGCTATTGCGCTTTTCCACAGCAAAAACACACACAAGGCTCGCCTCGTACTCGTACTCAGTCCGCCCTCGCGGACGGTACTCGTACTCGAAAACAGTGCCAGAAACCGACCGCTGCGGCGAACCGCCGAGCACGAGCACGAGCACGAGCACGAGCACGAGCACGAGTACACGCACAGGTACCCTACATCAGGTTCCGAGCTTTGATGCTCAAATACTCGTTGATCACTCGCTCCGTCAAAAGCTTCGGCGATGTCTCAATCAGCATTACCCCGGATTCACGCAGGATGGCGGCCTGATGAGTCTGTCCGCTGAGGATCTGCGCTGCGGCCGCCGTGTGACAGGCCTCCAGATCCGTTTCCGGAATCCGACTGGCCAGTGACTGCAGCCCGTCGTCCTGCAACAGCACCACCAGCGGCAAATACGGCAGACTGCGCAGTCGCAGGCTGTCGGCAATCACCTTCAGCTGCAGCTCATCGGTCACAAAGGTGATCAACACCACCAGCGCCCGCTTCCGCTGAACCAGTGTCAGATGCTCAATCGCCAAACTGTAATCAGAAACTCCCGCTGATGCTTCAAGATCATAGGTGCTGCGGAGGATCTGCTGGATCCCAGGCTTACCGCGCACCGGTCGCACAAAACGTTCAATCTTTGACGAGAAGGCCAGCAGTGAAACATTATCCCCCTGCCCCAGCGCGATGTAACTGAGCATAATGGCGGAATTCAGAGCCAGATCCAGATACGAAATCCCGTCGGACTCATTCTTCATGAACCGCCCGCAGTCCACCATGATCACAATATTCTGATTACGCTCGGTATTGAATTCACGACTGATCAGCTGTCGCTGTCGCGATGTTGCCTTCCAGTCCACCTGACGAATCTCATCGCCATACCGATATTCCCGCAGCCGCTCAAATTCCCGCCCCTGACCCGGCATCCGCACCATCCGCACGCCAATCTCCGACAGCCGATTCTGTCGGGCCAGCAGTTCGAACCGATAAACAGCGCGAATGTCCGGATAAACGCGAATCGCAGTCGCCAGCGGTCGCTGCTGCTGACGAGTCCACAGGCCCAGTCGCGTCGGGAATCTGAGATAGACACAGGGCATCACCGATGCCCCGCGGCGACAGGGTCGCACGGCATACGACACTTCCCCCGCTTTTCCCGCCGCCAGCTGCAGTGTCTGCGGCAGACGATCCACAGTGCACAGCGGTCCGGGATCATCGTGCAGCTCAACCTGCAGCGGATACGGCGATGTATTGCGCACCTGCAGCACAGCCGGATTGTCAGCCCCAAGGCTCAGCACATCCGAAATTCGTCGCTCAATCTGCACGTCTTCGGGCACAGAACTGATCAGCAGATCCAGCAGCGCCACACCCAGCAACAGCAGATTCGCCAGCAGCGCCACGTCCGCTGTCGTCCTAGTCAGTCCGGATAACAGCAGCGGCACACTCAGGAATGCCACCAGCAATACCAGCCGCCGCGATGGAATCATGACTTCGGAGCCTCCACGCTTTCCAAAATCGCCTGAATCGTCTCATCCGCCGTCGTCCCCTCAAGCTCTGCTTCAGGACGCAGTCGCAGACGATGCCGCAGAATCCACGGACACAGCTCCTTAATATCATCCGGCGTCACAAAGTCGCGCCCGCGACACGCCGCCAGCGTCCGCGCTGCAATCAGCATATTGACACCCGCGCGAGGACTGGGACCGATCGTCACCGCTCCCCACGTGCGACAGGCATTCAGGATCGCCACGATATAATTTAACAGTTTTGGCTCGACAATCACACTCTTCACAGCCTGCTGAATCTCCAGCACGTCCTGCGACTGCAGCACACTCCGCAAGTCGAAATCCGCCAGCCTGCGAGTATCCCGGCCGGCTGCATAATGCCCCAGGATCTGCACTTCGTCCGCCGCCGCCGGATAATCCACCAGCAGCTTAAACATGAAACGATCCACCTGAGCCTCCGGCAGCGGATACGTCCCCTCATGCTCGATCGGGTTCTGAGTCGCGATGACCAGAAACGGACGCTGCAGCCGATGCGTCGTCCCGTCCACACTCACCTGCTGCTCCTGCATCACCTCCAGCAGCGCTGACTGCGTCTTTGGCGGCGAACGATTGATCTCGTCGGTCAGCAGCAGATTCGTAAACACCGGCCCCTGATTGAACGTAAACTCCTGCTTCCGCAGATCGTAAATGCTGTGCCCAGTCAGGTCCGACGGCATCAGGTCCGGCGTAAACTGCACACGACGAAACTGACACGACACCGTTTGCGAAAGCACATTCACCAGCAGCGTCTTGCCCAGTCCCGGAGGCCCCTCGATCAGCACACTGCCCTCGGCAAACAGAGCAATCACCACCCCCTCCACCAGCTCCTGCTGGCCTACCACCACGCGCCCGATCTGCTCGACAATCGACTCAAACAACCCCTGAACCCGCTGCAGTTCCATAACCAGCTTCCCCTTCTGATGTCACTCAACCTGATCGCTCTTTGAATTCCCGTCTGCTTTCGAATGCACCACTACAGCCGGCTCTGCAGCCGACACAGCCAGCGCACCATCGCAGCCGCGGCCGCAATCGTCGTCCGCGGCTGACGCGCCAGCTGCATCGCTCGACTTAGCTCGTCCCGAATCACATCCGCCTCCAGCCCCGTCCGCCGCGATAACGCCACCGCATCATCCAGCCGCACCTGAGCCCCAAAACGTTTTCTCAGCAATCCCTGCAGATAGCCCAGATAACTGCCCACCAGCGGACCGCCGTCCGGCAGCCGAAACTGCAGATTGCCAATCGCCTCGGCACTCTCCGTCAGACTTCTCCGCTGAGCCACCTCGGCTGCCACTGTCGGGCCAAATCGATGAAAGGCCAGCCAGATCGCCAGCACCGCCACCAGCAACAGCTGCAGCGTTCCGATACGCATCGCCGGACTCAGCAGCACACCCGTGCTGCGATACGAATCCGCCGCATTAAAATACTCACTCAGCTCAATCCGATCACCATCGAAGGCCGGCTGCCAGTAATTCTGATCGTCAGCAGGCAAAGGTCGCCTGGCCCGCTCAAGCAGTCGAACTGCCAGCCGCCGCCCGGCCCTGTCCAGCAAAGTCCTGTTCGAAAACAAATCGGCTGTCGAACACACCAGCACTCGACCATAACCGCACCGCACCTCCAGCACCTGATCACCCGCCGTCGCTGACCTGACCAGCGGCTGCGACTGCATTCCAGCCGGAACACTAAGCCTCGAGCGAGTACTATAGGTCACCGGACCACCACTCAGCTCATTGTCCACAGTCACCTGCACAGTCCGGATTTCAGTCTGCTCGCTCAGCTGCTCGGCTGCCGGGACGGCACCGGGAGGGGCAACGGAAGGAGTCGATCGCTGCTGCGCCTGTTTCTGACTTCGTCGCACATCAGACGACTGGCCCGCATCCGCAACCTCTTCAACCAGCTGAGCAACTCCGTCACTCCCCTCCTGCACCGACAACTGCCCAATCGAAATACCCAGCTCAGGCAACTCAACCTGCGGATCCCGCAGGTTGGGGGCAAACACGAGACAACCTCCGCCACGCACCCACGCAGATAACTGAGATTGCTGCTGCTGAGTCGGATAAACGTCCGGCCCCAGCACCAGCAACACACAGTTTTCCTCCGGCAGCATCCGCTGAGCCTCACGCTCCACACGCGGAAACAGTCGCGCAGCCAGCCGGTACAAGGCCAGCTTGCCGTCCACTGTGGTGCTGTACGAGTCGGCAGCGGACCCGTCTTCCCCGGGCAGCCACCAGAACTGCAGCAGCACCAGCAGCAGAGCCACACCGGCCCAGATCCGGTCAGACCGCTGCAGTCTGCGTTTCTTCTTCACGGAAAGCTCCCTCAAATTCCCCCAGACACTGTTCAAACATCGCCGCCGTAGCCGGTCGCCGGCCAAAATACACCAGCTCGAACTGACCAGCCGTCGTCAGATACGCCTGCCGCTGCTGCAGTCTCCGCCAGACACTCCGCACATAATCCCGATTCGTCAGACCCCGCCGGTAACGAATCAAACCGGACCGTTCAATCCACGCCATACTTCCCAGCAGCAGCTCTCGAATCGCTGCCCGATAATTGCCCTCCGCCGCCAGCTGCCGGGCACGACCCTCATAGGTGGTCGCCGGCAGCTCACCCGGCGGCGTCTGCAGATCACTCAGCAAATCCTCAGCTGTACCCGCAAACAACCCCCGCAAAGAACGCTGCTGATCACGCCGCCGAACCAGTTTCGCGATCAACAGCGAAAATAAACCAACCGCCATCACCACCAGCACCAGAACCAGCATCCGCACCAGTCCTGACATTGCCGCAATCGCGCCGTCCCAGTCGCCATTAAACAGCTTCGACAGCCAGCCCTCGCCAGTGCCGGTCGGAGACGTTGTCGGGCCGGTGCGAACACCAGGCCTGCCCCACAAACCCGACCACAGCCACTCGAAGAAATCGCCGACACGGCTGAGCCCCGCACGGACCTTCTCACCCAGCCACTCCAGACTGCGGACCAGAAAACTGTCCTTCGGATCCCGCTCCCGCAAATCTACCTGCTCCAGCACCCGCCGCCGCAGCGAACGAAACTCAGTCGCCTCCATCACCTGCTGACCGGCCGACTCAATCTGCTCGTCCGTCAGCGGCACATATTCGTCTGCCGACGGCTGCACCAGCGCACCAGCACACACCGGCTCTGCCACGCACAGCAGCACCAGTATCAGCCAGACAGCTCGCAGCAGTCCTGTTCGCATCACCAGCATCAGCCCAGCTCCGCCAGTCGTACAGCCTCAGCCCGAAACAACACCTGCAGATCCCAGCATTCCGCACGTATCCGCCGATCCAGATAACAGAAAAACACGGCCGTTCGCACAATCGGCAGCGGAATCCAGAGACACAGCTGCAGCAGCGTCAGAAACAGCGGATCATCATGCGTCAGCTGCAAAAACAAATCCGGAAACGCTGTCGTGCCCTCCATCAGAATCTGCACGAAAACTGGTCGGTTCAGCACCGTTGAAGACGTCAGGTCCAGCAGCAGAAAAATACCGGCCGCCGCCGACAGCCAGCCCGTCAGCAGCCACGCCAGACTGTTCAGGCTGCGGCCATAGCCGCCGGATTTGGCCAGCCAGCTCAGTCGCGGCTGCACCGCATTCACACCAGCCTGCTCAAGAAACAACACCTCCGGCAAATACGCCGTGTAAGCTGTCACAAACAGCCCCGGCAGCACGAAACAAAATCCCGACAGAAACTGAAAAAACCGGACGATCGCAGTCAGCAGCAACCACGCCCAGAATCGTTTCCGAAATGCCCGCACCGCCCCCCGCGCTGACAACGGCTCGCCAAATACCCGCGGGCCAATCGCCGCCGCCAGCAATGCATTGAAAACCGCACTGAACAGCAGAAAAATCAGAATCGAAGGGATCAGCATGTCCGTCAGCCACTGACTTAACAGCCAGACCAGCACACACGACGGACCCGCACAAAGCAGCCACAGACGCAGCATCGCATCCGCCGAATCCCGCACAAACACAATCGCCAGATCCACGCACGCCTGCAGCGAACGTCGCTCGACAGAAACAGTGCAGTCCTCCACTCTCATGCCGGTTGCCTCCCCGCCGGATCCGACAAAACAGGCCGCTCACGGCCAGCCAGTCCCAGCCACAGCCCCACCAGCAGCCACGCCAGACTGCCCGCTGCGTATTTGATTCCCGGAGCAATCGGCAGGGGCGAAAAATATCCCTCCAGCAGCGCCGCCCCAAACAACATCACACCCGCCCCCAACGCCAGCTGCAGCGATTCACGACCATGATGCCGCAGCGATTCCATGCGAGTCCGCTCGCCAGGCAGCAGCAGCGACTGAGCCAGGACCAGACCAGCGGCACCAGAAATCACGATCGCCGTCAGTTCGAGCGAACCGTGAGTAATCACGAAGCTGGTGAAATTGACCGCTGTTGCTCCGCCCTTCGCCAGCATCGCACCCTGCACCAGCCCAATCGAAATGCCATTCGACAGCAGCACATAACACGTGCCAATGCCCGCCAGAGCCCCCAGCGCAAAGGCCTGAAAAGCTATCCCCGTGTTGTTGTTCACATAAAACCCGAACATGAAACTGCGCTCGCCCGTGTAACGTTCATCGGTCGCAGTATACAGTTCCTGACTGTAACTCTCTGTCGCCTGCTGCAGCTCGGCCTCACCCGCAACCAGCACCGCCAGATCGGGCCTGGTCACTCCGACAATCGTTCCCACGATGAACGGCACCAGAAACAAGGCGGCCGACAGAGCAAAGGCACGCCAGCGCTGCCGCAGCAGTCGCGGAAAACCAGTCACGATGTACTGCATTACCGCTGTCAGCGATGCCGGTGAAGTTCGATACAGACAGTTGTGGCCGCCCGCCACCAGATCATTCAGATAGTCCTCCAGACGACTGCCCCATTCGCGGGACTGCACCAGCGACAGATCATAACAGATGGAACGGTACAGCCGTGCCAGTTCTGCGACCTGCACCGCTCGCCACTGCCGCTCCGGCTGACCCTGCAAGGTCCCCAGCAGCTGCTCAAAACGAGACCAGTCGGCCCGCCGTTCACGAATAAATCGCTCGCGATTCATCCTCGCCCTCCGGGCCCGTCATCGACCGCAAACGTCTTCAGCACACGCAGCAAAAACTGAGTATGCTTGTAGCCCTGCTTCTGAAAGAACTCGTACTGATTGCCCTCCGTCTGCCAGGCTTCACTCCAGCCCAGTCGCTTCCGCAGCGCCTCGCTCAGTGGTCTGGCAATTTCTTCACGACGACCGTCCGTCAAAATCCGCTCAGGATCAAATAAACGCTCGATGATCGCCAGAGTCCTTTCCGGAACGCTGAACTTCCGCGGACATTCGGAACGAGCCAGCGGTTCAATGTTCTTTGTCAGTCCCGCAGTACGCCCCGTCGGACTGCGCTGCTCGCTGACCACCATTGTGTCAAAAAACAGATCTCCCAGTCGCTGCAGCTTCGGAGTCAGCAGCATGGCAATCAAACCCACCGTGTAACCCACAGGCAGCGCATCGGCTACTCGCAGGAAATTGCGCCCCGTCGCGGTCAGCAGGTCAATCGGAGTCCCGTTGGTGCGGAGCACTCGCAGGCCGGCAGCACGCTTGCCCGGAGTCTGCCCGTTCATCAGGCCTTCAAACAGACTGCCATAGAACCAGTTGCTGACAAATACGCCAATCGTCGCCAGACCAGCCATGGCCTGGAGACCGGATTCGCCGCCAATCGCCCCCAGCATCAGCAGCACGATCCACAGAATGGCCAAAGCCCCGGCCTTGATCAGACTGTCAATGGACCACGCCCATAACCGCTGACCCGGACCGGCAATCCGAAATCGAAAATCCACGCCCTCCGGCGTTTCCACGACGACGCGGGTATCCACCAATCGTCTGGCAACGGATTCGGACATGCAAACAAAGTCCCGCTGAAAGGCAGCGCGGAGAAAAAGACGGGGAATGGGGCGTGAGAATGACAAATTCGGGGGGAAATTCAAGCGCGTGAAGCGGGTGAAAGGCCGCAGTTGTGAACTTGAGGCACTCCGCCCGGAAATCGCCTCAAATCCGCACCGAATCGCCCGGATTATCCTTGATTTTCGGGAAGTTGCTGTTCCCCGAAGGTCGGCATGTTGACGCAATCGCCGTCGCTGCGGACACTTCCACCAGCAC
>Ga0172372_10007356_pt1 | contig 14802 bp, 31 predicted proteins | sample LakKiv5m_2_FD_114544 | JGI IMG/M metagenome (GOLD analysis project Ga0172372, IMG submission 114544) | Freshwater microbial communities from Kabuno Bay, South-Kivu, Congo - kab_092012_9.5m | ecosystem: Environmental > Aquatic > Freshwater > Lake | place: Democratic Republic of the Congo...
CTACATCTTCAACAGGCGTATCTTTTTGTAAAACAATCTCCATCCATAACGGTATAATAAAAAAATAAATATCGTCGTTAATAACAAATTCAACACCGCTGTTATCACCAAACGTCTTCAACAACCATACGAAGGTGAACTTGTTATTAGTGAAAACGGTAAAATGTTAACCATCAAACAAGTTACCATACAATTTAGTCAAATCAACACAATATACTCTATCTTTATTCACAGTGGTCACAATTACATCCACATTTAAATTAAGACTAACACTACTATAACTATAATACCTATACACCGTTGTATAAGTCTGTTTCTCTGGTGGTAATACCACAAACTTGCGTCCCCAAGGATCAAGATCAAATTCCCAACTATTATCTCTCTCCCGTAAATAAAAAGCACTTATACCCGCAAAATTCATCAACATTGATGCCGTCAATCCATACTTTGATTCCATCAATTGTAATGTATTCAAATAATCCCATAACCCTAAACCATTGTTCATCAACTTCCAGCGCTTATTCGTTATAGGATAATCAGTATGACTCTTCACTATGTTACCACCCCTTATTGTAGGTACAATATTCATATTAGCCCTCAATCAAATCCAAACACCCAACAGATACACCATCCAATGACGTAACTGTCAAAATCATCTGGGATACAACATTATTTAATAATAATACAGTGTCTATTACTCTATTATGATAAAATACCCAATATCCATATCTACGCTTTTTCTCACCACAATTATCATAATAATCGCTGGTAATACCATTAACAAAAAATGGAAACTGCCTACCCCACGGATCAACATTATACCGCATCAATATATCGTTCTTAATACCACCAACACTATGTAAATTAAAAAACACAGGACAGCTAATACTACGCCTTACATAATAACTATCCACACCTCTAAATTTGTTTATATCAGTAGCCACATCAATACTAACACCCACACAATGCACAAGCATCGTGTCAACCATAGTATCATGTCCACCATACATATCGACACTAGTAAATAAACCGGGATGCCTCAACTCACATTCGCCACTTATAAGCCTGTATCGCAAATATACATCTTCATACATACCACACCATCATACCATATATGCCCCAACTTGTAAAGCACCCACTTACCATATTTGATGCGGGGTAATTCAAAAAATTATAATAATACTATATCTTCAGTTCTTACGCCTATAAACATATATCATAACCACCATTACGCTATTCAATATCAACCCCATCAAACTATTAATATAATTATACACACCCTCTACATTGAGACGCTCATAATAACTCAACACACACATCTGTCCCAACACTCCACATATCCATAATCCATAACTGTTGTTCGTACTATCCCTATTAACCACTATCCTATACACCTGAAACAATGGCGCCACATTAAACAATATCGTAAACGCCAACCCATATACATCTACATTACTCATATCAATACATCATACTCCACCACACTAGAGTTTGTCAACGTTAAAACCATTTATATATCTTCAATAATCACCCCCCCCTCCCCATACAGAGAGTATTAGCGCTGCCCACCCCCCCCAACTACCATATCAACTACCACCTCAACATCGCAACCACCACACACACTCATTCAACACACACTCACTATAACAATACTCATATAACCACCACTCACTCACACATACCATAAACACAACATCATCAAATACACACACCAATTTAATACCATTCACACACACCAACACCAACACAATCAAAATACACAGCAAAATACTATTATTTATACACAAAATCTAATGCAACTTTTTATAAAAAGTATACGTATCTGGTATCATCGCATATTTTATAAAACTTCATTTATCGTACACATTGTATAAAAATATATGTTGCTAATCTACAAACAGTTTATGCATAATAAGCAAATTCAATGCAAGCATACGATTTTTTTATGCAGCAATTGTATATGCGTGTGTTGAAACACCATAATATCGTAATTGGTGTAAGTTGTCAAGCGACGATTGTGACATGTACGCAACATTGAGTTGAACAATTGAGTGTTTTGTAAAACAACGCACCATGATGATGGTGTGACGATATGGTATATTGTGAATGCAACGTAATTGCGATGGTTTATAAAGCAAATGCGTTACAATGCGCTACATTATAAATGCTTGACACAAACACTTTGTGGGTATAATATGGCAAATTGGCATACAACACAACGACGCGGAAAGTTTATGATGTAGCAAAAGCTTGACAAACACTACAAATTGTGGTTGTGGCACGGTAACAACTGTTGTGGCGATACAAAATTGTTGTTGACAATATGGGGTAAATGTGAAAGTATTGAGTGATGCGCTGATGATGTTGATATTTGCGCAGGTTGGGTACGCTATGAGTTTACGTTATTGTGGGTGGTTAGTCAAGCTGTGTATTTTTCCGCGTGGTTGGTGTGTGGCAGGAAATATGTCAAGCTGTGTATTTTTCCGCGTGGTTGGTGTGTGGTGGTGAAGATTTTTGAAAAAAGGTGTTGTGTTGGTGTGGGGTTGGTGTTAGGTTATTTGCACGATGAGCGACACACATACATTTGAGTTGGAAGTGGAGTTGGTGAACCGAGATGACATTGTGATGGTGAATGTTGAGGTTGACTATGAGTGGGAGAATGATGGCATTGGTGCTTACGAGTATTGGGGTAGCAAGCAATATGATCGTGGCACAGATTATGTGGTTATTTTGGATAGTAAGTATGATCGTAATCATTTTACGGTTGAGGAGCAGGCTGTGATTGATGCTGAGATTGAGAGTAATGTTCGTGATTGGGAGAATGAGTTGACTGATAATGGCAAGGAGCATACTGTGGATAATTGTGGTGATGACTATGATGATTGTGTGGGTGATGATGAAATGAGGTATTGACTTTTTCTAAACTGCTAGTGAAGACTTGGTGTTTGAGAAGGAAGAGGAGTAAGTTGTCAAGCTAAATAAACTACTAATAACATGGCTACAACGACAAAGAAAATCAAACTGCAACTCGTCGGACTCGACGGCAACGCCTTCTATCTGATGGGAGCGTTCGCTCGGCAGGCACGACGTGAAGGATGGACAAGTGAAGAAATCGACGATGTGATGGATGATGCCCGGAGCGGTGACTACGACAACCTGATTCGGGTGCTGATGGATCGTACCGAATCTCCTGACGATGAAGGGGTCTAAGAGTAAGTTGTCAAGCAAAAAGGTTTGGGGTGAACCTAATGAAAACCCTCTTGACAGCGCATATATGGTATGTTAGTGTAGTTTTTCTAAAATATGAACCTACTTGAACCGCAGATTCCTCATAGCAAGCGTTTGATTGACAGTTTGTATATCAATGGTGTGGCAGTTGATTTGAGTGAGACTGGATGTGGCAAGACGTATGTTGCCACTTCTATTGCCAAAACGATGAATGTACCTATTGTGGTAATTTGTCCCAAGGCTGTTATACCTGCTTGGCATAAAGTGTTGAAAGAAGCGAATGTGTTGCATTTGGCACAACAGAGCAACAACTGTTATCGTATTATCAACTATGAGAAGTTGGTGCGTGGCAATACCATATATATGACGTATCAGCGAACCAATTTTGTCAACAAGAAGAATTGGCAGAGCAACGGTATTGATCTTCATTTTCCTAGTGATTGTTTGGTTATTTTGGATGAAGTGCACAAGTGTAAGGGATACAGTTCATTGAACAGCAATTTGTTGATTGCGTTGAAAAATGCCAATTACAAGTTGTTGATGATGAGTGCTAGTGCTGCTACCAATCCATTGGAGATGAGGGCGTTTGGATATGCTACGTGTTTGCACAATGGTGAAAACTATCGTGAGTGGAGTGGTGCTCATGCTGATACTTCGATTGGAGTGATGGGTACTGTGTACAATATTCAGTCACCTCGTAGTCAAGAGGGTATGCGTCGTATACATGCCAAGTTGTTTGATGAACACAATATGGCTAGTAGGTTGACGCGATTGGAAATGCGTGCCATGTTTCCTGACAATAGAGTGTTGGCAGAGTGTTTTGATATGGGTAGCAACACTGGCAAAATACAGGCGGTATATGAACAAATGGAGGCAGAGATTGCCAGATTGGATGAAAGGTCCAAGGATTATAGTGGTCATGTGTTTGCGCAATTGGTCAAGGCACGTCGTTTGGCTGAAGTGTTGAAAGTGCCTACGATGGTGGATATGGTTGAAGATATGTACCGTGAAGGTATGAGTTCGGTTGTGTTTGTCAACTATGTGGAAACCATTGAGGCATTGACCAAACGACTGACCAAGATCACTGACAAGGTGGGATATATTGTTGGCGGTCAAACAACAAAACGTCGTCAAAGTTACATTGATGGCTTTCAATGTGATGATCTTCGTATCATGTTGGTCAATCAAAGTGCAGGTAATGCAGGTATTGGATTGCATGATTTGCATGGTAAACATGCACGTGGTGCTATTCTCAATCCCAGTTTCAGTGCCATCAATTTGTTGCAATCATTGGGACGTATACATCGTGCCAATGGCAAAACACCGTGTATTCAAAAAATTGTGTTTGCTGCCAATACTATTGAAGAACGTTGTTGTGCCAAAGTTCAAGCCAAACTTGACAATCTTGATTGTCTCAACGATGGTGATTTGATTGGTGACGTGAAAATTTGGTAATTTATATATATGAACATCGTGGGAGTGCGTCATAACAACTATAGTCAACACAGAGATGGTACTCGACATTTACCCATCGTGGTAAGTGTTGACAACATGGAAAACATCAAACAGCATATACGAACACTGTTGTTTGAACAGTTTTGTCATCATGTGTTGTTGCGTTTCAACAATGTGTTGTATGTGTGTGAGGCACTCAATGCCAATACATTGGAGTATTCTCGAAACAGTGTAGATTATCATCCATATCAGCATCATGTATAATATGTATAATATGTATTGATAACCTCTCTATATAGAGAGGGGCAACACAGGGGGCACCCCCCCTGTGTTGTTGAACAATGTATATGCATGTATATATGAAACTACGTATTTGTGATTATATAGTGGAATGTGGCAACTGGAAGGTAAAGGTTGCTTTGTATGAAAACGAGTTTGATGGTGATGATGCGTATATAGAGGCGTGTACACGTGCGGTTGAGGGAGTGTTTGGGTTGCGTAATTTCAACATGCATTGTGAGTTGATGAGTTTGCGTGCATTGGATGGGCGTGATTATTTTGATGTTGAGAACATTATGATGGTCAACATGCCACAGCCGATGTTTAGTGTGATAATGTGTGTATATAAGGCGAGTGATGTGTTGACATATACACGATGGCGGTTATACTTATCTAGTTATGTATTTGCGAATGCGTCGCAATATATCAATTTGGATTTGGCATTACATGCTGAAACGTTAGAATCTGACAAGGTTCGTATGTTTCACAAAATGGTGAATCAGCAGAAAAAGACCACAAAAAAACGAAAAAAGAATTGAAAGTTATGAACAAGACATATATAAAGGACAATAACAATCGTATTATTGGCAGTGTTGCAACTCAGCATAATATTACGCGGTTGTATAATGCCAACAATAGTACGATTGCTACGTACAACAGCAAGACCAATGTTACTGCCAATCGTGACAACAAGTCTATTGGCACTGGCAATCAGTTGTTGCGAGTGCGTCTTTGAAAAAAGAATTGAAACGGTATTGTGACCCGCTTTTGTTATTCTGTCATTGTTTATTTATAGATATTTCCTCTCAACCCTCGGTTGGTAAACGTTGACGACCAAAACAGTTACAATACTGTTTTTTTTACATATATACAAACAAAAACCCCACGACGATTTTTCCGCGTGGGGTGTTTGCTTTTCACTTCTTCTTTTTCTTGACTTCCACGTGTCGATACAGTGGTTCGCCATTTTCATTATAGCCCACAATCTCAACCAATCCTTCTTTGAGCATTTTGTCAACTTCTTTTTGCACTTCATTGAGATGTGCTTGTTCCAACATTTGCACCACAATTTCCCGCGGTTCATTGGATTGATCCATAATGTCTTCTATGGCATTTTCAATCAAAATCGCTTCTTCAAGCAACATTAGATCATAATTGGCAATACGAATCAACAAATTGTCGATTGTTCCGGTGTAATATTCATTTAGAGCGTTGAGCATATATTATTTTTTCAGATATACAATATCAGGTTTTCTTATGAAAGTCAACATAAAAAAACTCCACCTTTTTATAGGTGGAGTTTATGACATAGTATTATTTACTCAACAACACCATCGTTCCAAAATCCGAGGTACAGAGTACCTTTTTCTCGCCGTAGTGGATCATCATAGGCAAACAGAATATCAAATCCATTGCCATAGTTTTTACAGATTAGCTCAATGTATTTCCATTGATTAGGTTTGAGAACATCTGTAATAATAGATACCGTACGGCTATCAATGATCTCAATCAAGGATACGAACACAATTGGCTTTTTAACCGATTCCTTATTTTTTCCACCGATTACAATAGTTTGTGTACTCATATATTTTATTGATTTTCCAGATACGAATCGAAGTCTGGAACATTGATATGGATCATGTTCACTCTGTAACCTTTGTCACGCATTGCCAAAAAGAAGGTATCAAGATCACAATCTTCTTCAAGATAAAACTTACGTTTCTTGAGGGGTGAGAAGTTGGTGATTTCATCGAAAACACCGGCGAGGTCACGAACATCTTCGGCTGGTACTTCCAGCCAACTATGTCCCGGATCACAAATACGACGATAGGTTTTTTCCATAACGAGGTCAGTCTAGTGGGATTTTGTACAATGTCAACAGAAAATGGTGGACCGGGTGGGATTTGAACCCACGACCAATGGCTTAAAAGGCCACTGCTCTGCCGCTGAGCTACCGGTCCAAAATTGGTGGGCCATGCCGGATTCGAACCGACAACCAAGGAATTATGAGTTCCCTGCTCTAACCGTTGAGCTAATGGCCCGATATAGAGTGTCAAGGAGTTTTTTTGGATCACTCCTAACCATGTAGAGTACACTCACTCCCTAGAGGGTGAGGGGAGGGTTGTCAAGCCTCAAAATGTTCGTCCAACTGAGCGAACAAAATGTTGGTCTCGGGAATGTTGGTCTTCAACCAAGTACGAGCGAACTTACGATCCTTGTACGAGAACACCAGCGAATCACGACCACGAACACTCGGAGTGGTATTCACGTCGATCCTGAGAAAGTAGAGGACGGTCGGCAGCTTGTTTGTGTACTCGCGACGAGTGGTATCGGGAAGAACACCATCGACAGCCTTCGCGAGGTGACTGCTGTAACTCTTGTTGACCGTGATGTTGATCTCACCCAACATGGTGAGAATGTCGGAGTAGGTGGCGGAATCGACGTAGGTCAGAGTGGCCAGAACGTACTTCCACCACGAATAAGCGTTTCGAGCCGTAGGCAGACCGTTCTCACGACGAAAATCGTTGACGGCGTTGACATACGACAGTTCCTGATCCAGCGAGTCGATGGTGATTCGCTTGTTGTGATAGTCCTTGGTGACGACCTTGACGGGATTGATAACGGAGCTCATGTTTCTATTTTTTAGGTTTTGTATCTCTAGTTTTACGAACCACTTGATAACCTAACCGTTAGGTTATCGTCGTTCGATGTTGTTACCTTACCACAAGTTGGCGTCGGGTCAACAGTTTTTTGAAAAAAAGTGCATGTGTGATTTTCCGCGTGAATGTGGTGGTTCATACTTTTTATAAAATGTCAAGTCTTTGATTTTTCCGCGTGTGATGGTGGTGTGTATGTTTGTCAAGCTGTTTATTTTTCCGCGTGGGGGTGCTGCTAAAAAGTTGAAATAATTGTTGACGTTGACGGCATTGCTGATAAGTTGAATACATGAACAACGCACCAGTGACCAAGAAGATGATCGTGAACCACGTCAAGAACCAGCTTCGCACCAACAGTGCATGGGCAACCAAAGCTGTGGTTCGTATCTACGAGTATCAAACTGCTGCAGAACAATCTGCCAACACCACCAACGAAGACAATGGTGTGGGTTTCACCGGAGTGGATGCAAACTTGATGTCAAGCTTTGCCAAACAAATTCTTGCTGGTCGCACATTGAGCGTCAAACAAATGTCGATCATTCATCGTTGTATGCCCAAGTATGCGAACCAGTTGATTCGGTTGATTGAGCCAGCCAAGTTGGAGAAGATGGTTGCAACGATCAACACTTGACAAGTTGGTTGCTCACGGTGTACACTACCAAAGTATGGTTATTATCTCATTTGATCTGGTGGACCTGCTCAAATTCATGATGGACAGTCCTGTCAACTATGGCGGTACATTGATCTTCTTGGTATGTGGATCGGGTCTTGTTGTGGCGATGTTGTCCAGTTTGATTTTGAAACTGGCACAGGCAGTTTCCACGGTGGTGATGGTTGTCAACCAAAAAGTGGTTTTGAACCCCTTTGAAAAAAATGAAAAAAATGATTGACTCAAACGATGGCATCGACGACACTGCCACCATGAACGATGAAATTGAAGTGGACGAGCAATTGGTGCAGGATCAACTGTTCCACGTGGAACTTTCCGACATGGTTCAGTCGTTTCCGCCCATTACCGTTGAACAGCAAGCGTCGTACAACGACAAAATGCAACTGCTCGCCGACATTCGTAACGAACTGTTTCCGGTGAAGGTTGCTGCTGAAAACGAGGGTGACAACACCTTTGACAGTCGATATTATCACGAATACAACATTGGTACTCGTTGACACTTGTACATTTTGACCTCAAAAGAATGTCAAGCGCTTTTGAACGTCATCAACATCAAAGCTTGACAAATCAACATAACATGACTGCTACCGAGACCGAGACCGAGATCCAGAATCCTGCCGTTGTCACCGATATGGTTGATACGGTCGAATCCACCGATCAGGTGGAGATCAACGACGTGAAGGCTGCTCCCAAGATTCGTCGTCATGGACGTAGTGTGGAACGTGACAGCATTGTGTTTCCGGATGGTGAGTGGACCATCAAGGAGGCTCATGCTCTCAATCCTGAGGTGTGTCATGCCACAATTTACCATCATGTCAAGCAGATGGTGGCTCTCAACCTGATGACTCATTGTGGTACCCGCAAGGGCAATCGTGGAAAGCCCACCTTTGTTTATCGCAAGGTGGATCCCATCACTGTCACCGACATTACCGTTGATGCCAGTGTTGATCAACCGTTCTGAACAAAAACCTTGGGGTCAGGTCAAAAAGCCCTTTGACTTTTTCTAAAAACCAGTTACTTTGGCACCCGACATGAAGATTCGCAAAAACGACATCGTGACCCTCAACAAAGATATGGTTGTGGGAACTTTCTATCAAAAGACAATTTCCGCTGGTACGCAACTCAAAGTGTGGAAGGCCAGTCGAGACGGCATGTTGTATTGTTCAGCAGATTCTACCATCACCAGTCAAACTATTTTTGTCTCTGAAAATGAAGTGACCAAGATTGAAGTGCCGTTGCCTGTGGTGAATGTTGGAGACATTTTTGTTTGCAGTTGGGGTTATGGTCAAACCAACATTGACTTTTACAAAGTGCTGAATGTCAAAAACAAAACCGCAGTGTTGGCACCAATGTCTGCTGTTCGTACCTATACAGCGCACATGCAAGGTACTTGCATTCCTGACAATAACAATGTTGGTACCAAAACCATCAACAAGCGCATTCAACGTGTAGGCACTCAAGCCTGCTTCACTATCAATAGTTATAGTGTTGCTTTTCCTTGGAAGGGCACTGCTGAAATCTTTACTGAATATCATTGACAAACAAAAATTTCTGAATTATAATTATAGTTACAGTTTTTATATAAACTACCTATAAGCGCAGCATTCGCAACAAGCACAACAATCTCTTCAATCAAAAACAAGCAACAACAAGCAAATCAATAACAATAAGCATAAATAATACTATAAGCAAATAAGTGCTTTAAGCATGGTATTTTTATAAATCACACTCTCTATAGGGAGAGGGGTAGCGCTGCCTGCCCCCACCCACAATTATCAAATGAAGACTGCCTCACTCAAAATTGCTGTACCTGACACTGCTGTCAGTGGATTGGACAAGTACCGAGATTACACCGGTGCGCAACTACATGACCGTTACAGCAAAGCTCCGGTGGGTTTCTATCGTAATACCGATGAAAGTTTTCTCGGTATCGTTTTCAGGGACATCAATGGTAATTGCACTTACTTTGATCGAACTCATGGTATGGTTTACGAAATGGAACTGGAAGTGTGGGAACACTCAATGTTCACGTTTCTGCCGAACATGAAGAGCTTGTCAATACTTTTTGCCAAAAAAAAGCACAGAAAAAAAGTCAAAAAGACTGTTGACGTTGCTGCTGCATAGTCTATTTTCAGCATCGTTATGGACGAACTATACGACCTGATCCGACAGGATTATCGGGAACTCTACGACGAAATTCCAACCGACATCGACCATGAAGAATCCAATCAGTAAAGTCAACGGACAGTCCAGCTGGATTTCCGAACCCGGAGATATGTATCTGGTAACTGGCAGGTACTACAACTCCAATAAACGGTTTCGCATGTTGTTCAAGAATTGGAACTACGCAGGTGGTATCAACTTGTGGCGTGGATCCAAGTGGTTGTACAGAAAAGGCAAACGATACTTGATTGAATCAGTCAACAATTGACTCCCCATAGGGAGAGGGGTAGCGCTGCCTGCCCCCAGTGCCACCCGCCAAGTGTTCATAGCTTGGTGGTTTTTTCAACATCATCATTTTTCCGCGGCGGTACTTGAAAAGATTTTTGAAAAAATGTTGGACACCAACGAAATCGCACGTTAGTTTTGCATCGTTATGACAATCGAACAACTTCAAAAAGCCTTCGCTATCGCAAACAACCGCAACGTGGATCTATCCAATGTCGATGACACCAACCTGTTTGGCTTTGGTTTGCCGACGTTTGCACCGGTCTACACGACGTTGCAAGCTGTGGCCAAGGTGATTCGATGGCAGGCGCTTCAATTCAACGGGCAATGGAATGCAGACGCTTTGAATGAAGTGGCCCAAATGGGTAGGAAAAAGTTTTTGATTTTGGATTGACTTTCAGCATAAAACAATAGAACCTATAAACCAACATGAGCAACTTGAACGCAATCGTGAACCGAACCAAGGCCGTCAATCCGTATCGCATGAAACTCAGCACTCTTGCCAAGAGTTATGGGTACGATGACCTAACCGAGTTCGTTACTGAAGTCTGTGACGATAGTGTGGTTCCAGCCTGCTGCACCGAGGGTTGTGAAGTGGAACCCGATGGAAAGTGCAGTCATGGCTGTCCCAGTCCGTTGATCGCACTGGGTATCATTTGAGAGTGGGACATGGGTGTGGGAGAGGAGGTACACACCCTCTCCTCCAACCATCCAATAGTTCACAGGTTGAACTATTTGTAAACACACACATTTTTCCGCGGTGGATCACCACCTTTCAAATTGTCAACAACATCATTTTTCCGCGCCGGGTGTGGTGAAGATTTTTGAAAAAAGGGTTGTATCCACTCCCCATTGGTGTAGGTTGTCTTCTGTCTATGGAAGCACAAATCATCGAACGGAAGCGCAACGAAGGCCCTGAGGCCTATCTCTGGGTGCATGACTCTGGCGACGTTATCCTCTGGGAGACGGAGGCTGAGAGTGTGGACGACAATGGGTGGCGCGCGGTTGCGCGTTGGCGTGTGGATCGGGCGACGCTGGACGCGCTGATCGAAAGCGGAGAAGTGAATGAGATTGGATAACCATGAAAATCACTATTTGTATTGAAGTGGATGAAGAAACCGGAGATTGGGATGTTACCACCGAGGGTGGTTCCAAAGAAGGTTGGGTTTCATCCGGTAACTGTTTGGAAGACGTTTTGGACAACGCACAGTGTGGTCTCAAATACGAATTGATGGAGTGTGGTCTGTTGGTCGAAGAACCCAATCCGGGTGAATACGTTTGGAAAGACGATCTGTAACAAAAACAATATAACATTTGTTACAAAATGGTTAGGGGTCAACCATAAACCCCAAACTTTGTCAACAACACCATTTTTCCGCGCACTCTCTACACAGGGAGGGGTGGATATACCACCCCCAGCCTCCTGTGTCAATGATGTCATTTTTCCGCGCCGGGTGTGGTGAAGATTTTTGAAAAAAAGGTTGTGTTCAAATAGGGTTGGTGTAGGTTGTCTTGGTCATAAACGAACAAACAATTCGATAGATCATAAAACTCAACAACCAACTCCGGGGTTCAAGTACCTGACGCAGATACAACGTTCCTAAATTGACAGTCAACCTCATACACTTATGGCTACTCGTTCTAATATTGCTATTGTCAATGAAGACAAGTCTATTACCTCTATCTATTGTCATTGGGATGGTTATCCGGAATATGTGGGTAAGATTCTTCTCAATCACTATACTAAACCGAGTGTTATCAATAAATTGATAAGTTTGGGTAATTTGAGTCAGTTGTGTGAAAATATTGATCCAACTCCGACTATTGATTATCACACTTTTGATAATCCTCAGATCAATGTGTGTGTTGCTTATGGTCGAGATCGTGGTGAGAAGAACCAAGAGGCTATTGTGTTTGAGGATTTGGGTGAGTTTGAGGATAGTACGAAAAACAGTTGGTCTGATTATCAATATCTATTTGACAATAACAAGTGGTCTTACCGCAATGTCAATAACACTTTGGGATGGAACTATTTGACCTCCGAGGTTTGCGAGGGTCAGTAACATCTCACACGTTGTGGATTCAATATCCACAACTTTGTCAACGGTTTCATTTTTCCGCGCAGCTGCTACCATATTTTAGAAAAAATGTCAACATCATCATTTGTCCGCGTAATTTCACAGTGTTGTGGCTTTGTCAACGGTTTCATTTTTCCGCGCGGTCCCAGTGAAAGATTTTCAAAAAAAGTTTTGACGGTGAACCCGAATCAGACTACCTTGTCATCGTCTTATGAATGACAACACGTTCACACTCACCGATTACCGCAACCTTCCTTCGTTCCTCCGTATGTTGGGACTGGGATGTAGGTTCATCACAATGGAAACCGAGACCGAGGTCAAAATGAAAAAAACGGGAAATCCGTTCTTGGGAACCATGAAACACTGTCGTCGCAACGGATTGGTCAATGTTAACTTCGTGGATCGTGTGATACGTCGCATGAAAGAGCTGGGTGTGGAAAATCCAGATTACGTTGGTGGTAAAACACACTATGTTCACGAAAACGACAATGGTGGAAATCCGCTCGCACTGTGTCAATCCAAGAAAGACCATACTGTCAAATATCTTCAATTTTATCCTCATAAAACTTGGGACGTTCGTTACGTTCATAACCAACGTGAATTGACCAAAGATGAGGTGACACAAATGAAAACCTTTATTCCTGAAAAGGATTGGGGTGAATATAAACAGCCGGTTATTGTGTTGAAGATGTCTTCAATCAAACGTATCAGTTTTCGGAAAATCAATGTCAACGTGTTGAACGTAACCAAATATCTTCCGACATCAGGTAGGATTATTGGTTCAAAGTCGGATAGTGTTATTGGTTCATAGGTTGTAGTGTTACAAGGTTATGGGTCAACCTCGAAAACCCTTATTCTATTTGTTGTGTTGAATGAGTGTTCAATGCAACGTGTGTGAGTAACATAAGACAAGGTTGTGGGTTATCCTAAAAACCCTCTGTTTTGTCAACAGTTTCATTTTTCCGCGTTGCTTACACCCAAAACAACGCACCGTCAACAGTTTCATTTTTCCGCGTTGCTTACACCCAAAACTGTCAACAACTTTTTCAGAAATAATCAATGTATTCTGGAAAATCTTCTTTCACTTTTTCAATTTCTTGCTCTAGCTTGTCATCTGACATAGTAGTATCAGACAACATTCCAATTAACCAGTATTCATCCCCACGATCAAAGAAAAAACCATTTTGAGCAATCTTATTGATGAGATTAAGTCTTACTTCAGCATTCATCGTGGGTAATATCTATTATTATTACAGAATCTCGTAGTTGTAACCCTGAACACACCATCCAGTAATATTGCTAATAGCATCAACGATATCATATTCAATATCATCACCATCACGCACTCCATCAATGTCAAACACTAACTCAGTAGGAAGTTCCATATCCAGATATTGTTCCTCATTGTCAGTAGTGTCATAAACAATGTCAGTAACCTTAACTTTGATCTTCATCGTTCAAATAGAATATCAAGTTGTTACCAAAACCTTTTAACAAGAATGGTTTCGCCAATGTCAAGGTCAATATAATGTCCAAATGGCACTTGTCGCTTCACAAACACGTTATTTTCCAAATCATGCAATTCGATAAAATAATCATTGTAAATGAAACCACGATGAATTGATTTACCAACAACACGGCATTTAATCTTCATTTCAATTATTAAAGTTCAGTATAAGCCACAGACACTTCATACGGCTTATAGTTATTGTATTTCTTTTGGGCTATATTTTCGGCTTCGTTGTGGCTTTTGGCATTGATGTAGCCAACTTCGATTCCTTTGAGATAAACAATAAACATTTTCATCGTGGATATATCCTACACCAAGCCTCAGCAGAAGTCAACCCTTTTTCTTGATTTTCTTCGTCTTTTTCTTCACCGGCTCCACTTCGTGACGAGCACTAGCCGCCGTGTCAACCACACCCTGATCGTAGTGGCCCACCACCTTGTCAAGGATTGTTCCAATATTCATTCCAGCCCTTGCAAG
>Ga0172372_10007358_pt1 | contig 14799 bp, 14 predicted proteins | sample LakKiv5m_2_FD_114544 | JGI IMG/M metagenome (GOLD analysis project Ga0172372, IMG submission 114544) | Freshwater microbial communities from Kabuno Bay, South-Kivu, Congo - kab_092012_9.5m | ecosystem: Environmental > Aquatic > Freshwater > Lake | place: Democratic Republic of the Congo...
CTGATAGATATCACCTCAGGACTTGTTTCTGAGTTAAACCGCAAAATGAAGAGCCGTATGCGTAAATCGCGCACGTACGGTTCTGAAAGGAGCCCGGGCTTATCCCCGGTGTTTACTTAATGCGCATTCCGGCAACCCAACTCAACTACCACCACCTGAGTCACTTCCACGCGGTCGCAACCGAGGGGGGAATCACGCGGGCGGCCCGCAAGGTGGGGGTGAGTCAATCCGCCATCAGTGCCCAGCTCTCCGAGCTCGAACGATCCCTGGGAACCGCACTCTTCCTGCGGGAAGGGAAACGCCTCATTCTGACCGGGGCCGGCCGCATGGTCCTGAATTACGCGCAGGAGATCTTCCGACTGGGGGACGAACTGGTGGCGGTGTCCCGCCACCCCAAGGTCAAGGAGCGAGGCCAGCTCCGCATCGGCGTCCGCAGCGCCGTGCCCAAGACGTTGATTCTCACCATCGTGCAGGAAGCCCGGAAGATCGCCCCCTGTCAGATCCAGCTGATGGAAGGCCGGTGGGATCACCTTCTGGGAGAACTCCAGAATCACGATCTGGACTTACTGATATCCAACTCGCCACCCGCATCCGGAGAAGGGAGGATCCACGCCCGCAAGATCAAGAGTTTTCCCGTGAGCATCTACGGCTCGCAGCACTTCAAGGCACTGGGCGCCGAATTTCCGCACTCGCTCTCCGGCCAGCCACTCATCCTCCCGAGCCCGCAGACCAGCCTCAGACAGGATCTCGATCAATTCCTGAAACGGCTCCAGATCGTGCCCGAGGCGACGTTTGAAACGGATGACACTGCCATCCAGAAACAACTCGCGACCCTGGGATTGGGACTTGCCGTGCTCCCCGAAAAGCCCGCCCAGGCCCTGGTCAAGGCGGGAAAACTTCACCGGATTGGCAGACTGGAAGGCGTGTTCGAAGGCATCTGGCTGGTCACAGCCTCGCGGCGAATCGAGAATCCAATCGCTGGAAAACTCATGACGCATTTTCCAGTCGTTTGAAACGAATCACCCAAGCCCCCTCACAGGCAATCCACTCCATCAGCCTCGGGATCGAGGGTCGCAAAGGGGACCTCCAAGGGCCCAGGCAACATCCCCATGCAGACCGGCCGATCCCCCGGCGTGAAGCCCCGTCCGCCCCACCGAGGCTTGAGCGCATCGATGATGGCACCGCTGAAGATCGAGGGACTGATGAACCTGCCCGACTGACTGATATTGAAATGCACATGCGCACCACTGGCCTCGGGCTCGTCGGCCTTGAGGTAGTGGTAAGCAAGTATATCTCCCTTGCGCACGATCTGCCCCGGTACGACCCGGATGAAACTTTCATACAGGCGCGGCAGGAGCTCCTGCGTGACCGGATCCCGCGGCACCACGAAAGGCTCGATTGAATAGATGAAGTTGACCACTGCCCCGTTGTCGGTCGCGATCTGCAAACGCATATCGTACTTGGAGTGCTGGTAATTGACCGTGCACGGCAGCGTCGAAATGCAGGCGGTCAGGTCGGGATTGCCCGTCGGACACTGCAGGTACTCGGGTCTGATATCACCACACCGCTCATCCGGATGGTTGTCGCAGGCGCCGTACTGCCCATTGCTGCAGGAACGCAGGTCCCGGCAAGTGCCGCTGTCCCCGCTCGCATTCATGCCCACCCAGCGATTGATATGGGAGATTTTTCCGTCCGCCACCGCATAGATCGCCGGATAATTCTCGAGCGCCGTCCCGCCACGCGGCCAACTCACCACGCTATAATGCAGATGGGAACCGGTGTGCGGCTGCGGGAATACAGCCGTGGGAGTCCGGGTACCGATATAAGGGTGCCCCTCGCTCACATGTTCGACATCCACGACGAACCGGTCCGTGGGCTCGGTCCGAAAACTTTCCAGGTTGCGGGTTTCAAAAGCCTGGGGAGCAGCCGACGGGGACGGAGAGGCGGAGGTCCCCGGGAGCAGCCGACGGGGACCGGAGTTACCACCAGGGGTTCAGCGCTCGGTGATGGCGCTACCGGTAGATCCAGCGTTACGGATGGCTCCGCAGAAACCCAAGGACTCGGAGAAAAACTTGGAGAGGGACTGGGCGAAGGACTCGGAGATGGCACAACAGCAGGAACTCCATCGCCATCGACTGCGCCCTCTTCCTCGACGATGGGAGGATCGGGAATCCAACTCGTGACGTCCGTTTTTGAAGAGGTCGACTCCGACTTGGGCGGGAGGCACGCACTCAAGCACGAGACAAAAACCACTGCGGCAAGCGCACGGACCCAGAGCGCACGGACCCAGAGCGCACGGACCCAGAGCGCACGGACCCACAGCGCACGGACCCAGAGCGCACGGACCCGGAGCGCACGGACCCAGAGCGCACGGAATCCCCTTCCATTGAATTTCATGATGCACCACCTCGCCTCTCTCGACCCATCGAGTGGAGGCGGGGTGCACTTGAATCTGGCAATACGCGCGGGCTAATGCTTAACAGTAAGGGTCAGGTCCCTGGTGACACAGTGGACCGAGCGACCCTGCGCAAGGCCGCATCCAGCGACAGGACCGTGATGTCAGCTCTTGGATCTCTGCACTGCCCCTGCAACCACGCCTCCGCAAAGGCCCTTTCAAAAGCCGCGCGCGAGGCCCTGACTTCTCCCACCCAGTCGGCGAGTCGGGTCATGACTTCGGGCTGGAATCCGCAAGGCGATATCAAATGAAACGGCTTGAGATCGTTCACAAGATTGATGGCATGCCCATGCCAGATCACCCAGCGCCGTACGGCAATCCCGATCGAAGCGATCTTGCGCGGGGCTGCCTCTTCCCCCACCCAGACCCCCGTTGCATGCTCCCGCGTGCGAGCACTCGTGATCCCATAGGAGTCAGAAAGCACGCGGCAGAAAAGCTTTTCCTGTGCGCGCAAGAACGCGCCGATATCATGGTGCGGATTGAGTGCCGACGATCCATCGAGCTTGCAGATCGGGTAGATCACAAGCTGCCCGGGACCGTGCCAGGTCAGATCCCCTCCGCGCTCGCTTTCGCAAAACTCCGTGCCTGCGGGCAAAAATGCGGGCTGCGGCATATGCTTTTCGCGCCGCACCCCGGTCCACTGCAGGCCCCGCCCGCGCGTGATCACCGGGCGGTGCTCAAGAAACAGGATCGTATCCGGGATCAATTCCTGGGCGCGTAAATCCACGAGCTTTTGCTGAAGCACTTTGGCCTCATCGTAGCCCACAAGGCCCGTGAGCGACCAAAAGCGAGGAGCTTGAGGCCGTGTTCCAGACTGCTCAAGCTCCTGCTGATACATTCTTAGTATTCCCTGTTTTCCTTGAAACCAAAACCCAACTCACATCGTCAAGATGCCTGGCCGGCAAGGCCGCATGCGCCGTAGGCGCCCAGAATGCGGAGGTGACCGACCAAAGCGTACATAAAAGTACGCTGCGGGAGCGGAGCCGACCGAGAACACAGCCCGCCAGACGTATCGACGATGTCCTTACAGCCTAGCCGAAACCCCCGAAGCGGAAGGCTTCTTCTGGAAGATATGGATCGCATGCCCGAGCGTCGCTTCCGCTGCTTCCATGAGAGTCTCAGGGAGCGTCGGATGCGCGTGCACGGTCAGCGCCAGGTCTTCGATGGTGGCGCCCATCTCGATGGCGAGAGCGGCTTCGGCAATGAGGTTCGAGGCCTCGACGCCGACGATATGCACTCCGAGCAGGCGACCGGTCTTGCCATCGCCGATCATTTTCACAAAGCCATCGGTCTCGGTGACCGAGAGCGCGCGGCCATTGGCGGCGAACGGGAAAGACCCCACGCGCACATCAAAGCCTTTGGCTCGTGCTTCAGCTTCGGTGTAACCCACGGTCGCGATTTCCGGATCCGTGAAGATCACGGCCGGCATTGCAAGCACATCGTAGGCCACTTTCTTGCCTGCGATCGCTTCCGCGGCGACGATGCCTTCTTTGGAGCCTTTGTGCGCAAGCAACGGCTGCCCTGCGATATCACCAATCGCGTAGATGCTCGGCACGTTGGTGCGGCGCTGAGCATCGACCAGGATAAAGCCTTTGTTATCAAGCTTGACGCCGGTTTTCTCGAGCCCGATATTCTCGCTGTTCGGCGTACGACCGATCGTCACGAGCACTTTTTCATAGGTCGTGGTCGACACTTTACCGTTCAACTCCCAGGTCACTTCCGCGCCGCCCTTGACGGGCTTGCAGCCTTTGACCTTGGCGCCGATATGCACTTCCACGCCCTGGGCGCGGAGTTTCTTCTCGACGACTTTGGCAAGCTCCGGATCCACGCCGCCCAGGAGGCCGGGACCGGCTTCCATGACCGTCACTTTCGTACCGACTTTGGAATAAAAGGTCCCGAGTTCAAGACCGATATAACCACCGCCAATGCAGAGCATGGACTTGGGCACCGAGGTCTGATTGAGGGCCCCCGTGCTGTCGAGCACGGTCTGATTGTCGACCGTAAAACCGGGCAGCGCAGCCGGACGGGAGCCGGTGGCAATCACGCAGGTGTTGAAATTGAGGGTCTTGACCCCTTCCGCCGTCTTGACTTCGAGCGACTTGGGCCCCGTGAACTTGGCATCGCCCGCGATGACGGTGCAGCCATTGGCCTTGAGCAAACCGCCCACACCGCTCGTGAGCTTTTTCACGACGGTTTCTTTCCAGGCGACGAGCTTGGGCATGTTGACCTTGGCGCCCGAGACTTCAATCCCGATATCAGAAGCGTGTGCGAGCTTTTCATAAAGTCCGCCTGCGTAGATCAGCGCTTTCGACGGAATACAGCCCCGATTGAGGCAGACCCCGCCGAGTTCGGCGCGATCAATGACGGTGACTTTCTTGCCCAACTGCGCAAGGCGGATTGCAGACACATAGCCTGCAGGTCCGGCACCGAGAACCACCACATCTGCTTGAATCACGTTCGACATGGTCAGGACTCCTTACGCTTCCAGAACCAGGAGGGTCGGGTTTTCGATGTACTTGATCATGAGCTTCATGAACTCGGCTGCGATCGCACCGTCCACCACGCGATGATCGAGCGAGATCGAGAAGTAGGTCCAATCGCGGATCACGATCTCTTCGCGTCCGTTGACTTCGCGCACGACGGGCTTGCGGAAGATCTTGTTGAGGCCCACGATCGCGACTTCCGGATAGTTAATTATCGGAGTGGCAAAAAGCCCACCGATCGAGCCTGCGTTGGTCAGTGTGATCGTACCGCCGGTGAGATCATCCATGGTGAGCTTCTTGGCGCGAGCGCGATCGACGACCTCTTGGATTTCTTTGGCGATCTGGAGAATCGACTTGCTCTCGACGTTCTTGATGACCGGAGCGGTGAGGCCGTCGTCGGTCTGCACGCTGAGACCGATATTGAAGTACTTCTTGTAGACGAGCTCCTGCGTGGACTCATCGTAGGTGGCATTGAGCACCGGGAACTGCTTGGCCGCCGCCACCATGGCCTTCATCACAAACGGCAAGTAAGTGATCTTGATGCCCTGCTTTGCAGCGACTTCCTTGGCCTGCGTGCGCAGCTCGACGAGCGCGGTTGCATCGGCTTCTTCCACGTAGGTGAAGTGCGCGGCCTTATCCTTGGAGAGGCGCATTTTCTCGCTGATTTTTTTGCGCAGCCCCTTGAACGGAACGCGCTCTTCGAGATTGCCGCCCCAGTTGCCCATGCCGCGGGCCATGACCGGAGTTGCCGAGCCTGCGGCCATGGCGCCTGCGCCCTTGGAGCCACCGGTCAGGAATTTTTCAACGTCTTCGCGCATCACGCGGCCCGCCGGACCGGAAGCCTGGACCTGGGTGATATCCACACCCGACTCACGCGCAAAACGGCGGGTCGATGGAGCGGCTTGCACATGGCCGCCGATGGCGATCGAGCCTCCGGTGGCGGCAGGTGCCTGAGCGGCGGGAGCAGCTGCAGCCATCGGAACCGGAGCGTGGGCAGCAGGAGCATGCGAATGAGCGGCTGCAGGGGCGGCACTTTTTGCAGCACCAGCGCCCTCGTAAGTCAGCATGGTCTGGCCCACTTTGACGGTCTCGCCTTCTTTGGCATTGATCGAAAGCACTTTCCCGTGAAAGGGCGCGGGCAATTCCACGGTCGCTTTGTCAGTCATGATTTCGCAGACCGGCTGGTCGTCCTTCACCACATCGCCGACCTTGATCAACCATTTGACGAGCTCACCTTCGTGAACGCCTTCGCCCAGTTCCGGAAGTTTCAATTCAGACATGCTCATGGAGTCCGCCTTTCGTTGTGTCGTTTAAAAGATATGCATCAAACTGCTGTTCAAAACTTTGTCGGACCCACCTCGGTGCCCGATGTTCCGTCGGCAAGCTCGCGCTCACGGTGAATCACGCCTTCGAGGAAAAATTCCGCGGCCTTGTAGCTCGAGCGCACCATGGCCCCCGAGGCCACGTACAAAAACCCGTTGCCACGCGCGACATCAGCCTGCGCTTCAAATTCCTCGGGAGTGTAATATTTTTCCACCGGCAGGTGCGACATCGAGGGGCGCAGGTACTGCCCGAGCGTCAGCACATCGATCCCGTAATCGGCCATATCAGCGTAAGCCTCGCTCAACTCCTGGTCGCTCTCACCCAAGCCCAACATGAGGGAGCTCTTGGTGTAGAGCTTGGCGCGGCCGGATTCTTCGGCGTACTGCTTGGCGTAGCGCAGGGTCGTGAGCGACTGCAGGTAATTGGCGCGCGGATCGCGCACCCGGTACTGCAAGCGATTCACGGTTTCGACATTGTGGGCGTAAACATCCAGGCCCGAGTCCACAATCGTGCGGATCGCAGCCGGATCGCCACGGAAATCAGGCACCAGGGCCTCGACGATGATCTTGGAATTGAGCCGCTTGATCTCGCGGACGGTCTCGGCAAAGTGGTTGGCTCCGCCGTCGTCCATATCATCACGATCCACGCTGGTCAGGACGACGTACTTGAGCCCGAGGGTTGCAACACTGGTGGCCACATGCTTGGGCTCGGCCGGATCGAGCGGAGGCGGCACGCGGGCGGTCTTGATCGCGCAAAAGCGGCAAGCACGGGTGCAGGTATCGCCCCCCACCATGAACGTCGCAGTCCCCGTAGCCCAGCACTCGGCCACGTTCGGGCAATGCGCTTCTTCGCAAACCGTGTGCAGGTTACGCTCCCGCAGCATCCCTTTGATCTGCGTGTAGTTTTCACCCGCCGGAGGGCGGATTTTGAGCCACTCAGGCTTGCGCTGGTTCAGGATTTCCCGAGCTTTTGAGGGCGAAAGGGGCCTTGCCATGGGCTGACCGCTCGCGCTCCCGGAGGAAGCGTGGGTGTGGGGACCTTCGAGTACGGGCAGCTCACGAAAAATAGCCATAACTTTTGATAGTTAGGGGCCTTATAGACACAGGGCAAAAGGAGAATCAAGCCGGGAGATTTTGCGGCAGAAAATGAGTCGACGTCGCGATCGGGACACGAGGAGCACTGCTCCGTCCCCGGCCCGCTCACCACCAGGAGCACTGCTCCGTCCCCGGCCCGCTCACCACCAGGAGCACTGCTCCGTCCCCGGCCCGCTCCCGTCCCCGAAAGACGACTGGCCAACCCGGCCAAATGCGTCTACCTTGACGCCCAATCGACATGTCTGAGTCTCGATCGAATCCAAAGCCGTTCTTTGTATCGATTTTCCTGAGGGCCCTTCCCCTCTGGGCCACACTCTGGATCCTGGATCTTGGCCTGAGATTCATTCCGGGAGTCCGCCCCCCGCTCCACCCGATCCGTCCCATTCCGCTTGCGCTGGACCTCCTGCTGACCGCGACACTTTCCCTGGGGCTCCAGTTCAGCCTGGCACTCCTCCCCGGGAAAATCCGAAAATGGGCGCAAATCCTGACTGCCGGTGCCGTGGCACTGCTGGTCTGTTCTTCGGGACTCGTCTATCTGGAGTTCGGGGAGTTCCTGAGCGTGGGCATGCTCAAGCCTGTCGTGGATAACCCGGCCTCCATCCCCGGTTATATCTGGGTGACCTTCAGGAGCGGCATGGGATGGCCCCTTGCCGGGGTGTGGCTTTTGTTCGCGGCGCTCCTGTCGGCCTCGTCCCGGATCGGCCCCTCTCCGGCTCGTCCGGCCGGATTCACTCGGGCCGGAGCCTTCGCCCTGCTCCTGCTCTTGACCCTGATTCTCGCCAACTCACTGAGAGTGCGCTCCGAGAAAACCTGGATGTCCCAGCTCAGCTCTTGGATCGTTGCGGTACAGGAGACGCGGCGCCTGAGCGGCAGCAATCTGCTGTATCACTCCCCCCAACGCAAAAAGCCCTTACCCGCGAAGCGCCCGCAGGGTTACGATATCGTGATTGTCGTGGCCGAATCCTGGGGGGCCGATGAATTGGATTTCTTCCCGCAACCATCGGGTCGCGACACTCGCAAAATCAAGACCCGGATGCCTCGGCTCGAGCATTGGCTCGAGGAAGAAGGGGATCGCATCACCCCCTTCCCGCGGGGCTATTCCAACTCCTCGGACACCAAGGTCAGCGTGCCTTTGCTGATGACCGGCATATCACCCGAACGCTCCTCCCGCGAACTCCATGAGGCGCCCTTTGTCTGGGACTGGGCGAGCGCGGCGGGGCTCGAGACGCTCTTTGTGACTTCAGAGCGATTCCAGTGGTGCGGCCTTATCGAGTTCTTCGGTCGCGGGTTCCCGGGCGCCTTTCTGACTGCGGATGAGTTTGACAGTCCGCTCGTCAACGATCTCGGAATCGACGACGCCATCACCGCACGCGAGTTCTCCTCCAGAATCGCCGGACTCCCCGAGGACAGGAACTTTCTGGGCATCTACTACCCGAACGCCACCCACTCGCCCTATCAGACCACCAGCCGCTATTTCCCGCATGGTGAACTGCAAGGTCTTGAGCGATTCGACGCCGCCCACCTTATCCTCGATCGGGCGATTGCGGAAGTGATCGGGGCGCTTGAGAAAAGCGGACGTCTGGAGCGGACGTTCCTGTTCTTCACCGGGGACCACGGGAGCGGTCATGCTGTTTTTGGAAAAGAATCCAGGCTGAGCAATACGAGGGATGCCGTCACCCGAGTGCCGTGGATGATCCGCGCGCCCGAGGACTGGATACGCGAAAATCCGCAGGCCGCTGCCAACCTCAAGGCCAATCAGGCGCACCCGGTTTCAAATTTGGACATCCTTCCTTCCGTGGCCTCACTGCTCGCTTTCGACTCGGACACCGCATCGCTGGAGAACAAGCAGTTGCTCACGGGACTCTCGGGGGCATCCGTTTTCGGAAACGAACTCAAAGAAGACCGCGAGATTCTCTCCCTCGTTCCCATCCGGCGCTCGCAAGGAATCCCCATCGGGGTGTTCACGCTCAGGCGCGGCCGTTACCGGCTGCATTTCAATTCGGCCACCGGCCCCGAACTCCACGACCACGTGACCGATCCGGACCTCGAAACCAACCTCTGGAATGATATCAACCACCGTTCGGCGCGGGAATCACTCCTGAAATGGGCGGCGGAACGGAAAGAACTCGACCGGATTCTGCAGGAAGGCCGGAACGGCCAAGCTGCAGCTACTTTTTGAGGGATCGAGAGGGTCCGGACTCAGGTCCCAGTCCCAGCCGTAAAAGCAGAGCCGAAGTCGCAAGCATGATGGGTCCCAAGCCGCCGAATACGGCCGCGAAAAAAAAGAGTTCAAGCCAGCTCTCGAGCCGGGCCTCTGTCGTGCGGTCCGAATTCACGAGAACGGTCACCTTCTCACCCACCGAGTAGGCCGGGGGATTCGTTTGGACCTGCGAGATCAGAGTCCGATCCTCCCCCTCGTAGCTATACTGAATGACGGCCACACTGCGCGTGGAGATTTCGGTCCCGTCTCTTTCCGAATCCCCCTGACGAATCTCGACCACCTCGCCGGGGACGCGCCGGGCCTTTTCCAGAAACACCCGCGTATTGAACCAGGAATACAACCCGATCGCCGTGAACAGAAGTCCGATCAGACCGGAAACCAGGGCGATACCCTTGAGGATTTTTTTCATGCCCTCAGGATCACCTCGTTCGTCTCGAAATTTCAATGTGAGATATCGGTGGCCCCCCAAGGTTGCGTTCCAAGCCCAGCGACAATTTGTGCTGACAAATGGGGGGTTGTTCCCGACAATCGGATGTACTTAATGACTTATAAGAGAATGGCCTCCCAAGTCCCGGCAACCCTCCTCGTAATCCCGGCCCTCCTGGCACTGCAAGCCTGCGCAGTCGATGAGGATGATGCTTCGGACTCCGATTCGGCGAGCGACGATCTTTTGGCGCAATGCGAGTCAGCCGCCGAGTCAAGTACGGCATGGGCGGACTTCACCGTGACACCTCCGACCCGGAAATACGTCATGGCGGTCCACGGCTGCGTGACCGGAGCATCGGACTGCACCAATCCCCAGAATCACGAAGTGTTTCTCACACAATCGGACGATGCAACGACTTGGAGCTTGGTCAGTGGCTGGGATTCCTTTGTGGGCTCGGTACCTGACGTGATCCGACGTTCCGGAAAACTCTATATCGTGAGCAATGGCTTGGCCACGGTCGATCTGACCACCGGGATCACCTCGCGCTCCAATTTCGTGGTCCTCGACGAATCCGGAGCAAACTCCCGGGCTCGCGACGTGGCCTTCGGTCCCAAGCTCGCCGACGGGACTCTGACCGTCGTCTATGTGCCTTCCATGCAGGATGCCGAGTCCCTGACCGACAAGCCCGTCTACTACGCAGAAGAGGTCGCAGGCTCCAACGGCACTTGTTTTCAATACAAGACCACGCTTGCCACGACGAGCGGGCAAAGCTTCATCGATATCACCGATCCGAACCTCTTCTACGATGGCACCCAATATGTGCTCTATACCTCGTTTGGCGCCAACGTGCACTCCTTCACGTCCGCGACGCTCGACGGCGAGTACACGTACGCCCGGCAAATCTCGAGCGGGAGCGGAGGAGTGCCGACCGGAATCCTGCTTGAGAATGGCTCCATCATGACTTTTGTGAATCGCGAAATCTCGGGTCCAAATACCGCGTACGGCATCTTTGCAGGCACGCACGCGCTGAACACCGCCCCCTCGCCCTCCTCGCTCGTGCAAGTGCTCTCGGGCACGACTCTCGGCACCCTGTCGGCCGAGAGTCCGGGAATCGCGTTGAATTCCGATTGACGGATGGAGAGGCAGCGGCAACCCCAAGTTCATCCCTGCGGGAGTTAGGTGGAAAAAATGATCCTCTTCGCCCTTCTCCTCTTACCCGTCTCCATTGGCCTGGCTGCCCGGTGGCTGGGTAAGGGGGCCATGACCTGGCGGGAATTAGCCATTCACGAGACCATCGTCATCATCTTGATATCATCAGGATATTTTTACGCCTTGAAACTTTCCGTCACGGACACCGAGCTCTGGAGCGGGGAGATCGCTTCCAAAAACCGGATCCAGACGCGCTGCTGCCACGCCTACGCATGCAACTGCAGGGAATCCTGCAGCGGAAGCGGCGAAACCCGAAGCTGCAAGGACATCTGCGATACCTGCTACCGCCATTCGGAAGATACCCGATGGGAAGCTCGTTCGAGCAATGGCGAACTCGTGTATCAGAATGGTTGCAACAGCCCGGGGACACCCACTCCCGAGCGATGGAGCGCGATCAGGATCGCCGAGCCGACCGCCCACGAGCACGAATTCACAAATTATATCAAGGGCAACCCAGGCCCGCTCGGACTGCTGACCGGAGCCGCCGCTCGTTACCCGGGCCTCATTCCCGCATACCCGCGCGTCTACGACCACTATCGGGCGGACCGGGCCATTGCCGTAGGGCTTGCGCCACTCGATCTGAGCACACTCAATGCGGAACTTGCCCGCATCAACAGCGAGCTGGGCGCCAGCCGGCAAGTCAATATCATCCTGATCCTGGTGGGGAGCGGAGATCCGAAATGGATCGAGGGGCTCCGCGAGGCCTGGCTGGGCGGCAAGAAAAATGACTTGATCGCGGTCGTGGGGTTTAAGTCCTACCCCAGGATCGCTTGGACGGACGTGCTTTCCTGGACCCGCAACGAGGACATACGACCCAAGATTCGAAACCGACTCCGCGACTTGGAAAACTGGGACGGAACCAAGGCACTCGGAATCCTCAACGAGGAAGTCGTATCCCGCTTCGAGCGCAGGCCCATGGCAGAGTTCGAATACCTTAAAGATACTCTTGAACCCCCGCCTTGGTTGATCGCGCTTCTTTTTGGACTGGGCACACTCACGTCGATAAGCCTGAGCTACGCCTTCCTCAAAAATCGGGCGCGGGACATGCCCAGCTCGAAGAGATCCCGCTAAGCCCGCGGAATGACGTTCATCGCCTGCGGGCCCTTTTGGCCTTCGTAGAGATCGAATTCGACCTCTTGGCCTTCGGCCAGCGTTTTATATCCGTCTTTGGTGATCGCCGTGTAGTGCACAAACACATCCGGCCCCAGCCCCTCCAACCGTTCAATGAACCCAAATCCCTTGGAGTCGTTGAACCACTTCACTTTTCCGACGGCCATCCGCGTGAGGTCCTCCTGTTGACCAGCCCGGGGCGGATGATATAGGCGGTCCGCTCGTCATGAGCCTGCACCCATCGTCGCCCTCACGAACAAGTGTTTCTGGATTTCAGGGAATTGTCAAAAGAGCGGGAAAAAAATTCCTGCGCCGCAAAAGAGTCCTCAGAGCTCACGTCCCCGTGGGGCTTCCCCTGCCGCTCGGACCGGCAGAAAAAACCGTTTCAACGCTGGAGCGATGGACAGCTGTCCGCCCGAGCCCTCTGCGCCCCCCCCGCTTCCGGACTCGAGGGACCTGCCGCGATCCCCGAGTTTGTTGGGCTGCCCTTCCGGCTCCGCACCTTCCTCGGAATCCCCCTGCCTGCGCCCGGAGGCGGTGAAATCGTAGACCAGCTCATCGGAAGCCGCATACCCCAGCGTGCGCCGGATTTCGCGTTCAATAGCGATATCATTTTTTTCGAGCAACCGGATCTGCTCCTCGAGGGAACGGATCTCTCCCTCGAGCGAAACCACCTGGGCTTGTTTGTCCTGCAGCAGGCCTTGAAGTTCGAGCGCCTGAAGGGCTCCGGGTGAGGAAAAGGTTTGATCAAAAACCCCGCTCAAAACGGCGGCCCAGATGAAAAAAAGCGAGTACCCCAGGATTCGTCCCACGGCAGCACTCCCCGCGGAGGCGCCACTCGAGGACTCGACCTTCCGATTCGAACGACTTGATTCTGCGACCGCCAAAGAGATTCCATCCTCCCGGCCGATCCCACCCGTGAGGGGGTCAGCCCTTGCTTGTGCGGACCACGCTCATCCCGGCAAATTTAGCCCGGGACCCCAAGCGCTCCTCGATCCGCAGGAGCTGGTTGTACTTTGCGATGCGATCCGTGCGGGATGCAGACCCTGTCTTGATTTGTCCGCACTCCGTCCCGACAGCAAGCTCCGCAATGAACGTATCTTCCGACTCCCCGCTTCGATGCGAGCTGATCTGCGCGTAACCCGCCTCGCGCGCCATCCGCATCGTCTCCAAGGTCTCGGAAACACTCCCGATCTGATTCAGTTTAATCAGGATTGAGTTGGCTGTCTTCTGCTCAATTCCTTTTTTGAGCACTTTGGGATTGGTGACGAACAGATCATCGCCAACCAGTTGACAGCGATTTCCGAGCTCCTGCGTGAGCTTGACCCAACCCGCCCAGTCGTGTTCCGACAGCCCGTCCTCGATCGAGACGATCGGGTAGCGGCCGCACCAGTCCTTGTAGAGCGCCACCATCTCGCTGGAGGTGCGCGTGGTCCCCTCAAACTGATATCCTTTTTCACTCCCGAACTCGCTGGCTGCGCAGTCGAGAGCGAGGAACATGTTCCGTCCGGGCTCATGACCAGCAGCGCGGATGGCGGTGAGAATGTTTTCGATCGCCTGCTCATGCGGCTTATCGCCTGCAAAAACAGGCGCAAACCCACCCTCATCGCCCACTCCGGTCGAAAGCCCGCGATCGTGCAGGATCTTTTTGAGGTGATGGAAGACTTCCGCACCGGCGCGCAGAGCCTCGCTGAAAGAAGCGAATCCGGCCGGCACAATCATGAATTCCTGAATCGCAAGGCCGTTGTCCGCGTGCTTGCCGCCGTTCAAGATATTCATGAGCGGAACCGGGAGCGTGACTCCCTTCTGTCCGGAAAGCTGGGCGATCAATTCAAAAGCCGGCATGCGGTTGATGAGCGCATGGGCCCGGAGAGCCGCCATGCTCACTGCGAGAATCGCATTGGCTCCGAATTTGGATTTGTTCTCGGTGCCATCGAGCTTGAGCAGCACTTCGTCCAGTGCACGGATCGATTCAAAGGACTGAGCGACCATGGCTTCTGATATCTCTGTGTTGACGTGAGCCACGGCCTTACGCACGCCTTTACCCAGAAAACGCGTCTTATCGCCGTCGCGGAGCTCGAGCGCCTCCCCCTCGCCGGTGGAAGCACCCGACGGCACAATGGCCGAACCCATGATCGGCTCGCCCGGGTGACGGGGATTTTCGGCCGTCAATTCGACTTCAACGGTCGGATAGCCGCGCGAATCGAGAACCTCGCGCGCGTGGACTTTAAGAATCTTGAGAGGCAACAGGGAACCGGCTTGAGCAGTGGCGTTCATAGTGTGCCAAAGAGTTCCACAGGACGGGCGTTGCGACAAGTGCGGGATCGCAGAGCCTCAACTCCCACACTTCCTGAGAGGCCGTTGATAAAATCGAGCGTTCAGCTGGATTCCAGACATGCGCGGACAAATCAACGACTCGCCCCGGCTTTTCGCCATGTTTCACGTCGAGGAGAGGATTCGGAACGATCATCCGCTCC
>Ga0172372_10007361_pt1 | contig 14796 bp, 12 predicted proteins | sample LakKiv5m_2_FD_114544 | JGI IMG/M metagenome (GOLD analysis project Ga0172372, IMG submission 114544) | Freshwater microbial communities from Kabuno Bay, South-Kivu, Congo - kab_092012_9.5m | ecosystem: Environmental > Aquatic > Freshwater > Lake | place: Democratic Republic of the Congo...
CGAAAATCATCAAATCCGGTGGCCTTGTGGTTGACCGGGATTTGAACGGAGCGCGTGGGATATACCTGCGCGTGTTGGTAGATACCCCTGGCCTGAGAAATCAGGCTTGCATTTGTTAGCAAACAATAGGGTTTGTTAACGATAAAGTATCGGCACGTTTGCAATGTCACATCATTTTCCTCGACTGAACGCCCTGGTGGTGCTGTCCGTACTGGCCGGGCTGGCTACGCCCCGGGTCGAAGCCCTGCCCGAAGGCCCGGTTGTCCGTTTCGGCAATGCCCGCTTCGACAACCCGGCGGCCGGGGTACTCGACATCACCAACAGCACCAAAGCCATCATCGACTGGCAGGATTTTTCCACCCGCCGTGCGGATGTGGTTCGCTTCATACAGCCCGGCAGCAGCAGTGCAGTACTCAACCGGGTGACCGGCTCCAATCCCAGCACCTTGCTGGGCCAGATGACCTCCAATGGCCGGGTCTATCTGATCAACCCCAACGGCATCGTGTTCGGCGAAGGGTCGAGCGTCGATACCCGGGGGTTTCTGGCCTCCACCCTGGTGATCAGCCCGCGTGATTTCATGCGTAATGATTTCCTGTTCGTACAGCAGGGACAAGGGGGGATCAAAAACCAGGGGGTCATTCAGGCCCGCGCCGATGGCAATGTCATCCTGCTGGCCCCACAGATCGAAAATCAGGGAAAGATCATCACCGAATCCGGGCGTATCGTGCTGGCGGCCGGGGAAAAGCTGACCCTCGCCAGTCTCGAAGAGCCCGAGGTCCGTTTCGAGATTCAGTCGGCCAGCCAGCAGGTCATCCAGTTGGGCGAACTTCGTGCCGGCGGGGCGGTGGAGCTATTCACTGGCAGCCTGATCAATCAGGGGGTGGTGGAAGCCCGGGCCGTCAGCCAGGATCAACAGGGACGCATCGTCCTCTCGGCCCGAAACGACCTGAGCCTGGCCACCGATTCGCGCCTGGTGGCTACGGGGCCGGCCGGTGGCGGGCTTCGGCTCGAGAGCCTCGACGGCACGGTTCGGGTGGGTGGCTCGCTGACGGTTGGCGACAGTGAGGCCGGTGACAAGGGCGTGGTGGACATGAGCGGACGTGCCATCGACTGGGAGCAAGCCGTCATCGCCACGGAAAACTGGAACCTCGCTACACCACAGGTTCGCGTCCAGGCCCGGATGGTCGAGTCTTCGGCCCGCTCGTTACCGCAAAAGCTGGTGTTGTCCGCCGGGGGAGAACTGACTCAGGGCAGTCCGCTCCAGGTCGGTCAGTTGACGTTTCAGGGTCAGGCCCGGGTCGAGCTGGATCACGCCGACAACCGGATCGGCCAACTGGGCGGAAGCGTGGATCGCATCCGGCTCAACAACCGCAGTGACGGGGTGAGCCAAGCCTTCCGGGTCGAGGGTTTACAGGCCAACGCCGACCTTCACATCGACAACCGGGGCATCATGGCGGTACGAGGCCCGGTGATCAGTCGCGAGGCCGGAATCACCCTGCAAACCCGAAGCCCCCTTACGCTGGACGGCCGCTTCGCAGCGCGTAATGATCTGACAGTGGCCGCCGGTGATGGCACGGCCCTCGATGACCGCTTGCGGTTTGAGCCAAATACCTCGCTGACCTCCAGCCAGGGCAACATCGATCTGGTTTTCCGGGGTGTCCTGCAGGGAGTACAGCCCGGCCTGAACGCACCGCAAGGCTCGATCCGTTTCAACGGACGGGTATCCGGGCCGTCGACCGATCCGACCGATCCGGTCCCGCCCCTGGATCCGACCGCGCCGCAAACGGCGGGTGTCTTGCAGACGGTCAGCTTCAACCAGAACAGCCAGGTGGTGGTGCTGACCCAGCAGGCACCAGGCGCAGGCGCAGCCACAGACACGGGCGAAATGTCAAACGAACCACGTCTCCGCCATCCGGGACGAACACCGTCCGGCGGGGCGGACTCATCCGGCAAAACCCCGGCCCGAACCGCGCCCGTGTGTCGCTGATGTCCGCTTTCCCACCGGCTACCGTCTACAGTGTCTCTCGCCTGAACCGGGAAACCCGCCTGCTGTTCGACCGGCATTTTGGTCAGGTCTGGGTGGAAGGAGAGATTTCCGGCCATTCTGCTCAGGGTTCCGGTCATCACTACTTCACCCTCAAGGATGCCGAGGCTCAGGTGCGCTGTGCCCTGTTCAGGGGGCAGGCCCGTCTGGCCGAAGTCAGACCGGCCAATGGCATGCACGTCCTCGTCAGGGCCGAAGTGAGCCTCTATGAACCACGTGGCGATTATCAACTGATCGTCCTGCAAATCCGGGAGACCGGTGACGGAGCCCTGATGCGGGCTTTCGAGGTTCTCAGGCAAAAACTGCTGGCCGAGGGTCTGTTCGATGCCCACCGGAAACGGCCACTGCCTGTCCTGCCCACCGGTATCGGCCTGATCACTTCGCCGCAGGGGGCGGCCCTGCATGACCTGCTGAGTGTGCTGAAACGCCGCTTTCCGGCCATTCCCGTGGTGATTTTTCCTGCCCGGGTACAAGGCCGCGAGGCAGCGGGTGATCTCATCCGTGCCCTGGAAACCGCCGATCGTTGCGGGCTGTGTGATGTCTTGATCCTGGCCCGGGGCGGTGGCTCACCGGAAGACCTCGCCGCCTTCAATGATGAGGGACTGGCCCGCACCATTGCCCGCCTGCACACGCCGCTGGTCACCGGCATAGGCCATGAGGTCGATTACACCATCGCTGATTTCGTTGCCGACCGGCGGGCTCCCACCCCTTCAGCGGCGGCTGAAACGGTCAGTCCCGACCGGGCAGACTGGCTCTTGCGGATCAGCCGTCTTCACCGGCAAATGCAGCGGGGTTTTCTGGCCCGGTTACAAGCCCGCAGTGCGCACTGGCTCCAGGTCGACAAACGCCTGCTGAGCCAGCATCCGCGCCACAAACTGACCATCCACCTGCAACGACTGGACGAACGCCACAGCCGCTTGCTCCACGCCCTGCAACGCCGCCTGCGCCAGGCCAGGGAGCGACTCACCCTCGCTGAGGCACGCTTGCACCGTCATCATCCCCGTCAGCGCATCAGCCAGAGCGCGGACAAACAGGATTACCTGCGTCACCGGCTCCTGCGGGCCTTTGATCAACGTCTGACCGCGCAGCACTACCGCTTGGCCGTGTTGGGTGAACGACTACAGGCCATCAGCCCGCTCGCTACCCTCTCACGCGGCTATTCCATCACCCGGCGGGCAGACACCGGGCAACTGATACGCTCCATCAACGACATACCACTGGATCACCTGCTGGAAACCCGGGTGGCAGATGGCACGTTGATCAGCCGGGTCTGCGGCATGACCACCCCGTGAGCCAGGGCGGATATCTGAACCATATCCGTGCCCGGGGATATGGCTTACAATGGCCCACCCGTTATCGCGAACCGGCCTTGATCACCGGATAGCCTGATCGTACGCGCTGGAACGCCGTATCAACCGGTTGCCGGTATTCATTTTGAGGCTGAGGGATGATCAAGGCCCGAGAACCCTAACCTGAGTACCCGATGAATAATCCGTCAAGCCTGCCATTATCCCTTGCGATTTTCGATCACGTATCGGCATTTCCCCTGTTCGTCTGCCTGCCGGAGGAGGGTTTTCGCTTCGTGTATGCCAACGATGCCCTGCTTCGGCAACTGGCCTGCCCGGCCGATGCGTTGATGTCACTCCGCTATCCACAGGATGCCGGGTTTCCGTTGCCGGGCATCGCCGGACACTGGGCCGGTCTGGCATCGGCAAATGATACCCTTTCCCCGGCACTGGCCATCCGCACGGCGGCGGGCCACACCGTCAGCGTGGCATCCTCCCTGCACCGCATAACCCACGACGGGCAGGTTTTTTTGCTCGGCCACCTGTATCACCCGAATCCCTGTAGCCCGGTGATCCAGCAACTCGAAGAGACCCGGGCGAGTGCTGAACAGGCACTGGCGGTTCGTAACCGCTTCCTGGCCCACATGTCGCACGAATTGCGCACCCCCCTGAGCGGCATCATTGGTTTGAGTCAACTGGCACGGGATACCGAATCACTCACCCTGGCCCAGGACTACTTCGAGCAGATCCGCCATTCCGGAGAACACCTGCTGACGACCCTCGGCGACATCCTGGATTTTTGCCAGATCGAGACCGGCACCATCGTACTCAATCCGGTCGCTTTCAATCCCGGTGTCCTGCTGAAAGACCTGCTCCAGGAGGTCAAATCGCCTGCACTGGCCAAAAACCTGAAACTCCATACCCACATCGAACCCGAATTACCCGGTTATCTGATCGGTGACGCGCTACGGCTGCGGCAGGTGTTGTTCAACCTGGTTGAAAATGCCGTCAAGTTTACCCGGCAGGGTGAAGTGGGCATCAAAATGGAAAAAGTCGCTTCGGAAAAGGACGATCACATCTGGATCCGCATTACGGTCAGCGACACCGGCCCCGGTATCCTGCCGGAAAATCGTCCGCGTCTGTTCAAGGCTTTCGAGCAACTGGATGCGTCTGACAGCCGACATCATCAGGGTGTCGGTTTGGGGCTGGCCCTGGCCTGGCGTCTTGCAAGATTGATGGGCGGAACCGGCATAGCACTCGACAGTACGCCGGGACAGGGCAGTACCTTCAGCCTGGAACTCCCGTTCGATGCGGCGGCGAGCAGTGTACTCAAGCAGCATCATATTCAGGTCATGGAAGAGTTGCCCTTGCGCGGATTGACCATCCTGATCGCAGAGGACAACGACATCAACCTGAGGATAGCCCGGGCCATGATGGAAAAAGCCGGGGCCTGCGTGGCCGTGGCCAAAAACGGGGCCCTGGCGGTGGAGATGCTCCGGGAGGATTCATCCGGTACGTATGATGTGGTGTTGATGGATATCCAGATGCCGGTCATGGACGGCTATACCGCCACCCGCCTGATCCGGGAGGAACTCAAGCGGACTCAAATCCCCATCATCGCAACCACGGCCCATGCCATGAGCAGTGACCGGCAGGCCTGCCTGGAAGCCGGCATGAACGCCCACGTCAGTAAACCCATCAATCAGCAGTTACTCATCAGTACCATCCTGCACGCCCTGCCCCGCCTGCCGGATGTCCTGATGGATGTATCGGCCAATCTCGATACGCACCCCCTGCAACTGTTGACCCTGATCAGCATGAACCGGATTTTCAAGGAATCCATTCCCAACCTGTCAAATGCCCTGACCTGCCTGGGCAACGACGAACGCCTTTACTGTGAGCTGGCCCGATTGTTCGTCTTGCAGCATGGCGATGACCTGAAGCAACTGGAAGCCTGCCTCGGCCAGGCCGACAGGGTTCAGGCTGAAATGCTGGAGCATACCCTGAAGGAACTCTCCAATACCCTGGGGTTGCTGCCCCTGCACGAGGCCATGGTCAAACTGCATTTCAAAACCCGCTCCTGCCCTGAAGAATGGCCGGCCCGCGAACTGGAACTGGCCCATGCCGAAATGCAGGCCACCCTCAAGGCCTTGCGGCAACTGCTGCTGGGATTGCCGACATGACCGTCATCGTTACCAGCCCGAAACCGGGTGTAACCGCCCCTGCCGTATCAGCGGATACGGTTGATCTCGGCAATTGTGACCGTGAACAGATACAGTACATCGAGGCGATACAACCACACGGGGCACTGCTCATCGTCGAAGAGCCCTCCCTGCGCATCGTTCAGTACAGCGCCAACCTCAGCGCGTTTCTGGGGCTGGCCGGGGCGGTCTGGCACGGTCAGACCCTCAAACAGTTGCTGGGCGAAGATTCGGTGCGTGAACTGCAGAAAACACTGACCGGCAGCGATCTGGAGCGGACTTACCTGCACCTGCTGACCCTCTCCGGGCCGAACCGGCATGATGCCGCTTTTCACCTGTTCGGCAACCGCATGGATGGCCTGCTCATCATCGAACTGGAACGGGCGGTTCCCAACCCTGACCAGAAGAACGCACTCTCGCTGCACACCCTGCACAATGCCCTGCCCCTGCTGAAACGGCCGGGCAAGCTCCAGGACTTTCTCCAGCGGGCCAGCGACCTCATCAAAACCTACACCGGATTCGAGCGGGTCATGATCTACCGTTTCGAGCCGGATGGCAGCGGTCATGTGATCGCCGAATCACGCGAACCCACCCTGGAAGCCTATCTGGGCCTGCATTATCCGGCCAGCGACATCCCCGAACCCTCCCGCCGCCTGTTTCAGCACCGGGCTACCCGCTTCCTGCCCGATGTCGATTATCAGCCGGTTCCGTTACTGCCGACCTGGGCCGAAGCCGGACTGGAACGCCCGGTCGATTTGAGTTTCTCCACCCTGCGCAGCGTTTCGCTCATGTACAGCGTGTACCTCAAAAACATGGGAGTCAAATCGACCCTGGTCATGCCCCTGCTCATCAACCGTAACGTTTGGGGTCTGATTTCCTGCATGCACCATTCCGCGCCCCGCTACCTGGCTTATCCGGATCGCATTCCGGCTGAACTGCTGGCCGGAGTCATTACCCAGTGGCTCAGGGAATATGAAGACGGTGACTATGCCCGCTATCGCGAACGCTTGCAGCACAGCCTGATCCGGCAGGCCGAACAGGCTGCCGATCAAACCAGCCTGCATTTTGCCGCCGAAGCCATTGCCCGCCTCGACCTGCTCAACCCGTTTGATGCCGATGGCGTAGCCGTCATCATGCAGCAAAGCCTCATTCTGCTGGGGTGTACGCCGACCGAAAACCAGGTCAGGCAAATCGCTGACTGGCTCTCGCAACACAGCCACACGCTCTACCACACCGAATGTCTGGCCCGGGACTACCCGCCCGCCGCCGAATTCGGAGAGATATGTGCCGGCCTGCTGGCCATCGTGCTGCCCAAGGCCAGCGAGAACGTCATTCTGTGGTTTCGCAAGGAGTATCCACAGGAAATCAACTGGGCCGGCAATCCGGACAAGCCGGTCGTCCAGAGCGGTGAAGGGGCACTGCGGGAGCTGCACCCGCGCAATTCGTTTGCCCTGTGGAAACAGATCACCCGGGGTCGCTCCCGCAACTGGCTGGTGTGCGAACTGGACTACGCCAACGAACTGCGTCAAACCCTGACCGACATCATTCTGCAACGGCTCAAGCTGGTGGGCGACCTGAACCCGCCGCCGGAAACCCGGCAACAGGAGCTGGACAGTTTTTTTTACTCTGCGGCCCATGACCTCAGGGAACCACTGCTCGGCATGCGCAATTATGTCCAGCTCATTCACCGGGAGGAAGCCGGCACGCTGTCAGACAAAAATGCCAAACGCATGGATACGCTGCTGCAACTCACCTACCAGATGGAAGAAACCCTCAAATCACTGATGTGGTTTTCCACCACCGGCAAGGAGGCATTGCAGCTTGAAACGCACAAACCGGGTGACCTGATCAGGGAAGTGGCCGATATGGTGATCCTGGCTTACCCCAGGCTGGACATCCGCATCGAGATCCAGTCCGACATGCCGACACTGCCCTGTGATGCCGCCCAGGTCAAAACCATCTACCAGAACCTCATTCGGAACGCCGTCAAATACAACGACAACGAGACCCGCCTGATCGAGATCGGGTACTACCCGGGTTCAGGAACGCCGGTATTTTTTGTTCGCGACAACGGCATCGGCATCCCGGCCGAACATCACGCCACGATCTTTCAGTTGTTTCGTCGCCTGCACAGCAGCGATGCCTACGGCGGCGGTGCAGGGGCCGGCATGACCATCGTCCAGAAAGCCATACAGCGGCACGGGGGTCATATCTGGCTGGATTCGACACCCGGTCGTGGAACCACCTTCTTCTTCACCCTGACTCCTTCCCCACCCCAAGGAACCGCCTCATGAACACAATCCAGAACATACTCATCATTGAAGACTCCGATGTGGATTTTGATCTCATCTGTTGGGGGTTACAGCAAATCGGGGTTGAGTGCCCCCTGATTCGGGGCAAAACCGCAGAAGAGGCACTGGAAAGGCTCACCCGGCTCGCCAATGACCCGCAGCAAGCCTCCGGGTTGCCGGAGTTCATTTTGCTGGATATCAAGATGCCCGGCATGGGTGGACTCGGCTTTCTGAAAAAAATCGGTCAGGCAGAGGCTCCCCTGACCGCCATCCCCGTTATCATGCTGTCTTCCTCCAGCAACCCGGCCGACATCACCCTGAGTTACCAACTGGGTGCGGCCGGTTTCCTGCGTAAACCCACCACCCTGGATGGCTATGCCGAAAAGATGGGCGAAGTCATGAAACTGCTGTTCCCGTCATGAGCAGGGATCACGTCGCTGCCGGTGGACTGCTCCACCGGCGATTGTTTTTGCAACAGGGGCTGGCCGCAGGGCTGGGGGCGGGTTTGCTGCCCACCGGAACCGTGCGGGCAATGACCGACGAACCCTGGCGGCACGTGCCAGGACAGCCTTTCACCGGCTATGGCCAGCCCTCCCCGCACGAACGAACCGTCATCCGCTGGATTTCAGCCAACAGCCAGGCTCCCGGTAACGGCATCTCCTGGACACCGCTGCACAAACTGGACGGCATCATCACGCCTAACGGGCTGCATTTTGAACGCCACCACAACGGCGTACCCGCCATCGACCCGGCCCGCCACACCCTGTTGCTGCATGGCCGGGTCAAACGTCCGTTGACTTTCAGCCTCGATGCCTTGTTGCGCTATCCACGGGTGTCACGCGTGTGCTTCGTTGAATGCGGTGGCAACAGCAATGCCGGCTGGCATGAAGAACCCCTGCAAACCCCGGTGGGCTATTTTCACGGACTGGCTTCGTGCAGCGAATGGACCGGCATCCCGCTGGCGGTATTGCTGGATGAGGCCGGAGTCGAACCCGATGCAGGCTGGCTCATCGCCGAAGGGGCCGATGCGGCGGCCATGAACGTCAGCATCCCGCTGGCGAAGGCCTGGCAGGACACGCTGGTGGCCCTGTTCCAGAACGGCGAGCGGCTGCGTCCGGAAAACGGCTATCCCCTGCGGCTCATCCTGCCCGGGTTCGAGGCAGTGCTGCATGTCAAATGGCTGAGTCGGCTGCAAGTGGCATCGACACCGGTCATGGCCCGCAATGAAACTGCGAAGTACACCGAACTGCTGCCCGATGGCCGGGCGCGTCAGTTCTCGTTCGTGATGGAAGCCAAGTCGTTCATCACCGAACCTTCGCCAGGCTACCGGATGCAGGGAGCAGGATTGTATGCGATCAGCGGTCTGGCCTGGAGCGGGCGGGGCCGCATCCGCCAGGTCGAGGTGTCTGCCGATGGCGGCAAGAGCTGGGCCGAGGCCGCCTTGCAGGAGCCGGTACTGCCGCAGTGCTTTACCCGCTTTCGCCTGCCCTGGCAGTGGGACGGGTCACCGGCGATACTCCAGAGCCGGGCCACCGATGAAACCGGTTACCGGCAACCGGAACGCACCACCCTGATCGCCGAACGCGGGCGACACGGTTATTTTCACTACAACGCCATTGTCAGTTGGGCAGTGGCGGCAGACGGGAGCATCTGTCATGTTTATGCCTGAGCGGCTGTTTTGTGTAGGCGGGCTCCTGATCGGGCTGGCCGCTGCACCGGCGGGTGCGGCGGCTGTGACCGAAGGCCCGCGACTGGGCCAGCCGGCGAGTGCTGCCTCCATCGCGGCCCGTGATCTCAGTGTATTTCCCGATGGTAGCGGATTACCGCCGGGACAGGGGAGCGTGGAAACGGGCAAGGCGGTGTATCAGACCCGGTGCGCCACCTGTCACGGGCCGGGGGGCATCGGCGGCAGTGCCGAGGAACTCATCGGGCAGGGTCGGCTGGACGGGCCCACGCCGGACAAGAGCCTCGGCAATTACTGGCCCTACGCCACCACCGTCTTCGATTTCGTGCGCCGCGCCATGCCGCTGGATCGACCCGGCAGTCTGGACGACGCCGAGGTCTACGCTGTCACCGCCTATCTGCTCTACCTCAACCGGCTCATTCCGGCAGACACCGTGTTGACGGCAGACAACCTGCCCCGCCTCGCCATGCCCAACCGCAACGGTTTCGTGTGCGTCTGGCCTGAACAACCGTGAGTACCCTACACCCGCACCCAGCATAAAGGCACATACATCTCGTCAGGATCGACTCCACCGTGAACCCCGATTGGCTGATAGGCTTTCTCGAAGGGTAAACGATCCTTTATGATCCAGTCGTCCTTCATGATGAGGGTGTAGTCCCCGATACGCTCGGCCAGACGCGGATGCGGCGTGCCCAGCCCGAAATAGCCCTGATCCAGCAATGCCTGACTGTCCCGCAGCACCATGCACTCTGCCAGTTCGGTCTGTATGTACTGTTCAAACCGGGCCGTGTAGCGGGGTTTGACGTAACAGTAGGCCAGGCGGGGTTCGCCGCACAGGGGCAGCACCAACGATTCGGCAAGCCGGGGGTGATCGGCCAGGTGGAGGGTTCGATCCACCCGGGTATCAATGAAACCGTGATCGGCCGTTACCAGGATCAGGCTCGAAGTGCCCCTGATCCGGGCCAGAAAATCCTGATAGGCGGTATCGAAGGCCTGAAGATGAGACAGGGCCAATGCACTTTGGCTGCCTGATTCGTGACAAAGATGATCGAAGTCCGGCCAATAGGCATAAATGAAGTTACGCCCGGGCTTGCGTTTGACGAGTTGCTCGATGAGCGGGAAAAATTGCGCTCCCCTGTCATAGGGCGTGATGTGAGCCCGGCCACTGTGAGCCAGATTGAAATCGGAACAGGCGATCCGGGCCGGGCTGACCAAGTGCGATTCGACCGGCAACCGATCAAAAACCGTCCGGTGCTCGAAAAACCGTTTGACCGGTATGCCGCTCTTTTTCAAGGGTACGCCGCCATACCGGGCCACACCCGGCAATACCGCCAGCACGCTGCCCAGTTCACGGAAATACGTATGCCACCCGGTCAAGCCATGCTGTTGAGGAGCCACGCCGGTATAAAAACTGGTGATGGCGGTGGCGGTAGTGGAAGGAAACACCGAGGTCATGCGGCTACGCACCTGGCTTGCCAGCGTGGTATCTGCCCCCTGGCGCAAGAGATAGTTGTAACCCAGTCCGTCGACGACGATCAGCACCACTTGGCGCACGTCCTTCAGTAAACCCTCGGGCCAGTCGGACAAGGGAGGATAGCCCGCAGGCTTTCCCCCCAGACCGGTGATGAGGGATGCCATCAGATTGACGATACTCTGGCCCTGATAATCGGGTAACACCATGGAATGGCTCTCTGTTTGTATTTGTTTGAAAAATGCCCCTTGTGGCAACCCTGTATCGACCTCCAACTGACTCAACCGGCTGCATCACCATGAATAACGCTCACGCCCTGCTGCATGATTGCCTGTGGGAATCCCTGCTGACACGGGCCGGACTCACCGGACGCGACAAAACGGAATTTCTGGAACAGTTCTACATCGACCTGTGTGTATTGACCCAAAGCCGTCTCTGCATCGAGGTGGGGGCGCATGAGGCCAGTGGCTTGCGGCGTTTGAGCCAGCGGTTGCCGGAAGCCCGCCTGCTGGGCTTTGAAGCCAACCCGTATGTGCATCAACGCTTCGTCAACCGGCTGGAACCGGCCATCACTTACCTCAATCAGGCCGTATCCCACGATGATCAGCCCCGGACACTGAAAATCCCAAGGGTCATGCCGGCGAAGGAGGGTCAGCGTACCCTGCCACGGGAAAACCTGACCAGCAGTCTGAGAACCCGCAACATGGAGAAGGTGGAATACGAGGAAGTGACGGTTTCCTGCACCAGCCTCGACCGTATCGTGTCAGACCATCCGGGTTTGACCCCCGTCAGTTTATGGATCGATGTGGAAGGTGCGGCAGGTGATGTACTGGCCGGGGCGACCCAGGCACTACGCAAGGACGTAGCCCTGGTTTATATCGAACTGGAAAACAAGAACTCCTGGAAGGGGCAATGGCTAGGTCAGGACGTAGCCCGCTTTCTGGCGGGCTATGACCTCGTGCCGCTGGCCCGCGACATGCAGACCCCCTGGCAATACAACCAGTTGTTCATTCGAACGCGATGGCTGGAATCACCCGCCATCATCCAGGCGTTTCGAAACTTCTTGCGTGACCTACCGGGCTCAAACCCCCGGGGTTAAAGGTTCAGGTAGTTGTATAACTGATGCAGGGGTGGCAGCACCATCATCTTTGCCACCTCGATCAGGATCAGGGGAATCATGGGTGACAGATCCAGCCCGCCAATGGGTGGAAACCAGCGTCTCACCGGTGCCATCAGGGGTTCTGCCAGGCTATTGATCAGACTGATGCCGGGATTGCGGGAACGGTTTCCCAGCCAGCTCAGCAGGACGCTGGCCATGATGGCGAAGAACAGGACGTTGAGTACCAGCTCCACCAGTTGCATCACCGACCAGACCGACAGGGATGCCAGGGTGATATCGACCCCCTGCAACAGGAACTGGATATAACCTGCCAGCATCTGCAACGCCAACATCAACACCAGGGCCGCCGTATCCACCCGCCCCACCGAGGGAATCACCCGCCGCAACAACCGGAGTGGCGGGTGCGTCACCTTGACCAGAAACTGGCACACGGGATTGTAATAATCCGCATCCACCCATTGCAGCAAAAACCGTAACAACACCGCAAAGAGATACAAACTGAAAACGGTATCCACCAGGAACACCGCCGGGTTGATGAAATAAGCCGATGACATGTTAGCTCCTCAGTATTTTCGACAGTTCATCCGAACGCCTGCCGGCGGCCTGCATGGCAGCCAGGACGATGGATGACAGTGCTTTGTTTTCAAAGACACCGATGGCCTGCTCGGTGGTGCCGCCGGGTGAAGTCACCCTTCGCCGCAACGCCGCCGGTGTTTCATCTGATTCAATAGCCACCCGGGCCGCTCCCAACGCGGTTTGCCGGGTCAGCAAGCGGGCAGTATCCCGCTCCAGCCCCATCTGAACGGCGGCTTCTTCCATGGCTTCCATCAACAGGAAAAAATAGGCCGGACCGCTGCCCGACAGGGCGGTGACGGTGTCCAGTTGGGATTCCTGCGCCACCCAGACGGTCAGGCCCACCGAACGCAGTATGGACTCCGCCTGGTTTCTGTGTTCGATATCCGCATGCCGGTTGGCGAACAGGGCGGTGGCCCCTGACCGGACCAGGGCGGGGGTATTGGGCATGGTCCGTACCAGCGGAATGTTTCCGCCCAGCCAGTCGTCCAGGGCATCCAGTGTAATGCCGGCCGCTACGCTGATGACCAGCGGACGTTTTTTTTGCACCTGCGGTGCCATGGCCCGGAGTACCGGCTGCATGATTTGCGGTTTGACGGCCAGCACCAGAATGTCCGCTGCGTCCACCACGGCCTTGTTGTCGGTCGCGGTACGAATGCCAAAACGCTGGCTCAGCCGGGCTGTCTGCCCTTCATCGATATCGGCGGCCCGTATGTCGTCAGCCGACCAGGCATCGGCCAGCAAACCACCAATCAGACTGCTGGCCATGTTGCCCGCACCAATGAATCCCAAAACCTTTTTTTGCATGCGATTTACCTGAATGAAGTGAATATCCTGTTTCGAATTATGGCGGCCCGCATGATTCGATTGCAAGCGTTACCGCGCAGGACCCGGCATAGACCCGCTCGTTCAGAAAACGGCCAAAAGCCGCCCATTCCGGGTATTGATCGGCCACCACCGTCACGTAGGACAGGGTGCGCGGAATGGCGGCCAGGTAGCCGGGTTTGTCATCCCGCCGTTTGAGGCGGGCAAATAGGCCAACGGCCTTGAGATGACGCTGCATCCCCATCCAGTCGAACCAGCGACGAAAACCAGCCGGTGACTCAGTGCCCGCCATGCCGGCCGCGTGCAGGCGCAGGCGAAAGTCTTCCACCCAGGCATCGACCTGAAGCTCAGGCCAGAGCAGATAACAATCCCTCAGCAGCGATACCAGGTCGTAAGTCAGGGGGCCGCGCACGGCATCCTGAAAATCCAGCACACCCGGATTGACCCCGGTCGTCACCATCAGGTTGCGGGAATGAAAATCACGGTGAACGAACACCACCGGCTGCGCCAGGGCCTCCGTCACCAGCCGATCACAAACCTCGCGCCAGAGGCTGTCCTCGACGGCACTCAGGCGCAACTGCAACAGCCCCTCCAGAAACCATTCGCGGAAGATGTGCAGTTCCCGTCGCAACAGCCCCTCATCGTAGGCGGGCAACCAGGGATGATCCGCAGGCAGTATCCGCGACTGCATCTGCAACAGGGTATCGAGTGCAGACTGGTAAAGGGCCGGGGCGGCCGGTGTCGTCCAGACCGCGTGATAACTGGTGTTTCCAAAATCATCCAGCACCACGAAGCCCTGGGCCGGATCAGCGGCATGCACCGTCGGCACATGGACACCGACCGCCTGCAGCAACTGGCCCACCCGCAAAAAAGCCGGCACGTTCTCGCGTTCCGGCGGTGCATCCATCACAATCCAGGTGCGTCCCTGCTCAACGATACGAAAGTAACGGCGAAAACTGGCATCGGCAGAGGCCGGTTCCAGAGACTCGACCGGTGTCGGAAACACAGTGGTCAACCACTGCCTCAATGCATTCAAACGGGAATCGGTACAAACAGACATACAAAACGATGACGGGCTTACGGTAGAATGGAACACATACACCGGGATATTTCACCACAACTCCAGCCATTCCCAATATGCCTTTTGTGTCCACGTGCCGAACCTTAACCCCCCTGGGGCTGATTTTGCTGCCCGCTTTCGTCCAGGCGGCCGACTGGAATTGCCAACGCAATGAAAAAACCGGCGAATGGGTGTGTGCCTCCCGCAAGGCACCGGCTGAACCGGCCCGGCCCGACGAGGC
>Ga0172372_10007362_pt1 | contig 14795 bp, 13 predicted proteins | sample LakKiv5m_2_FD_114544 | JGI IMG/M metagenome (GOLD analysis project Ga0172372, IMG submission 114544) | Freshwater microbial communities from Kabuno Bay, South-Kivu, Congo - kab_092012_9.5m | ecosystem: Environmental > Aquatic > Freshwater > Lake | place: Democratic Republic of the Congo...
CTGTTTGAGGCGCTGAAGGAACGCTGGCCGGTGCCTGTTCAGTTGGACCTCATCGGGCACCCTACGGCCACGGCCTACAGCGCGCACGTGCAGCATTTGGCACATCGCACCGAAGGGGTCCGCCTGCGGTCCGGCGTGGCGTCTGCAGAGGCCGTCCTCGGCGATTACTCCGTGGGATTGCTCACGTCGGTAAGCGAGGGATTTGGGTACGTACTGCTTGAATATGCGAGCCGAGGACTGCCCTTTTTCACCACGCGCACCGAAGGGATCGCAGAGGTGTTGCCGGAGGACTCCCCGGTGTTATTGCCGAGCGATTCGGCGCTTTGGGCAAGCCACATCCTGCACTGCCTGGCGTCTCCCGAATGGAAGGTCGCGCTTGAAGCGGCCCAGCGTGCCCTTGTAGCATCCACCTCGTATACCGAAGCCTATGATGAAGCGATACTTCGCCATTGTGCAAAATGAGTGGGCGATTCGGTGGGGGAGCCGGGCGTGGCAGCCGAGGAACAAGGAAGGCCTCGCGGATTTTGCTTGCGCGGGGCGCTCGGGGCGCCGGCCGTGGGGCCTGACCGCCTTTGTCCGGTATCGAAATGAGGCATTTACGCTTGAATCCGCCGTGATTTCTGCCTTGCCGTTCTGCGATGAAGTGCTGTTGTTCGACAACCTTTCGACGGATGAATCGCCCGCAATTGCGCAGCATTTGGCCACCAAACACCCGAAGGTTCGCGCCTTTTCGTACCCATTCGAGTGCTTTCCCAGCACCCAAGGGCACAGCCGGCTGCCCTCCGATTCGGTGCAGTCGCGCGCCTATTTTTACAATTATTGCTTGAGTCATGCGCGCTTTTCGCACGTGTGGAAATGGGATGCAGACCAAATTGTCCTCCCCCGAGCGATGGCGGACCTGCGCTCCTTGATGCGCACCTGCGACATCATCCACGGCAGCGGTTACGACCTCGCCGATTTGCATGACTTCACGTTGACGGTTGAGCCCACCACCCACCATGAGCCGCACTTCTTCCGCAACACCGCGCCCTTCCATTATTACATGGGGGAACCTTGCGAGTTTTTCACCTACCCCGCATGGACCTGGGGCCGGAGAACACGGATCGGGAACCTCGAGGCCCCGTACTTCGTCCATTTGAAGTTCGCGCTGCGCACGAACATCGGTCAGGGCTGGGAGCCCGGATGGAACGAAAACCCGTACTTCCAAGGGCTTGTCAACCAGCGAAAAGCGAAAGGGGCGCCTTACACCGGCGAGGTCCCACCGGAGTTGGCGGCTTTGCGTGCGAATTGGGTCCAAAAATCCCGCGCAACGGCGCCCTGACCTGCCCCCTCACCCGTGCGCGGGAGGGGTCGCAGCGCCCACCGCAGCGCTTCCATCCGCAGGCCCCAAGGCCCCGATGAACGCATCAACAAGGCCAAAACGCCTGCGCTGAACATGAGCGGCTTCCGCCATTTGCGTGCGAGGTAGATGAGGTTTGTGCGGTTCATCCAGAGTTGCATCGGTCGCGCCGGACGCCCCTCCCCGTGGTGGATCAGTCCTTCCGAAGGCACGAAGCGCATGGCGTGCCGTTGGGCGTGCGCGATGCAGGCCCAATCGAATTCCTCCGCGTACAAGAACAACGACGCATCCAGCGGACCCCACCGCTGCAGGGCGCGGACATTGAGCCCGATGAAGGCCCCGTGCAGCGCAGGTACGGTCGCGGGTGCGGTCGGGAGCGGTGCCCTGCCACGGCTGAGTACGAGGCGGACATCGAATGGAGGCAACGGCCCGGCCACGGGGCGTCCTGCCCGGTCGTGGAGCGTCGTGCCGATGGCAAAGGTTTGGGGCGCGGAACGCGCCACTTCCCAACACCGCTCGAACGCATCGAAACTGCGAAACTCCACGTCCGGATTGACGACGAACAGGAAGGCGTGCGGCGCGGCCCAATCCAGCAAGGCCTGGACGCCCGCAGCAAATCCGCCGTTCTCCCGAGGCAGGTAGGTCCAGCCGAGTCGGGCTGCCGCCGCTGAAATTTCAGCGGCCTCCTCGGGCAATTCGCTGTGGTCTACGGCTGCGCAGGCGAGCCGGGGGTAGGCCTTGCTCACCTGCTCCATCCACGTGAAAAGCAGCGGATTCGCGCCGAAGGTGACCACGCCGATGCAGCTGTCCATCAGGGGATTTGGTACGTTTTGCCCGCAAAAAAGCGCACGAGCGCCTCCCACCTCGGGCCACGCGGGGTCTTGAGCGCGGCCGCCACTGCGCTCCCCAACACGAACACCCCTCCCCAACACACCGCACGCAGCGGCCGGGTCCGCTTGAAAAACCGGTAAAATGCCAGTGCGCTGTCCGCGCGCACCCGCGCTCGGTCCTCCGGGGCCCCCGTCCCCCCCGCACCGCGGTGGTGCATGCACGTTACCGGGAGCAAGGGAATGGCCTCGCCGGTTCGCTGCACTTCGTCCCAGCAGAGCTGCAAATCACTGCCGTACAGGAAATAACTGGCATCCAGCAGGGTGCCCGCCGGCAGGACCAGCCCTGCGCCGGGAGGCTGCTCAAACGCGGTACGCAGTGCATAATCCTCGGAATAGGTGTAGCGGCGGTAACTCGCGAACTTCTGCTGCAACGCCTTCGGGACGAAGAACATCACGGCCACCGCGCGCACCGTCGGAAACCGGCGGTAGTAGTTCGAACGTGTGCCTGCCGCGTCCAGCAGTTCGATGCAGTGCAACCGAGCGGGCGCACCGGCCAACGCCGCGCGCAGTGCACGGCCCGCGCCAGGCAGCAGCTCCGTATCCGGATTCAGCACCAACCTCCACGGGTTCCTGGCCCGCGCGAGCCCTTCGTTCACCGCACGGGTAAAGCCCAGATTTTCAGCAGAAAGGAGGACCTGCACCCGGTCTTGTTGGAGTTCGAGCAAGGAGGCGTCCCCGCTGTTTTCGATGACCCAAACCTCGTCCCCTTCCTGCAATTCCCGCACGCAACTCGCAACGCACGCTCGAACGAGGTCACTGCATCGGTAGCTGACGATCACGGTGCTCACCATCGGCGGACAAGGTAGCATGCGGGCTGCGATTCCTGCGCAGGGCGGCCCGTACCCAAATCCAACACGCCCGAAGCCACCACCCCATCCCCCACCGTCCCGCTCCCCAGCGCCACCACGTCCGGACTGCCGCGGGCTCGGGTTGTGCCCGCACGGCGTACGTTCCCCACGCCGCCGCGAAGCGCTCCCAATCCACGCCCAGCGCATCCCACGCCTTCTCATCGAGGGCCACTTGCTCGCACACGCGGCACATCCATCGGTGCATGTGCGTTTGGTCAACGCTCATGGAATCCGGATGGATGCGCACCCGCGCCTGTGCTTGCGGCACGTGCATCACCGGCCCACCGGAACGCAGACACCTCAGCCAAAAATCCCAATCCTCCATCGCGCCCAGCTCCGGATTGAACCCCCCTACCGATCGTGCCTTCGCGGCGGACACCCAACCGGCATTCACCGGGAAGCAATTGCCTGAAATCAGCCGCCGCTGCAGGACCTCGGGTGCCGGGGCCCCGTGCGCCGTTTCAGTAGAGGCGTCGAAGTAAAGCCAATTCCCATAGGCCCACTGCACGTCGGGCCGCGCACGGCATGCCGCTTGCATGGCCGCATAGAACTGCTCATCGATTGTGTCGTCGTCGTCGATGAAATGCAGCCACGTGGCGGATGCATGTGCGATGCCGGTGTTGCGGGCCGCGGGCAGCCCCTGGTTCGCTGTGCGCACCACCTTCCACCCCGGCCGGTCCTGTGCCACCTCCCGGCCGACTCCATCCGGACATCCGTCGTCCACCAACCACCACTGAAACGTCCACCCCGAGGCCCGTCGCGCCGCCGCCTCAACCGCCTCGCAACACCGTTCAAGGTGCTGACGGTTCGAGCGATACGACGGCACGATGACCGCGACATCGCACTCAGCTGCCTCGCTCATGGGACTGCGATTTACGGGCTCCCCTTCCGCTGGCGGCCAACCCCGCAACGGCAAAAAACAACGGCGAACTGGCGCTCAACGGGGCCGTCAGCCACCCCTCCACCGCCCACGAAGTCAAGACCGGGGGAAGGGCGATGAGCGCGAGCGACGCCCCGAGCAACTTCAGCCGGTAGAGCAGGGCGAGCATCATCAACGTCCCGCCCGGAATGCCGAAGTTGATGGCGAATGCAAGCCACGAATTGTGGGAGAATCCTTGGTGATTTTGGAGCGAGAGCTCCTCTTCAAACGCGCGATAAATCCGCTCTTCATACCCCCCCCCGTGGCCGACCCAAGGCTCTTTCATCACCTCGCTCCACCCAAACTCCCAGGCCACCAACCGACCCCCGCCCAGCTCGACTGTTTCTTCGCGCACCAGCGACTCTGGCAACCAGCGCTTTGCCGGATTCAGGAAGGTGTCGGGCGCCGCGAGGGCCCACGCCGACACGAAGAGCAGGAGGCCCCAGCCGACCGCCGGACGCACCTGCAATCGGGTCAACACATAGCCCAAAACGCTCAACACTACGCCGATCAAGGCCCCGCGCGTGCCGGTGAAGAACAGCAATGCCGCGGTCGTGGCCACGGCTGCGAGGTACGCCGCATTGCCCACGCGCAACCCGCGGATTCCCACCACCACAAACACGAGCAACCACCAGTGGCTCAACTCATTCGGATTCCCAAAAATGCCCCGGAAACGGCCATGCAACTCCGCTCCTTCGGGCCGAAACACCGCGGCACCCGCAGAAACCAGCAGCACTGCCGCCGCAAGGCACAGCACGGTCGCCTCGCGTCCTCGGATGTCCTGCTCCTCGTCCACGTGGGCGCACACCGCCATCACGGGCCAAAGCACCGCCAGCAGCACCGCCTCGAAAAGGGCATCTTCCGGAAACAGGGAAAATGCCGCAGCCACCAACGCAACCGCCAGCACCGTCCCGGCGAACCGCAACGTCCCGGTGCGCTCCGCGGGAGTCGCCTGCTTGAACGTTCGAACGGCATGCACACAGAGCAGCCCGGCCGGAAGGAAGCGCAAGAACTTCCAATACTGCAACCCCACTTCCCGGCTGCTCGCGAGCACGCACGCGAGCAACAAGGCCGCCCAAACGCCATTCAACGCCCCCCACTTCCGCCCGATTGCCCTTCCGACCACCGCGAGGGCCGCCACGCCTGTGACCATGGAAGGCAGGGCCACCGCAGCGCCAACCGCGCCCGAGGTCCAGAGAAATGCCTTGAACGCGCCGCGATCTGCCCCCCTGTCCAGTTGGGCTTCGTCGTGCGTTTCAGCCGAGAAGTGCAGCGGTCTCACTGACCAAATCTACTCACCAGCACCGGCCCTTCGCAGGCGCATCCGCAACCCGACCGACCAGAAACAAAAAACCCCGCCGGAGCGGGGCTTTCTGTGCGGGAGTGGGCAATACTGGACTCGAACCAGTGACCTCTGCCATGTGAGGGCAGCGCTCTAACCAGCTGAGCTAAATGCCCGCAGCGGGCGGCAAAGGTCGAACATCTCACGGCTGACTCCACCATGCGTTCGAAAAAAATTCTGCCCACCGGCACCGCTCCCCTTCAGGCGCCCGCCTCCTCGACCCAGCTTTCGACCAGCCTGATGAAGGGGAGCAGCCCGATGACTTCTACCTGTTCGCGCACTGCGAATCGTTCGGAACCTGGAATCACGACATACAGTTTTTCCGCACCGAGCGTTTCCAAGGCCTCGTGGTTTCCCCGCGAAATCCGCGGCGATGCGCCCCACTTCATTTCGATTCCCACGCGCTTGCCTGAAGGCCATTGCAACACCCCGTCTAACTCCGCTCCCCCTGAAGTGCGGTAAAAGCACCGTTCCACTTCCACCGGCAAAACACTTCGCAAATGGTGGTGAACAAGCGCTTCCCAAATCGCTCCCACGTGCGGGTGCCCGAACATCGCTTCCCGGGTATGGATCCCGAGGAAGTAGGTCAACAACCCCGTATCTCGCATGTACAACTTCGGAGACCGGACGAGTTTCTTTCCCAAATTTCCCGCTACGGGTTCAAGCCGCTCGACGATAAAAGCCCCCTCTAAGAAATCGATGTACCGCTTTGCCGTCGGGGATGTTACGCCCAAAGAGTTGGCTAACGAACTGTAAGACAGGACTTGACCGTTCAAATGCGCGACCATACGCAAAAGCCGATACGACTCCCTGGGATTTAAAGGCAGGCCGAGGAGGGGCAAATCCCGCTGGATGTAGGTCGTTGCAAATGCATCACGCCACCTGAAACTCGCTGCATCCTGCGCGGCGAGTAAGGAATCTGGAAAGCCTCCACGCAGCAGGAGCCCGATGTCGTCCGGGGCAGGAAGTTCGTGGATGCAAAAAGTCGTCAATTCGAGAAATGCGATGCGACCCGCCAAACTCTCCGAAGCCGTTGAAAGCAATTCCGGCGAAGCTGAACCCAGCAACACAAAACGTCCCGGTTTGCGGTTCATATCTATCACTGAGCGCAACACCGGAAACAGGTCGGGCCGGCGCTGCACCTCGTCAAGCACGATGCACGCGTTCTCAAACTGCTCGAAAAACAGCAGGGGATCTTCCAGTTTGAGCATGTCCCGCGGATTTTCCAAATCGAGGTAGACGACCTCTGGAAAAACGCGGGTCAGTGCGGCCTTTGCAAGGGTCGTTTTACCCACTTGGCGTGGCCCTAAAATTGCCACTGCTGGGAACTCTTGAAGCGCCTCGACCAGACGCACTTGCGCTTTCCTCGGAATCATTTACCCGGATTTATCTAGGCAAATTTAAACCTCCGCGTTAAAATTTCCCACTTAATTCCGTCGGTTGTCGATCCGAAAAGCAGGCATTTCAGCGATTCCAAAGGCCAAAGCGCACTTCCCAACACGAAAAACGCCCGCGGGTGCGGGCTGTCATTCGAAACGCACGGTTGTGGGAGGCTTTCAAATTCCTATCTTCCGAAAAGAAACCGCAACCCCAAGAAACCATTAATTGTTTTTATGATGTAGGTTTTTAGTAGAGCTTGTGAAAATATATGGCTTTTAATCAGTAATCTACGCGAACACGCAACTCATTCTCAGTTAAGTATACCAGAGTTTTATCTTTCATTGGTCCCCGCTCGATTTTTATAAGGAAATCCGCCTTTGTAGGATCTTGAACAAAAAACCACAATCCTTCTTGACGCTCTGCTTCTTGTCGGTCGATTGTAGGGGCAACAATCCAATCCGCCTCTTCCATTTCATACACCAAATCAATAATATGTGTTGGTGTAATGGTAGTGTCATCGGGGTGGATGATATAAACATACTGCGCATTTGTGTTGGACAAAACCAAACCCAACCCAGCGAAAAACAGAGATGTCTTAACTTTTTTCATGTCCCAAATATTTAAAAAAATATTTCAAATTTCAAAATCTTAAGATGACTTTAATCTGACGCCTGAATCCCTTAAAAAGATCCAGTTGTGGAGGGCTTTCAAATTCCTATCTTCCAGAGTGAATCCGCAACCGCCGACCTCGCCGATGGGCGATTCCTGCTGTTGTGGAGGGCTTTCAAATCCCTATCTTCCGGAGTGAATCCGCAACATGGCGTTCGAGTAGCGGAGTTTAGGCACCTAAACAGCGAAAAGCTTAGGACGTTGCCTCCGTAACGGCATAAAAAAGCCAGTGCACTCGCACTGGCTTTTTTCGCTTTTCAGCGGAGAGACTGGGACTCGAACCCAGGGACCAAGATACTCGGTCACAGCTTAGCAGGCTGCTGCATTACCACTCTGCCACCTCTCCATCTCGCGCGGACCGTCGTCCGCATCGGGGCGACAAAAATACGATAACACTTGGCTGAAACAAGGATTTCGTGTATCTTAAACCCCTGAAATCATCCATCCAGATTTGACATGAAGAAGTTCCTGATTTTGAGCGCATTTGCGTTCATCGCCTTCGGGGCGAACGCCCAAACGACCGCCGCATCGAAGCCGGAAAAAGCGACGACGGAGACCGTAGAGAAGAAGCAAGAAGCCGCTCCGCAAGGAAAAACGGCGGCTGCAACGTCTCAGCGGAGCGCACGCGTCGGCCAAGTGAAAGGCGGTGGAGCAGCTGCCCCCGCAGCCGGTGCTGCCCCCCAGTCGAAAGACGAGAAGGGCGGAGAATCATGCGGCAAGAGCGGTGGCCAAGCCGCAGCAGGCTGCTGCAGCAAGGGCGGTTCTACCGCAGCGGAAGGCAAGTCGGCCGGTTGCTGCAGCGGTGCCGCTGGCGCTGCATGTGGCAAAGGCGCTACGAAGCCCGAGAAAAAGCAATAATCCCCTCCCAGTGGGTGTGCACCTCCCGCTGACCGGGTCTTGAGTGTGCGCAACGTTTGGTGCAAACCGACCGTTGCCTTGCCAGAACCATCGAAAAAGCCCTCCGGCACCGTGTGCCAGGGGGCTTTTCTCGTTTCCCGTGGATGCGATCGAGAAAGGCCCCCCCTCCTGCTTCAACCTTGCCCGAACTGCGCGGCGTACAGGTCTGCGATGTGGTCGCCGATCGCGAGCGACGCCGTCGCAGCCGGCGAGGGCGCGTTCAGGACGTGGATGCTGCGGTCGGTGGTCTCGATGCGGAAATCGTCCCGCGTGTCGCCGTTCTCCGCCAACAACAGGGCCCGCACCCCCGAACGGCCGGGCTCCAGGTCTTCGAGTGTCAATGAAGGAACCAGGCGCTGCAGCGTCTTGAGGAACAACCGCTTCGAAAATGCGCGGCGGTACTCGTTGAGGCCGAAGGACACGTTGCCGAAGAACAAGCGCCACGTGCCCCGGTAGCTGAGGGCGTCCAAGGTGTCCCGCAGATCGAAGTCCGTTTTGCCGTAGCCTTCGCGCTTGAAGGTGAAGACCGCGTTGGGGCCGCATTCGATTTCGCCGTTCGTCATGCGGGTGAAGTGCACGCCGAGGAAGGGGAAGGCGGGGTTGGGGACCGGGTAGATGAGGTTGCGGACCTTGTGCTTTGCGGCGTGGGTCAGTTCGTAATAATCGCCGCGGAATCCGACGACGCGCTCGCGGAGCTTCACGCCGTCTTTGCGGGCGATGCGGTCCGCGTGCAGGCCGGCGCAGGCGATGAGCACCTTGCAGCGGATTGCCGTGCCGCGGGAGGTGCGGAGCACCGTGGTGTCGCCGTCGCGCTCGACGGCTGTGACTTCTTCGCCGAGGCGGAGCGCGCTCTCCGGCTGCAAGGACGTCGCAATTTCCACCATGCGGGCCGTGGCCGCGCGGAAGTCGATGATGCCCGTGCAGGCCACGTGAAGGGCCGCGACGCCCCGGCAGTGGGGCTCGAGTTCGCGCAAGGCTTCCGCATCGATCCGTTCGAGGCCTTCGATGCGGTTTTCCATCCCGATGCGGTGGATTTTCTCCAGCATGGGCAGTTCCGAAGCGTCCGCGGCGACGACCACCTTGCCGCACACATCGTGCGGAATGTGATGCGTGCGCGCAAACTCCACCAGGGCACGGCGGCCGTCCACACAATTTTTCGCCTTGAGTGAGCCGGGCGGGTAGTAGAGGCCGCTGTGGATCACGCCGGAGTTGTGCCCTGTTTGGTGATCCGCCAGCAAGGGTTCTTTCTCGACCAAAACCATGCGCAAGCCCGGAAACCGTGACTGCAGGCGGTAGAACGTCGCCGCGCCCACGATCCCGCCGCCCACCACCGCCACGTCGTAAATCGGTTCCATGCGCCGACAAAGTTAACCCGGCGCGGTCGGTCGGCCTCTGTATCTTGCCCACCCATGAAGCATTCCCATGCGGCCGTTGCCGCCGATGCGCGGACCCAGCGGGCTTGGACCCTGTACGATTGGGCGAACAGCGTGTATTCGCTCGTCATCACGACGGCGATTTTCCCGATCTTCTACAACGCCGTGACCACGGTCAAGGACGGGGAGCGGGTGGTGAGCGACCGGGTGGTTTTCTGGGGGTGGGAACTGATCAATACGCAGCTGTACAGCTATGTGCTCGCCGCGTCGTTTCTCGTCGTCATCGTCCTGAGTCCGCTCCTCAGCGGGATGGCCGACTATGCGGGGAAAAAACTGTTTTTCATGCAGGTCTTTGCCACCGTGGGCAGCATAGCGTGCGCGGGCCTGGCCGCCTTCGATCCGGAGCACCTCGAGTGGAGCATGGTGGCGCTGTTTGTGGCGAACATCGGGTTTTGGGGGAGCCTCGGCTTTTACAATGCGTTCCTGCCCGAAATCGCCCCGCCGGAGGACCACGACCGCCTCGGCGCGCGCGGCTACGTGATGGGCTACCTCGGGAGCCTGATTTTGCTGCTCGTGTGCCTGGCCATGATCATGGGCATCGGCAAGCACACGACCCGGTGGGCCTTCGTGCTCGTCGGGATGTGGTGGATGGCGTGGGCGCAGCCGGCCTTCCGGCGGTTGCCGCGGAATCCGTACGGCCGCAAACCCGAAGGCAACCTGCTGGCCCGCGGGTTTGCCGAGTTGCGGGGCGTGGCGCGGGAGTTGCGCGGGCAGCCGGCCTTGAAGCGGTACCTGCTGAGCTTTTTTATCGTGTCGATGGCGGTCCAAACCATCATGCTGATGGCTTCTTCGTTTGGCATCAAGGAGGTCAAACTCAGCGACACCCAGCTCATCCTCGCCATCATCGCGGTCCAACTCCTCGCCATCCCCGGCGCGTTCCTGATGGCGTGGCTCAGCAGCCGCATCGGCAACCTCCGCACGCTGGCGGTCTGCCTGGCCGTTTGGGTCGGAGTGTGCATCTACGCCTACGCCTTCGTGACGGACGTGAACGGCTTTTTCGTGGCCGCGGGCATCATCGGCTTCATGATGGGGGGGACCCAAAGCATGAACCGCTCCACCTATTCGAAGATGCTGCCCGAAACGCAGGACCACGCCTCGTACTTCAGCTTTTACGAAGTGCTGGAAAAGGGCGGGCTCATCATCGGCATGTTTTCCTGGGGCACCATCGAAGGCCTGACCGGCTCCATGCGCACCAGCGTCCTGGCGCTGATCCTGTTCTTCGTGGCGGCGCTGGCGGTGTTGCTCAGCGTGCCGGCTCCACCGGCAGGAACGCGTGCTGCAGCACGATGAACTCGACGCGGCGGTTTTGGCGGCGGCCGTCCTCGGTGGTGTTGTCGGCCGTCGGCGTCCGGAACCCGTGGTACGCCAGCCGCAGCCGGTTCGGGTCCACGCCTTTCCACGTGAGGTAATCGAGCACGGCGCGGGCGCGGCGTTCGCTCAGTTCGAGGTTGTAGCCGTCGGACCCGACGATGTCGGTGTGGCCGTTTGCCTCGACCACGAGGAAGCGGTTGCGCAGCAGGGCATCGGCCACCGTGTCGAGCAAGGTGCGCGCGGAATCCGTCAGGTCCGAGCGGTCGAAGTCAAAGAGGACGTTGTCGAAGTCGATTTCTTCCGTGAGGTAGGTCTGCCACGGGGGGTCGGTCACCTCGGAGGCGTAGCGCCGGTTGAGGCAACTGCAGGCCGCGCGGTCCGGCACCGGCTCCACCTTCACCTCGTCGAGGTAGAGGTAGGCCCAGTCGTTTGAAAGGGGGCCCCAGTCCTTGCGTTCGAGCACGCGGGTGGCGCCCGGCGGGCGGAAGTTTCCCAGGGTCAGGTACGCCTCGCCGCCGGTGGCTTGGTAGGCGTCGGAGAGCTGGAGCCAGCTGTGGCGGTCGCTGAGGATGTGGAGGCGGGGGTTGTCAATTTGGGGGGTGAGGGGCAGCGGCCCTTCTCCGCGGGTCACTTCCGGAGTCGCGGTGAGCGCGGCCCCCACCCCATCGGCCACGAACCGGCTCACGTCCGCCGGACACACCCAAAACGACACACACACCCATTCCCCCGGCTTGAGCGGCCGCGTCAGCCGCGCCTGCAAAAACTCGCGGTACTGCGGCCGATCCGCGCTGTGCACCACCAGCCCCGCGTAGGCCGTCCCGCCCACCGGCTCTTGGCTGCCGAAGCTGTTTGCGGGCACGCCCACCGTGGGAGACCCGCACACGTCAAAGTGGTCGGGCGTGGCGGCGTTGGGCGAGGTCCACTCCTTGAGGGTGCGCAGCTGGGACGTGTTGATGTCGGTCGGACACCACGCGCGCTCTTCGAAGGACGGGTTGGGGACGAGGTTGGACGTTTGGCCTGTGGCGGCCACCGCCGCCCAGGCCCAAACTACCCCCGCCCAACCGCAGCGCACCTGCAAACAGCCCCGAAGCATGCCGAAAGAAACGGCGCTGGGAGCGCGTTATTTCACGATTTGGAAAATCACCCTCCGGTTCTGCGCCCGGCTGATGTCCGTATCGCGCGTGCTCGCCGGGTCGGCGTTCTCCTTCGATTCCATGATCAAGCGGGACGCGTCGATGCCTGCCTCAACGAATTGTGCCTGAATCTGTTCCGCACGCTTCTGGCCCAACTCCCGGTAGCGGGCGTTGACCTTGCCCTCGTTGAACTCATCGTCGTCGCAGTGCCCCACGAGGCGCAGTTTCCACGACGGATTCGCCTTCAGGATGGCCGCCACCTTCGCCACCGTCTCGTCGCCCGCCGACGTCCCGGTGCGCTTTAAGTAAGCGAAGTAAACGGCTGACACCCCGACGATTTCCTCGGGTGTCATGTTGTCGCTCATGACCACCGACGATCCGTACACAAGGTCCGTGCGCGGCTCCTCTGCCTTGCCACAGCCGCACTGGCTTTTCGCCTCGACGGCGAAGACCCGCACGTTGTCAAGGTAGTAGTACGCCTCGTTTTTCTGCACGCCGGGGACCGAGGCGGGCTTCTTCGGCTTGCCGATTTGCACTTCGCTGTCGCCCTTGAACCCGCCGATGAGCAGGTAGCTCTCGTTGCCGCGCGCGATGTAGGTGCCGCAAACCTTTTCCCAACCGTCCATCACGTCCATGACTTTGTCGGTGGCGTGCATGACGGCGCGCTCACGGGGCATGGCCGCGGTGTTGTTTTGGACCACCTTCCGGTCGGAGAACGAAACCCCGATGCCGTTGACTGCGAAGCGGCTGAGGTCGCTCAACGAGATGTCGAATTGCACGCAGTACATCTGGTTTGCCGCGAGCTTCTCCGTGAGCTGCGTCTCCACATAGGAGCGGGTCAACTTCGGATCCTTCGAATACGCACGGAAGCCGATGTAGGACGCGCCGTCCGAGGCCTCCTGCATGCCGTACATGTTCGAGGGGACGCTGATTTTCAGGTTCTTCACCCCCGGAGCGAACACGTCGAGGGGGGTCAAATTCGCGGCGTACCAGTCCGTTTGGAGCTCCGCAAACATCCCGGGATTCTTCAACCGCTTGAAATCCACCTCCTCGAAGCTCGGGTTCTTCACGAGGTTCGGACTGTCATCTTGCGCAGTGGCCGCCAGCGGCGCCGCCGCTGTCCAAACTCCAACTGCCAGCGCCACGCCCGCGGGACGAACCCGGCCGGCGAAGAAACGAGAGAACTGTGTCATCAGATGTAGAATCGGGAGGTGCAAGGTAACTCGAATGGACAAAACACAACCACCGTGCCGAACCCGCCGCCGTCAATGCAACATCTTGAAGACAGCTTCGCGCAGCAACATCCCGTCTTCCACCGTCGCGTTGCCTTGGCCCTTCGACTTCCGGTCGGCCTCGCGCAGGTATCCGAAGATGCGGCCCACCTTCGCCACGGGATAGTGCCGCGCCGCCTCGGCGAACTGCCGCACCGCAAACGGCGGACACCCCATCGCCGCAGCCGCGGTCCCTTGCGATTTGTCCTTGAGCCCGTGGTAGATGTACAGCTTGGTGAAAAAAGACGCGAGCACCGGAGCCACCATCGCCACCGGGTGGTCCTTCGGGTTCGCCTCGAAGTAGTTCACGATGCGGGAGGCGCGACCGATGTCCTTCGCTGCCAGGGCGTTCTGCAGCTCGAAAACGTTGAACTCCTTGCTGATTCCGATGTGCTCCTCGATCACTTCTGCGGTGATTTCAGCGCCTGCGGGCAGGAGGATGCGCAGTTTGGCCACCTCATTTGCAACCTTCTGCAAATCCGTCCCCAACGCATCCGCCAGCAGCACACTCGCCGGCCCACCGATGCGCAGCCCGGCGCTTTGCACATGGCCGCTGATCCACTCGGGCAGCTTCGATTCGCGCACTTTTTCGCTCAAAAACACCACCCCGCGCGCCGAGATGGCCTTCACCGCCTTCAGGCGACCGTCTGCTTTTTTGCCCCGAAAGCAGAAGACCAAAACGGTCCCCGGCGCCGCCGCTTCGACGTAGGCCTCCAGCCGCGCCATGTCGTCACCCCGCTTCCACGCCGGCCAATCCTGGGCCTCCCGCACCACCACGAGCTGCCGCTCGGCCATCATCGGAAACCTCCGCGCCGCCTCCAACACCGCATCCACCGTCACTTCCCGCCCATACACCACCGTCAAATTGAAGTCACGCATCGACTCCTCCACCACCGAACGCTCCAACGCCCCCGCCACCTCGTCGATGAAAAACGGCTCTTCCCCGTGCAACAAATACACCGGCCTGAACTTCCCGGCCTCAATTTCACGCAGCAACTGGCGGTGGGGCATGCAGCGAAGGTAGTTCAAGACGAAAATGCTGGAGCTGCTGCGCAGCCAAACAGTGTGAGGGGTGAGGCGCGGCTTCGCCGCGAAGGGATGAGTGTGAGGGATGAGTGTGAGTGTGGAGGGTTGAGCGGGGAGATTGTGGACAACTTTCGGGTGGAAATTTCGGTGGGGAGGAGTGGGAATTCGTAATTTAACGTATGAAATTTCAGCAGGTTAGGGGCGATTTGCGGGTCCTCGATTTGGCCCGAAAGTGGACGTTGGACATGCGCAAATGCGCCTTCGAAACGCGCTGCGACTTCTTCACGATGGACCAAATCGTGCGCGCGGCCACCAGCGTCCACCTCAACCTCGTCGA
>Ga0172372_10007364_pt1 | contig 14794 bp, 10 predicted proteins | sample LakKiv5m_2_FD_114544 | JGI IMG/M metagenome (GOLD analysis project Ga0172372, IMG submission 114544) | Freshwater microbial communities from Kabuno Bay, South-Kivu, Congo - kab_092012_9.5m | ecosystem: Environmental > Aquatic > Freshwater > Lake | place: Democratic Republic of the Congo...
AACCACGATTACGGCGAAGCCTGGCGCGACATGCGCGTTTCGTCCTTCACCGATCTGATTTTGGTCAAGCTGCTGCGGGTTAAACAGATCGAAGCCAACAACGGGGTTACCCGGGTGTCGGAAGGGGTGGAAAGCCACTACCGCGATATGGCAAACTACGCGATTTTTGCCCTCATCAAACGGCAGGAGGCGCGCTAAGCCGCTGCTGCAGGCGCATTTAGCACACTATAACGAATACGAACGATGCGAATTGTTGTACAACTCAGCCGTTTTCTGGTCGGAGCGCTGTTTATCTTTTCCGGCCTGATCAAAGCCAACGATCCGGTAGGCTTTGGCGTCAAGCTGGAGGATTACTTTCTCGTCTTCGCGGAGACGCTTTCCTTTTTCCGCAACCCGGCGCTGCTGCAGGCCACCGTGCCCATGGCCTGGTTTATCTGCGTGTTTGAAGTGGCGCTGGGCATTGCCCTGCTGCTCGGCCTGCAGCGCAAGCTGGTGGCCTGGTCGCTGCTGCTGATGATCCTGTTCTTCACCTGGCTGACCGGCTACTCCGCCGTTACCGGCGCGGTCACCGATTGCGGCTGTTTTGGCGACGCCATTCCGCTGACGCCCTGGGAGTCGTTCTACAAAGACCTGATTTTGCTGGTGCTCATCGGGGTCATTTTCGTGGATGTGCTCTTTTGGCCCAAGGTAATCAAACCTATCCTGCCGCCGGCGCTGCGCTGGGGCCTGTTTTTGCTCGTGAGCGGGTTCAGCGCCTGGGTAGGCGTGCACGCCCTTCGCCACCTGCCGTTCATCAACTTTCGCCCATATAAAATCGGTGTCAACATCGAAGAAGCCATGCAGTTGCCTCCCGATGCCAAGCCGGAGATCGTGGAGCTGACCTGGATTTACAAGAACAAGGCCACGGGCGAAGTGCAGACGTTCATTGATCAGCTGCCCGAGGACCTCGAGGCCTGGGAGTTCCAGGACCGCAAGGAGCGCCTGGTCCAGAAAGGCGATGAACCGCCCATCCACGACTTTGTGCTCAACGATGATCTGGGCCGCGACCGCACCAGTTTTGTGCTCAATTTGGACGACGTCTATTTCTTTTTCATCAGTCCGGAACTGGCCCATACCAACGAGGAAGCCTGGAAGGGCCTCAATGCGCTGCAGGCCGAGGCCGAGGCGGAAGGGGTGCATGTGCTCGGGCTTGCGGGAAGCAGCCGCGAAGAGATCGAGGCTTTTCGCCATGAGGTGCAGGCGGCGTATCCGTTCTATGCCGTTGACCTGAAAGCGCTGAAGACCTTCATCCGCGCCGACCCCGGAGTGGTGCTGATGCGCAAGGGCACCATTCTGGCGAAATACGCCTGGCGCGATGTGCCGGACTACACGGCTATCAAGGCCGAGTTCTTCGCCGAGCGGCAGCCCGGACCACTGGCGGACCTCAACCCGGCCAATTTCAGTCCGGGGCAGCGCATAGCTGATCTGCTGGCCGACGAAAGCAACGAGCTGAACGGATTTGCGCTGTTCAACTCGGGCGGAGACGACCAGACCACGCGCCTGCTGAACAGCGATACGCTGGTGTGGGTGCTGGTTCGCGACATCTTTGAGGTGAATCTGGAGAGCTGGCAGGAACTGCAGCCCGTCCTGAACGGATTGGATGCGCGCGGGCTCCCTTTTGCAGTGGTGACTGGCTCGGATGAAGCCGACCTGCTGCCTATGCGCGATGCCAGCGGGCTGGAGTTCGATTACTACTTTAGCGATCCGGATTACCTGACCGCGATTGAAAAGGCCAACATCGGCATTATCGTCGTTGTGGGCGGCAAGGTTTTGGCCCGGTGGCCATCCGGTCAATTGCCCGATCCGGCCAGCATTCTGACGCCATAACTCCCCGATTTGATTCCTTACCTGCTCCAGCGCATTAGCTACGGCTTCCTCGTTTTGCTGGGGGTGGTCTTTCTGGTATTTTTCCTCTTTAGCCTGGCCGGCGTGGACCCGGCGCGGATGACCCTAGGCCAGCGCGCCGACCTGGCTACCATCGAAAACGTGCGCAAGGAGTTCAACCTGGACCTGCCCATGCACCGGCAGTTCCAGTTGTACCTCAATGACATTAGTCCCGTTTCGCTGCACCATGCCAGCGACGCCCAAGCCCGGAACTACCTGGATCCGGAGAAATACCGCTACCGCAAGCTCTTGTCCATCGGGGAGCAGACGCTCGTGCTCAAGCGGCCTTACCTGCGGCGATCCTTTCAGACCCGCCGCGATGTGACCGAACTGCTGCTGGAGCGCATCCCCAACACGCTGGTGCTGGCGGTGTCGGCTATGCTATTGGCCACGGTGGTGGGTATTTTGCTGGGTGTGCTGGCTGCCGTGAACCACAACACCCCGCTTGATCAGGCCAGCGTGGCGCTTTCGGTGCTGGGCATCTCGTTTCCTTCGTACTTCAGCGCGGTGGTCTTTCAGTTGGTGTTTGCCTACCTGTTGGTGGACCTGACTGGCCTGAACCTGACCGGCGACCTGTTTGTGTCCGACCCGCAGACGGGCAAAGAGACCCTGGTGCTCAAAAACCTATTGCTGCCCGCCATTGTGTTGGGCATCCGGCCCATTGCGGTCATCGTGCAGCTAACCCGCAGTTCCATGCTGGACGTGCTCTCGCTGGATTACGTCCGCACCGCCCGGGCCAAAGGCTTGGGCGAAAGGGCGGTGCTGTTCCGGCATGCGCTTCGCAATGCGCTCAACCCGGTGCTGACTGCCATATCCGGTTGGTTCGCCGAATTGCTCGCTGGCGCTTTTTTCGTGGAGGTGATTTTTGACTACAAGGGCCTGGGTTTTGAGACCGTGGAAGCGCTCAAGAAATTCGACTTTCCCGTGCTCATGGGGGCCATTCTCTTCGCGGCGACGATTTTTGTGGCCATCAACATTCTGGTGGACATCCTCTACTCGTTCCTGGACCCGCGGGTGTCGGTGAAAGGCAAGTGAGCCGTTCGAACGTGTTTACTTAACCATAACTTTTTCTATGGAACCAAAAAGCCCTTCGCCCGACTGGCCTTCACGGATTTACCTGATGGGCTTTATGGGCAGCGGCAAAAGCGGGCTGGGAGCCAAGCTGGCGCGGCGCCTGCAGTACGAGTTCCGCGATCTGGATGCGTTGATTACCGAGCGGGAGGGCCGTGCCGTTACCAAAATTTTTGCCGAGTCGGGGGAGGTGTATTTCCGCAAGACGGAGACGGAGGTATTGCACAGCACTGCAACCTTCGAGCGCACCCTGATTGCCCTGGGGGGTGGGACGCCCTGTTTCGGGCAAAACTTGGATTGGATCAGCCGACACGGCTGGAGCATTTACCTGCGGATTCCCGTCGATACCCTGCTCGGCCGCCTGCGCAAGCGCAAAGACAGCCGCCCGCTATTGGCCGCGCTTAGCGATGACGAGATGCGCGACTACATTGAACGGACGTTGGAACAACGCCGGCCCTTTTACGAGCGCGCTGATGTAATCCTGGACGCGGAAAACCTGACCCCGGAAGAGAGTGCGGCTGCACTTCGGGCGTGGTTGCAGGACCAGCGTTGAGCTGCACGGCATAGGCATCGGCCGCCGGGACAGCGTTCCAGGAGAGCGCTTGCGTCCGAGCCTCAACGCAGGAAGACCATCAACGCAGGGAGACGATCAGCTCAGGAAGACCCCCGGCTGATCGCCGCTCAGGCTGACGTCGATGTGTTCGTGGAGGGTGGTACTGAGCGAGGTACCGACGTAATCGGCGGAAACCGGGTAGGCTTTGTGGCGGCGATCCACGAGCACGGCCACGCGGATTTTTTTTGGCGCCATGTCCAGCAGCGGTTTGACGGCGTAGAGCAGCGTTCGGCCGGTGTTGGCCACATCATCGACGATCACCACCACCTTGCCGTCCACGAGCTCCGGGGTAACCCCCATCTCGATGGGTTTGGACGTGGGATGCTTTTTGTCCAGGTTGATGGAAGTCAGGTGAATGGTCAGGGTCCCAATGCGGCGCAACTCGGCGGTGATTCGCTCGGCCAGCGCGTATCCTTCATCATCGCGGCAAATGCCGGCAATGACGATCTCTTTTTCATCGTAATTGTCTTCCAGGATTTCGAAAGCAATGCGGACAACCTTCTGGCGAATGCTCTGGGAATCAAGGATTCTGCTGGTGGTGGCGGGCGTAGGAGACATGGGCTGGCGCGATCGGAGTTGGAGCAAAGAGTTCAACCATCAGGCAAAGCGCGGTTTTGCGAACCGGACCTTGCCCGTAACACGGAGCCCTCTGCGCCCAAACCATGGCAGCCGGTCGAAGGGCCCCGGTCAGGGCAGCAACATCCGCCCGTTGAAAAGCTGGCGTCCGTTTTCCCTGACCCGATAAATATAAACTCCCGCCGCGAGATCCCCGCGCCTCCATTCCACCAAACCTTCCCTTTCTGGCAAAGGAATGACCGCAAGCTGGCGGCCGGGCAGGTCGTAGATTTCCAAAACCGCATCCGGGCTGCTTAGCCCGCGGTAGGAAAACTGCGCCTGGTCCACAATCGGGTTGGGGGAAAAGTGCCCTTGCGCTGCCGCAAAACCTTCGCGCGCCGCCAGCGTGCTGAAAAGCACAAAGCCGCTCCAGGCGGACGTATCCGCCACGCCGCACAAAGCCCGGACACGGAATTCATAATCCGCCGCGGAGCGCAGCGAAGGCACCAGCTCCAGCGGCGTGTACGAATAGCGGTTGACCCAGCGGTCCGTTCCCAACCGGCGACCCTCCAGTACGTAGCCCAGCGCCCCTTCGACCGGATTCCAGATGATCCGGGCCGAAGACGAAGTGGTGTGCGTTACCGTGACGCCGTCCGGCGTGGCACAGGTCTGGTCGCTGATCTGCAGCGCCGCGAAAGCGTTCACTTTGCCGTGGCCCCACTGGTTGTCGGGCAAGGCCGGTCCCGTAAAGGCATCGCGGCGGGCACTCTGCACGATGGCCTGTTTCACCGCGGCATAGCTGGCATTGGGGAAGCGCTGCAGGTACAGAGCGGCCACACCCGCCACAATGGGCGAAGAGAAAGAGGTGCCGCCCTGGAGGTAGTGTCGCCCGCCCGGGGCGATGTAATTGGCGGCGCCCAACCCGATGAGCCAGTTGGTCATGTTGGTGGAGCCGCTGGCCAGCACCCATTGGCCGGATGCGCTGACGTCCGGCTTGATCAGGCCGAGGCGCGTGGGGCCATTGGACGAAGAGAGGATCCGGGTTTCCGGGGTGCCGGAAATAGGCGGACTCGCTCCGTAGTAGTTGATCATGCTGTTCCGGTTGTAGTAGCTGCCTACCGTGATGACGCGATCGGAGCACTGCCAGGAACTGACCAGCGTGCTCTGGCTGTCCGGAGCGCGGTAGTGCAGGATGTCCGGAAAAACGGTGGAATTGGGCAGGTCCGCACCGCGGAAGAGGTACGAGGTTCCGGTCACAGCTGGGTCGGTCCAGGCGTCCATGCGGCCGCTGCCGTACGTTTCCAGGCGCCAGCGCAGGCTGGTGGAATCGGGGAACACCGCCACTTCCACCAAATAGGCCGGACCCTGGCGGCTGACCCAGCACTTGATGAAGCCCAGGCGGTTGGGGCCGTTGAACAGCGCGTGTTCCACGCTGTCCACGCCGGAGCTCAGGTCCAGGTCGGTGGTGAGGTTCCAGAACGGCGAGCGGCCGCGGAATTTCCATCCTGTTGGCTGGTCTGCACCCACAGCAAAATTCCAGCCGGCGGCATCGGCCGTGTCGATCCAGGCCTGGAGGTAGGCAGCCCCCAAAGCGCTCTCGTAGCGGAACCAGGTAAAGGCTGTGTCCGGGACAGCGTCATAGCCGAGGTGGAAAATGCGGTCGCCGGCGTTGCCGACGGCGGCCACCACCGCGCGCCCCGACCGGGCAGCCAGCATGGAATCGATCATCTGGGCGGCCAGGTCTTTGCCGTCGTGGGAGCCCAGGTAGGTGCCCACGCTGGTGTTAATGACACAGGGTTTTCCCGCGGCGTCGGCATGGTCAAAAATGTAGCGAATGGCGTCCACAACATTGCTCAGAAAGCTGCTGTTGAACGCCAGGTTGACGGCGATGATGTCTGCAGCCGGAGCAACCCCGCGAAAGTCGCCGGTGGCAAGCCCGTTGCCCGCGGCTACGCCGGTGACTCCGCTGCCGTGGGAGTAGCTCAGGTTAGGGTCCACGTGGGCACAGGCCAGGGCTTCGATGTCGGCGGAGTCGCATTCCTGGCCGTAGCCGTAGGGCGAAGGGGCCGAGCCGTCGTCGGGCAGGTTCTGGTCCCAGATGTACTTGATGCGGGTCCGGTCCAGCGAGTCGCGGAAATCGGGGTGGGTGTAGTCGATGCCCAGGTCAACCAGGCCGACGATGACGCCCTGGCCATCGTAGGGCTGGGGGAGGGGGGCATAGCCAGCCTGAACAGAGTCTGCGCGGCTGTGGACCAGCATGACGTCGCCGAGCGGCTGCACAGCGGCGCCGGTCCCGTCCAGGCGGGCAACTGAAGCATGCCCCAGCAAGGCTCGCCACTGGCCGGCCGGGACGCGCAGGGCGCATCGGTCGCCGATGGCGTATTTCAGGGAACCTCCCAGCGATTCGGCGAGCTGCGCAAGCGCGGCCGGCTCTCCTTGCACCAGCAGATGCACAAAGCCGTCGGCGTCGCTGCCCATGGGCTGAAAGCGAGCGGGGAGCCGATCCGAGCCGGGGTTCCCGCTCTGGGGCTGACTCGCGGCCTGGGGAAAACTTGCGGCCTGACGCGCAGCTTGCGGAAAGCGCGCCAGGGCCTGGGCGTTCAGGGCGCCCGCGGCTGGGAATAGCCCGAACAAAAGCAGACAGAACTGCGCGGCGCACGCATGGCCCTTCGCCCGAAAGACAAGGCTGCGCAAACCGGCTGAAAACCGGGTGAGGCGGGGGCGGACGGTGCAGGCGGAGCCGCTCGTGGCGGTGTTAGGCGATGGTTGCTGGGTCATGGCGATCGGTAAACTCGGGCGTTAGCAGCGGAGACGCAGAGAAGACGCAGAAAGGAGAAAGTAAGGGAGAACCTCGCACACTTTATACGTTTTTGTGCTGCCTTTGTTTGGAGGGTGGATAAAATTGATCCCATGCTGGCCTGCGGCCTCGTTCCCGGGTAAATTTTTTCAAACGATCGTTTGGTAAATGTGCTCCGGTTTGCTGTAAATTGCACACAATGGCGTTCGTTCAACCCCTGGTTTTTGCGATTTTGACGGTGCTGGCGTTCAGTATGGCCGGCCGTCGCTTTAAACAAATATACGAGAACATTCGCATGGGCAAGCCGGAGCCTGTTCAAGGCTCGCTGCGCAACATGCTGCTGCTGGCGCTCGGCCAGAAGAAAATGTTCCGAAACCTGATTCCGGCGTTGCTGCACCTGGCCGTTTACCTGGCCTTTTTGCTGACCCAGGTGGAATTGCTGGAGATTTTTCTCGACGGGTTTACCGGCAAGCACAGGCTGATTTACCACGCGGTGGAGGATCATGCCTTTGGCCGGGGATTGTATGTGGCCATCATCAGCGGCATTGAGGTGCTGAGTGTGCTGGCCTTTGTGGCGACGCTGGCTTTTCTGGCCCGGCGCAACCTGCTCAAGGTGCCCCGGTTTGTCAAGACAGAAATGAACGGCTGGCCGAGGCTGGACGGCAACATCATCCTTTATCTGGAAATCGTGTTGATTGCGGCCATCTTCACGATGAACGGGGCAGACGAGGCGCTGCATCGCGCGGAGTACAACAAATCGTATGGTTTCCTGGTTTCCGGCAACGTGGCCTGGATCCTGTTCAGCGGTTTTTCGGCCGATACATTGGTGGTGCTGGAGCGCGTGGGCTGGTGGCTGCACATCCTGGTGGTGTTCAGTTTTCTGAATTACCTGCCCTTTTCCAAGCACCTGCACATCATGCTGGCCTTCCCGAATGCGTATTTTACGCGCCTTTCGGGGAATGGCGAAATGCGCAACATGCCGGAGATTCAACGCGAAATCCAGTCGATGCTGGACCCGGCTGCGGCGAGCGGTGAAGCCCTTCCCCCGCCAGACCAGTTTGGGGCGAGAGATGTGGGGGACCTGAGCTGGAAGCAATTGCTGGACGCCTACTCCTGCACAGAATGCGGGCGCTGCACGGCCGCCTGCCCGGCCAACCAGACCGGCAAGAAACTCTCGCCGCGCAAGATCATGATGGACACGCGCGACCGCATGGAAGAGCTGTCGCGAAACCGCCAGCAGCACGGGGCCGACCACCAGGACGGCAAGGCCCTGCTCGGCGATTACATCAGCACCGAAGAACTCCGGGCCTGCACCACGTGTAATGCCTGCGTGCAAGAGTGCCCGGTCAGCATTAACCCGCTGAGCATCATTCTGGAACTGCGCCGCCATCTTATCCTGGACCAGAGTAGCGCCCCGGAGAGCTGGACGCAAATGTTTACCCACGTGGAAAACAACGGCGCACCCTGGCAGTTTGCGCAGTCGGATCGCGACAAATGGATCAGCCAGGTGGGCGATTAACGGCGCTGACGGGAAGGACGTCTTTCGGTAACAATTTTTCAGAGCAAGCACTTATGGCAAACACTTCGCTTACCCGCGTGCCGACCATGGCCGAAATGGCCGCTTCCGGCGAGCAGCCCGAAATTCTTTTCTGGGTGGGTTGCGCGGGCAGCTTTGACCAGCGGGCCCAGAAGGTGACCGGGGCACTGGTTCGCATCCTCAACCAGGTGGGCATTCGCTTTGCGGTGCTAGGCCAGGAAGAGCTCTGCACGGGCGACCCGGCCCGCCGCGCGGGCAACGAGTTTCTGTTTCAGATGATGGCCGCCCAGAACATCACCACGCTGGAGGGCTATGGGGTCAAAAAGATCGTGACGGCTTGTCCGCATTGCTTCAACACGCTGAAGAACGAGTACCCCGTCCTGGGGGGGCACTACACGGTCATGCACCATACCACGCTGATCCAGGAGCTGATCGACAGCGGACGTCTGTCGGTGCAGGGGGGGGCGTTTCAGGGCAAGCGCATCACTTTCCACGATTCCTGCTACCTGGGCCGCGCCAACGACATTTACGAGGCTCCGCGCGCTGCGGTGGCCGCGCTTGATGCCGAGTTGGTGGAAATGCGCTCGTGCAAGTCGCGGGGGATGTGCTGCGGGGCGGGGGGCGCGCAGATGTTCAAAGAAGCCGAGCCGGGCAAAGAAGAGGTCAACCACGCCCGGACAGCGGAAGCCCTTGCCGTGAAGCCGGACTACGTAGCCGTGGCCTGTCCCTTCTGCAACACCATGATGAGCGACGGCGTCAAGTACGCCGATCAGCAGGAGCAGGTACGCGTCCGCGACATTGCGGAACTTGTGGCGGAAGCCGCCGGTTTGTTCGCCTGATGGTTAGCCGTAACTTTTATCTATCGCCATGTTTGCACCGCTGGATCAACTGCCCGATGACGCGCGCGTCTGGATTTACCAGGCCGACCGCGCCTTGACCGAGACCGAATGCCGCGCACTGAACGAAGGCCTTTCGACCTTTGCGCAGGGCTGGGCCGCACACGGCGCTCCCGTGCGCGCCTGGGCAGGGGTGCAGGGCAGCCATTTCCTGGTTTTTGCCGCCGATGAAGCCTACAGCGGGGTTAGCGGCTGTTCCATCGACAGTTCGGTGCGCGCAGTTCGCCAGTGGGGCGAGCAGTTGGACGTGGACTTTTTTGGGCGCCTGGTGCTGGCCTGCGAGACGCCTGCGGGCCTGCAGTTGCTGCACCGCGACGCCTTGGAAGGAGCGGAGCAGGCGGGAATCATCCATCCCGATACGCCGGTTTACGACAACACGGTGCAAACGCTGGGCGAATGGCGCCGTCACTGGAAGCGACCCCTTCATGCGTCCTGGGCGGCCGGCAGCCTGGCGACGGGCCGCTAAACCGGTACCCTACAGGCAGAAGAACTTGTTGAGCTGCACCACCTTGTCGGGTTTTCCGAACACGTAGAGCACATCGTTCGGGAGGATCACGGTTTCCGGCGTAATCTCGTTCAGGTAGGCATCGCCCCGGCGGATGGCCAGGATGGTGACGCCGTAGTTCTTGCGCAGCCCGGATTGTGCGATGCTTTTGCCCACGATGGCGTTGTTGCCCTGGTACACCGGCAAGGTCGCGATTTCCGCGTCGGGGATTTGAAGCCGCACCCCAGGAGCCGGGAGGCTGCTGCCAGGCAGGCTGCGGAGCATTTCGTAATTGTGCGAGCGAATTTGGTTAATGAAGCCCTGGATCTCATCCTGGGCCACCAGGTAGTGGCGCAGCACCCGCGTAAAGATTTCTATGCTGGTTTCAAACTCCTCCGGAATGACCTCGTCGGCACCGTGCTTCAGGTTCTCCTCAATTTCGCGGGTGTAGCGCGTGCGAACGATGATGTAGGCCGTTTCGGTAAAATCGCGGATGCCGCGGATAATCTTGTGGGTGGAATCCGGCGAGGAGATGGCTACGACCACGACACGGGCGTGCTGCACAGCGACATGCTGCAGAATGATGGCGTCCGTGGCATCGCCATACACGACCGGTTCGCCCTGTTCCCGGGCTTTGGCAATGGCCTCCGGATCCAGTTCCACAATCACATAATCGATGCCGGCATATCGGGCAGCTTTGGCCACGTTTTCGCCGTTGAGTCCGAACCCGATGATGACCAGGTGGTCTTGCAGGGGTTTGTCTTCCTGCAGGGTGCGCTGGTCCGCCTGTTGTCCGGTTAAAGCCCGCAGGGAACTTTTCAGGGGAAGGGGCATTGGTGCGCGGAGCAACCTCGCGGCGATAGCTGGGGCAGAGGCGATGACAAAGGGCGAAACGCCCATCGTAATAATGGATATGGCCAGGAAGTACTGGTACACTTCGTCCGGCAGCAGGTTGAATTCCATGCCGCTGGCGGCGAGCAGAAACGCGAATTCGCCCACCTGAAAGAGGCTGAGACCCGTGAGCAGCGCCGTGCGAGGCGGGTAGCGCAGCAGGAGCGTGGCCAGGGCAATGACCCCGATTTTAATCAGCGCCACGGCCAGGCTGAAGGCCAGCACCAGCAGCAAATGGTCGAAGAAGAACCGGATGTCCAGCAACATCCCGATGGACACGAAAAAGAAGCTAATGAAAATCTCGCGAAAGGGCAGGATGTTGGCCGTGGCCTGGTGACTGTACTCGGATTCCGAAATGATCAGCCCGGCAAAGAAGGCCCCCAGCGCCAGCGACAGCCCCACCGAAGAAGTCAGCCAGGCCGTGGCCAGGCAGATGACTACGATGCTGAGGATGAACAGTTCGCGGCTCTTGGTTTTCACCACCCGGCGAAGAATGCCCGGCACCGCATAACGGGCCAACACGACGACCAGACCCACCACCAGCACCACCTTAACCACCAGCAACCCCAGCGTCTGCAGGGGATTTTCGGCTTCACCGGCCAGGATCGGCACCAACAGCATCATAGGCACTACCACGATGTCCTGAAAGATGAGCATGGCCATGGCCACGCGCCCATGGGGCGAGGACAATTCGCCCTTTTCCTGCAGCATTTTGAGCACGATAGCCGTGCTGCTCAGCGCCAGCAGAAAACCCATGAACACCGCGGATCGAAAGGGGAGGCCCAGCAGGTAGGAGCCTCCGGCCGCTGCCAGGATCGTTCCGCCGACCTGGAGCAGCCCGCCCCAAAGCACAACATTTTTTATGCTTGCCAGTCCTTTCAGCGAAAACTCAATGCCGATGACAAACAGCAGAAAAATGATGCCGATTTCCGCCAGCAGTTCTACCTCGTGGCTGGCCTGGATCAGGTTGAGCCCATGCGGCCCGGCCAGGATGCCTGCCACCAGAAAACCGAGCAGGGCCGGGAGTTTCAGGCGCTGAAAAGCCAGGATCAACAAGACGGAAAATCCCAGGATGATGACGATCTCTCGGAGGATGGGTATTTGCATGGCTATTCCGCGGGCAGTTCTTCCAGTTCTGGCAGTTCAAACGGGGGCACGCCGGGTTTGCGGTACAGGCGAATAAACACCTTTCCCTGTTCCCACTCCCGCTGCAGGGGCCAGGTGCTGGTGATTTCGTCGTAAGTGGCGTCGGGAATGTCGTTGATGATGTTGCTGTACAACACGTAATCGTGGTCTAGCCAATTGCCTTCCGCTTTGCGGAACGAGCGGCGTACTTGTTGCGAACCGGGCCGCACCGCGGTCATGGGTTTGTACAGCGGAAACTCGGTGTAAACCAGGGAAGGGTCCGGAATCTCGCTCCAGGCCTGGCTCAACAGCGAAAAGTAGGGCAGATGAGCGAGCGAAGCATCCCAGCCCTGGGCCACTTTATCGGGGTAAATCCAGCGGTGTCCGAAGCCGAGCATGGCCACCAGCGCGATGGCAGCAAAGCGCTGGCGCGTGGGGTCCAGCTGCTGAATCCGGTGGGCAAACCAGGGCAATGCGAGCACGAAGACCACGAGAAAATAGCGGTGCGCAATTGGGTTGGCAAAGGGCAAAAAGGCCAGACTGAACAGCGCAAGCGGAACCGCCCAGAGCGCGATCAGCTGCCGCTCCGGAGCGGAAAGGCCTTTCGACCGGCGCAGCTGATCCAGCAGCCACAACAGCCCCGGCACCCACAGCGCAACCCGCCCGAAGTCGAGCAGGCGCCAGCCGATGAGGCCTGCGTTGCGTAGCATGCCGGCCACCCCGGGCCATTGCTGGTTGGCCGCCCAGGCTGCATCGGGATTAGCGAGCCACCACCCGGTCTGCGAAGCGTGGTAGCCGAACCAGGCCAGCAAGCCTGCAGCCGCAAAGGCGAAGGGGGGCAGAAGCCAGGCAGAACCGCGGATGGTGGCCAGCACAAGCGCGGTTCCCCCCAGCGCCGCGATGGCGGGCAGCCCCCGGAGGCTGACCAGCCCCATGGCCAGCAACAGGAAGCCGAGTGTCACCGGGCGGCGCTCCAACAGGCAGACCAGCGCGCTGAGGTACAGGGCCAGCAGCATGAGGTCGGGCCCGACGTGGATGGCCTGGGCGGCAAACGTGGGTTCCATGAGCAGGAGTCCGGCGGCGATCCAGTGGGCGCTCCGCTGGTCGGCGGCGGGCAACAGCAGGCGCAAAAGCCTGTAAAAACTGAGCCAGAGCAACCCCAGCACGGGGAGCATGGCCAGGTGGGCCACCGGCAGGGTAGGGTCCAGAAGCGACCACCAGAGGGCCAGGTAAGCGCCAAAGCCCGGCGGATGACCAGAATCGAGTGCTGTGGGTAAAATCCAGCCCCGCAGCCCCGTCTGGTAGAGGTGCTGCCCCACTTCCGAACCCAGGAGGATGCTGTCCCAAAAGAAGGGGAGCGGCAGGCTCATGAGCACGATCAGCAGCGCCCCGCCGTAGCCCAGGCGAAGGAGCAGGCGGTTGGCCGGGGCGGGCCGATGAGGGAGGAGGATTTCAGCCGGGTGCCTGGGCAGGGCGGCGTTTTCGGAGGCCTTGTCGGTCATGTCCGCGAAAATACGGCATGGAGCGGCTCAGGCATTTGGCACCGCTTTGCTGCCCTGTTGTTTTTCTGCCATTTTGTCACGGCTTTAGCAGCAAGTAGCGTATTTTTGATGCCCGGCTTGGCGCGAGCGCCCCGCTGTTTATTGCGTTTTTTCTATGTACACCCACGATACTTCGCCGCTGCATCATCTTGAAGGCCATGCCGAAGGGCTGTCTGAGGGGCATCCGCTGGAACAGGGGGGGCACCAGCCTTTGGAAGAGGCGCTGCAGGGCCAGGCGTTGGCGGCGGCGGAATTGGCCATCGGTTCCAACGGCCGCCTCGCCTACATCGAGAGCTACGGCTGCCAGATGAACTTCAGCGATTCCGAAATCGTGGCCTCCATTCTGCACGAGTCCGGGTACGGCATTACCACGGACGTGACCGGAGCTGACCTGATCCTGTTGAACACGTGCTCCATCCGCGACAAGGCGGAACAGCGCATTCGAACCAGACTCCGGGAGTTTCAGGGCCTCAAGCAGGCCCGGCCCGAAGCCACCATCGGCATTTTGGGCTGCATGGCCGAGCGCTTGAAAGCCCAGCTGCTGGAGGAGGAAAAGCTGGTGGACGTCGTGTGCGGCCCCGATGCCTACCGCAGCCTTCCCGGGCTCATCGCCGAGGCGGAGAGCGGCCAGAAAGCCGTCAACGTGCTTCTCTCGCGCGAGGAAACCTATGCCGAAATCAGCCCCTTGCGCCTGGACGGCAACGGCGTCACTGCCTTCATCTCCATCATGCGCGGCTGCGACAACATGTGCTCGTTCTGCGTGGTGCCCTTCACCCGGGGGCGCGAGCGCAGCCGCAACGCCTACACCATCGAAGCCGAAGCGCGCGATCTGTTCCAGCGCGGTTACCGCGAAGTGACCCTGCTGGGCCAAAACGTGGATTCCTACAAATGGACCAACCCGGACAGCGGAATGCTGGAGCGCTTTGATGCGCTGCTGGAGCGGGTGGCGCTGGTGCATCCGGATTTGCGCGTGCGCTTTTCCACCTCGCACCCCAAAGACATGACGGACGAAGTGCTGCAGACCATGGCGCGGCACCCGAACATCTGCAACTACATTCACCTGCCGGTCCAGAGCGGAAACTCCGCCTTGTTGGAGCGCATGAACCGCACCTACGACCGCGCGTGGTACCTGGACCGTATTGCCGCCATCCGGCGCTACGTGCCGGACTGCGCCATTTCAACCGACATCATTGCCGGCTTTTGCGGAGAAACGGAGGAAGAGCACCAGGACACGCTTCGGCTGATGCACGAAGTTCAGTACGAGATGGCGTATATGTTTTATTACAGCGAAAGGCCCGGTACGCTCGCCGCCCGCAAGTACCCGGATGACGTGCCCCTGGCCGTGAAAAAACGCCGCCTGA
>Ga0172372_10007365_pt1 | contig 14793 bp, 11 predicted proteins | sample LakKiv5m_2_FD_114544 | JGI IMG/M metagenome (GOLD analysis project Ga0172372, IMG submission 114544) | Freshwater microbial communities from Kabuno Bay, South-Kivu, Congo - kab_092012_9.5m | ecosystem: Environmental > Aquatic > Freshwater > Lake | place: Democratic Republic of the Congo...
TATTTACAGGCCTTGTGTTTATCTCCATGATTTTACGCCAGGAAATATATGGATCGCTTGGTTTTAGAATCTGTAAACATACATTCCCTAAAATGAATAATGACGGAGCTGAGGTAATTAGCGATTTTACAAAGGAGAATTTAGGTTTGGATCTAGGGGATTCAATTTTTTACTGGTGGTTTCCTGAGCCGATGAAAGGTGAACAATTTACTAGGATTAAACGTAATATACCGATTCCAATAGACCACTTTCAATCCGGAGATAATATTATAACTGGAGCAGATAGCGGATCCTTCTGTGAAGCCTATGCTTGTATAGGAGCACGATATGTAGATTTACCGTTCCTAGATCCTGATAGAGACCTGCGGAGGATTAACCAATTCTGGAATGGAAAATTTGTCCAGCTTGATGGTATGCTGTTAATTTTTGTAGCGATTTATCTACTGGATAAATTTAACGGTATTGCAGTCTCTATTGCTAAATTTATCTCAAACACTTCCGGAAATCTTACTAAAATGGCTAATGTTAACAGGCATGCTTCAGCCGGTATCCGATCCGCAATGGATAAGTATGTTACGTCGCCAATAAAAGGTAGGTTGGCAAATACAAAAGTCGGGCGGGCAATAAGTGCCATTAGAGAAGTGGCCTCTGGGGTAGTACAGAATATAAAAGAATATCCTTCGCGGTTTATTGATAATAAAAGAATAGATATGTTAAAGAAAGATGCTCTGTCAGGTAATGTAAATATGGCAGTAGCAGCGGAGGCAAAAAAATTATCCGGCCTTGATTACAGGGATGTCAAGAAGGGGGCTATTGGTAAGTATACTAATGTCTTACAAGAAAAGCTTAAAAATCTTGGCCAACCACCGCTTACTGATAAAGAGGCAGCTAATCTTGCTGCTAAAATGTCTCATAAGAAATTTGATGAGCTGCAAAATGAATTTGCTAAGGCTAAATACGGTAAGGATTTTAAGAAATTAAATGATCAGGAGCAACAATTTATTAAAGATCTTCTTAATAGTAAACACCAGGATAAGTCGGTAGAGATACTTGCTAAGGAAAAATACGGCAAAAAATATAGAAACTTAAGTGCGGCGGAGCGAGAATTAGTAGATGCTTTTGCTAAAGCAGAAACCAATAAGAAATCCTTGCGGGAGCTGGCAGATGATGCTGATTATTCAAGGAAATATGCAGAAGCTTATGTTGATGCCTATCAGGCTTTATCAGAAAGAGGGGTAGGGCTTCTTGGTAAACATAATTCTACCTTTAGGTCGCTAAAAGAGCTGCAACATAAAGTTAAAATTAAACAGAATCTTGAAAAAGAAAAGCAGAAACAGCTTGGGGAAGAATTATATGCCGGATACCAGAATTTAAAACATGAGGCCTATAGAAAAGTTGTGGGTGAAAGCGATAATGAAACTCTTAAAGCTATCGGTAATACTTTTGCCGGCGGAGCATGGAATAATATTGATATGAATAAAGACGCTGAAAATTACCGCTTGCAGACATATAATGAAATACTGGCAGATAGGGCAAGAGAACAAGAGTATCAACCGGTAGCAATGAAAATAGATAGTTTAAGCAAACTTAAAGGAGAAAGTGTAATATCGCCGGAATTTATTGCTAGGGCTAAAGTTGGCGGCGATTCAAACTTAGAGGCGTATAGAGCACTAGCCCAGCAAGAAATACAACATAAAGTTTATCAGGAGCTAACCAAAGCTGACAAAGATAATCCAAATCCTGTACTTAAGGGTGAGAAATACATGAGGGAATATGCGAGAGACTCAGAAATGGTTAGTATGATTGATAAAGCAGAACGGCTTAAAACAAAGATACTCGAAGAGGACCAGTTCATAGCGCGGGAAAAACATTATGATACCATAAGTGAGGAAGCAGAACAAAATATAAAGCGTAATATGCAGGTTCTAGAAGAGCATTTTAACAGGAGAGACATTGCTCCGCAGGAAATGCCGGCTTTGCTTGAGACTTATTATCAAAATAAACTTGCTGAATTAGAAGCTGCTAAAGAACAGGGAATAGGACCACGAAGAGATGAAGATGCAATAATAGTAGTACCAAAAGATGAAGTAGAGAAATTGCAAAAATCATTGAAAGATTTTGAAGATAGTGAGAGGATTCTAGAAGAGATCAGTCGAAGAAAAATGGATATTGTAAGTGAAGTAGACAAACACGTATCCGGTATTAATGAATATAGAAAACAAGCAGACATGCAGGAATATATACCTATTAAGACCACTCAGGTAGGTCTAAGGTCAGCTAGAACAATTGATGATTTAAGAAGAAGATAAAAAGCACGGCCCGTGGGAGCCCAGTTAAAATAAGCCTAGATAGGTAGGGGGAAGAAGTTACATAATGGTGCAGCAAGAATTATTTTCTGGATTGTCTTCGTCATGACCACAACAACCCATAAGTTTTGCATGACAGTCATCAAAGCAGGAATCCACAGCAGCATTACGCTGAACGGGAACAGACCCATATGAAGCTTGATCTTCTGCTCTTGCTTTTTCTATTGCTCGGTCATAGTCCTCACCCTTATGATAGCCACGAAAACGCTCTTCTACTTCACGTTGTTTTGCCATAATAAATACCTTATTAAAGTTAATAAAACTAAATTTGATAAACCAGTAATTTTTTAACTACTAGCTAGAACTTAGTTTATGGTAGCAAAACTTATTATATTTTTCTACTAATTATTTATCATTTTTATGTTTTTTAATAGCAGGTTTTTACCTATGTTTGAGATATTAGGGTGTAACGGTACTGGTCGGTTTTCGCTATCTTATTCCACTAAGGTGAGTTTTATTTAGAAGAAATTTTTAATTTTTTTCTAGGGGGAATAAAAAATGATTCTGATTCATTAGCACTTTTTTGCTCATTTTTTTCCATAATACCAACATAATAAACTCCGTTTTTTACTAGGCTTACTATGCTCCACCCAGATTCCATATCCTCTTTTACAGCTTCAAATTCAGGGCTGTTATCAGTAAATGAAATAAATTTTTGTATCGGTTTTCTATGTACCATAATTATTTAAAATTAATAATTTAACTTGTGTTTAATTTTTGGTGGCAATAATAGGTAAACTATTGCCAAAAAGCAAATAAAATAATTTTTTATATTACTCATAACTAATTGCTAAATCTTACATCGATAAGATTAATTTTAACTTAAGATTTTAAATTTTGGCATTTTTCTTAACTGTTTATATGGCCCTAACTATTGACAACATACTAGTCCTCTATTATGTTCGAGGTTTATTTATTTTAATGAAATAATATGATCGAATTTAAACCAGACAAATTAAAATTAAGCGCTTTGCAGTATGTAAAATGCTATGAGCAAATGCTCCTTATTAGACGTTTTGAAGAAAAGTGCAGTCAGTTTTATGGAATGGGTTTAATAGGAGGTTTTTGCCATTTATATATTGGGCAAGAAGCTGTAATTATGGGTTTTGAATTTGCTAAACAAAAAGGTGATAGCATGATTACCAGCTATCGTGATCATGCGCATATTATTATGTCTGGTATCGACCCGAAATTTGTGATGGCCGAACTTACCGGTAGAGCATCTGGCTGTTCTAAGGGGAAAGGCGGTTCAATGCACATGTTTGATATTCCAGGAAAGTTTTATGGGGGTCATGGTATTGTCGGAGCACAAGTACCTATAGGAACAGGGCTTGCATTTGCCGAAAAATATAATAATACTAAAAATATTTGTTATACATTTTTAGGTGATGGAGCTGTAAATCAAGGGCAGGTGTATGAGGCTTTTAATATGGCTTCATTGTGGAAATTGCCTGTGGTTTATGTCATTGAAAATAATGAATATTCAATGGGGACAGCAGTAAAGAGATCTACTTCCATGGTTGAATTATACAAAAAAGGCGAATCATTCGGTATAGCTGGTATTCAAGTAAATGGTATGGATGTTGATGCGGTTTATAATGCTGCGGTTTTTGCGTCTGATTATGCACGGTCGGGGGCCGGTCCAATAATTGTTGAAGTAAAAACATATAGATTTAGGGGACATTCAATGTCTGATCCTGCGAAATATAGAACAAAAGAAGAAGTTGAACAGTATAAAGGGCGTGACCCATTAGCAGATGTTAGAAATATTATCGTAGATAATAAATATGCAAACGAAGAAGATTTAAAAGCTATAGAGAAAAAAATTAAGTTAAGAATAGCAGAAGTTCAAGAGTTTGCTACCTCAGAGCCTTTACCTGATGAAAGCGAGTTGTTTAAAGATATATATAAATAAAAATGGTGCATGTATGGCAGAAATAACAGTTAGGGAAGCTCTGCAGCTGGCGATGAAAGAGGAAATGCAGAGAGACGAAAGAGTTTTTATTCTCGGTGAGGAAGTAGCAGAGTATCAGGGAGCATATAAAATAACGCAAGGTTTGCTTCAGGAGTTTGGACCAAAGAGAGTGATAGATACCCCAATTAGTGAACACGGATTTACAGGGCTTGCTATTGGAGCAGCTTTTGGAGGGCTTAGACCGATAGTTGAATTTATGACTTTTAATTTTGCAATGCAAGCTTTTGATCAGATAGTCAATTCGGCCGCTAAAACAAATTATATGTCTGGAGGGCAACTTGGTTGTCCAATAGTTTTCAGGGGACCAAATGGAGCAGCTGCTCGTGTTGCTGCCCAACATAGCCAGAATTTTGCTGCAGTATATTCTCATATACCGGGACTTAAGGTAATAGCTCCTTATAACGCTGAAGATGCAAAAGGACTCTTAATAAGTGCTATCAGGGATGATAATCCGGTGATTTTTTTAGAAAATGAAATAATGTATGGTAGAAGTTTTGAGATACCCGATGTTATTGAGCCAATTCCTATCGGCAAAGCCAGAATAGTAAAAGAAGGGGTAGATGTAACAATTTTAGCTTTTTCCCTGCAAGTTGGAATGGCAATCGAGGCTGCAAAGATTTTAGCAGAAGAAAATATTGATGCCGAAATAATAGATTTAAGGACGATAAAACCTTTAGATATTGAAGCTATATTAGAATCAGTCCGCAAGACTAATCGATTAGTCTCAGTGGAAGAAGGGTGGTTTTTTGCTGGAATTGGAGCCACTATTAGCTCTATAGTAATAAAGGAGGCTTTTGATTATTTAGATGCAGCTCCCGAGGTTGTATCAGGAAAAGACGTGCCATTGCCGTATGCAGAGAATCTAGAGAAGATGTCCTTGCCGACGGTAGAAGATATAGTAGCAGCTGCTAAAAGAGCATGTTATAAGTAATTTCCAGAATAATTTTGATAAAAGGTTTGTATGCCAATAAAAATTTTAATGCCGGCACTATCGCCAACCATGACCGAGGGAAACCTTGCTAAATGGGTCAAAAAAGAGGGAGAAAAAATTTCTGCAGGAGAGGTAATTGCAGAAATCGAAACTGATAAAGCTACTATGGAAGTAGAAGCTGTAGATGAGGGAATAATTGCAAAAATTCTTATTCCAGAAGGGACAGAAGGAGTCCAAGTTAATTCGTTAATTGCTGTTCTCGTTGAAGAGGATGAGCAAGATGCTGATCTAGAGGCTTTTATTGCCAAATTTAGCCCCCCTCAAAAACCGGTTGAAAAAATTGTCGAGGAAAAAATAGGAGAACCTGTTGAAGTAAAACTGGCAAGTATTTCTGCACCTAGCATCCCTGTTCAAGGTATAAGTACAAATAAGCGAATATTTGCTTCGCCGTTAGCTAAAAGAATTGCCGGTCTGGAAGGGATATCTTTGGCTAATATTGTTGGGTCGGGTCCGCATGGACGCATAGTCAAAAATGATGTTTTATCTGCTGCTAAAAGTAGTAAAGGAGCTATAAGGAGGGATAATGAGGAATATCGCTTGGTTCCAAATAATAATATGCGCAAAGTTATCGCTAAGAGATTGCTCGAATCCAAACTTACCGTGCCGCATTTCTATCTTTCAATAGAATGTGTAATGGATTCGGTGCTTAATGCACGCGCCCAGATTAATGCTAGTTTTGATAGTGACAAAGATAAAAGATTATCGGTAAACGATTTTATTATTCTAGCTTGCGCAAAAGCCTTAAAGGAAGTACCAGCGGCAAATGCTAGCTGGACTGATAGTGCTATTATGCTTTATAATAATATCGATATTTCTGTAGCAGTAGCTATCGAAGGAGGACTTATTACCCCTATTATTAAAAATGCCGATCAGAAAGATATCGTTAAAATTTCATCTGAAATGAAAGATCTAGCAAAAAGAGCGAGGGAAAATACTCTTGCTCCTGAAGAATTCCAAGGTGGAGGGTTTAGTATTTCTAATTTAGGTATGTATGGAATTAAAAGCTTTAGTGCTATTGTTAACCCCCCGCAAGGCTGTATTATGGCTGTAGGAATGAGTTCAAAGCGTCCGGTAGTTATTGACGATAAAATAGAAGTACGAACTATTATGGATGTTACACTCTCCTGTGATCACAGAGTAGTTGATGGTGCAGTTGGGGCAGAATTCTTAGCAGCTTTTAAGAAATATATCGAATCTCCGATTCTAATGTTTGTCTAGTAAAATCTTTTAAAGAGGGCCAGAATATATGGAAAAATTTGATGTGATAGTTATTGGTGGTGGTCCGGGCGGTTATGTTGCAGCTATTAGAGCATCTCAACTAGGTTTAAAAACGGCAGTTATTGAAAAAGAGCATCTTGGAGGTATTTGCCTTAATTGGGGATGTATACCTACTAAAGCCTTATTGAAATCGGCTGAATTATTACAGAAAATAAAACATGCAGAAGAATTCGGTATTATTTCTACGAAGGCAAGTTTTGATATAAAAAAAATTGTTAATCGTTCGCGTAATATCTCAGCTAAATTAGTTGGAGGTATTAAGGGGTTATTGAAGAAGAATAAAGTAACAGTTTTTGAAGGGGTTGCAAAAATCAGTAGCCCTAAATTAGTTCTAGTTGAAGGGAAAGAACAAAAACTGTCTTTAGAAGCAAAAAATATTATTATTGCAACAGGTGCTAGAGCAAGGATTCTGGATGGCTTTGAACCGGACGGCAAGAATATCTGGACTTATAGAGAGGCTTTAATACCGGAATCAGTTCCAAAATCTATGGTTATTGTCGGTTCAGGAGCTATAGGTATTGAATTCGCATCTTTTTATAATGCTTTGGGCGTTCAGGTGACCGTACTTGAAGCAGCACCACAAATTTTACCGATGGAAGATGAAGAAATATCTACTATTGCAAAAAAATCTTTTGAAACCAAAGGAATAAAGTTTTATACTGCTATTAAACTAGAAGGTAAAACAATTAATAATAACATGGTTAAGGTTGAATTTTTGCATAATGGTGTTAAAGTATCCTTAGACGCAGAAGTGTTATTAATGGCCGTAGGAATAAAAGCTAATACCGAAAATTTAGGCTTGGAAAATACGAAGATAAAACTTGATCGTGGTCATATAGCTACTAATGGTGTATGCCAAACAGCTGAGGGAAATATTTATGCAATCGGAGATGTTGCAGGAGCTCCGTGGCTGGCTCATAAGGCAAGTCATGAGGGAGTAATTGCAGTAGAGCATATTGCCGGCAAGAAGCCACATGATCTAAAAAAATTAAATATTCCCGGTTGTACTTATTCTACGCCTCAAATAGCAAGTGTCGGAATGACTGAAAAATCTGCTCTAGATGCTGGCTATAAATTAAAAATAGGTCGTTTTCCCTTTTATGCAAATGGTAAAGCTTTAATTTTAGGTGACAGTGACGGGCTTATAAAAACGATTTTTGATGCTAAAACCGGTGAGCTATTAGGAGCCCACATGATTGGTTCTGACGTTACAGAATTGATCCATGGTTATGTAATTGGTAAGTCTATGGAAGGGACGGAACTTGATTTTATTGAATCAATTTTACCACATCCAACACTTTCGGAAATGTTGCACGAATCAGTTTTACAAGCATATAATAAACCGATCCATATATAATTATAGGCTTTATATTAATTATTTAGAGAATGATATGACTGATGAACTACGGTTGCTACAAATATTAAATGCAAGATTTTTGCATGATCTTTCTAGTTCTGTAGGTACAGTCTATAATTGTTTAAGCCTAATTGATACGGCAAATAAAGATATCGGTAATAAAGCAAAGCTTCTAGCTATTGAAGAATCTGGTAATTTGACAAAAAAAATTAAAGTTTTTCGAGGGGTGTATGCATCCCCTGATGGTGATGAACAAATGAGTGTTGTCTATTTGACCAAATTATTTCAAGATTTTTTTTCAAATAATAATAAATTAGAACTAGATTTAAAGTTTGAGACTGGAGTTTTATATTTAGAAAGTTTGCTGGCAAAGGCATCTTTGTGTTTAGTTATGATTATTTCCGAGGCTAGTGTACTGGGAGGTAAGCTGGCTTTTATTTGTGGTAATGACAACGGTAATAATTTCACGAGAATCACATTTAATAGCAAAGATTTGAAGTGGAGCGATGAAACTTGGGATATACTAAATGGCAAAAAGAATAAGGAAATTAATATTAAAAATTGCCGTGAATTCTATATCCGTAATTTATGTGAGAAAAGCGGGTATAAAATTACTTCTAATAAAAAAGCAAATAGCATAGAGTGTGAGTTTCTTAAGGTCTGATAGTTATAATACATCAAGATTTATAATAAAGGGGAGTTCGTATGGCTGGGTACAGAAAAGAATCCGACTCAATTGGTGAAATCGAGGTTAGTGAAGAAGTATACTGGGGAGCGCAAACACAAAGATCTCTAAATAATTTCAAAATTGCAGATCAAAAAATGCCTAAAGAAATAATTAAGGCCCTTGCAATCTTAAAAAGATGCGCAGCGTTAGTTAATTCTAGAATTGGTAAATTGGATACTAAAATAGCAGAAGAAATAGCAAAAGCAGCCGATAGAGTTATTACTGGCCAGTTCAGTGATAATTTTCCTTTGGTGGTTTGGCAAACCGGTTCTGGAACCCAAACTAACATGAATATGAACGAGGTTTTAGCATCTATTGCGAATGAAAGATTAACAGGCAAGAAAGGCGGAAAGTCGCCGGTGCATCCAAACGATCACGTTAATATGGGGCAATCTTCAAATGATTCCTTTCCAACCGCAATGCATATTGCAACAGTTATTACTACTTATGAAAAACTACTTCCAGCTTTAAACAGGTTACATAAGAGTCTTGATGTAAAAGCAAAAGCATGGCGTAAAATAGTTAAAATAGGTAGAACTCATTTGCAAGATGCAACTCCTATTACATTAGGGCAAGAATTTTCTGGTTATGCTGCCCAAATTGAATATTCCTTATCAAGAATACAACATTCTTTGGGTGAGGTTCATTATCTAGCTCAGGGTGGAACGGCTGTTGGAACTGGAATTAATTGCCATGAAAGTTTTGCAGAAAAATTTGCTGAAGAAGTGGCAAAATATACCTCTTATAAATTTAAAACGGCAAAAAATAAATTTGAAGCTTTAGCCTGTAATGATGCGCTAGTAGAATTTTCCGGTTCACTTAATACTCTTGCTGTGAGTATGATGAAAATAGCAAATGATATCAGGTTGCTTGCCTCTGGACCACGAAGTGGTATAGGAGAGCTTAATTTACCGGCAAATGAGCCAGGTTCTTCAATCATGCCAGGTAAAGTAAATCCTACCCAGTGTGAGGCGATGACCATGGTAGCCGCTCAGGTAATGGGAAATCACGTAGCAGTTACGATTGGGGGATCTAATGGTCATTTGGAGCTAAATGTTTTCAAGCCTCTGATCATTCAGAATGTCCTCCATTCCATAAATTTACTGGCTGATGCAATTACCAGCTTTGTCGATCATTGTATAGATGGTATGGAACCGAATCGTGACAGAATAAAAACTCTTATGGATCAGTCCTTGATGCTTGTAACTGCTTTAAATCCTCATATTGGTTATGATAAGGCTGCAATGATTGCTAAAAAAGCATATAAAGAATGCTTATCTCTCAAAGAAGCTGCTATTCAGCTTAACTTTATTTCAGAACAGGATTTTGATAAATTTGTTGTTCCAGAGCATATGGTTGGTAAGCTTTAAATTTCTAGTTTAAAGCTCTTTTGCTTTTATATCAGAAAACTGCTATCTGCAGCAAAATTTCCAATTTAAAAATAGCTTTGCGATTGGTTTAATTATTGAGATAGAACTTTCTCTGTTAATTTTTTAGCCTTTTGAGTATCTCTTCTCTACTTAAAAGAGGGAGTAAGTTTTTTAATTCCGGTCCATTATTCATACCTGTTAAAGCAAGCCTGAGAGGCATAAATAACTCCTTCCCTTTTTTCCCAGATTTTTCAGAAATTAATTTAGTCCAATTAGCCCATGTATCCTGATTAATGATTTCAGGTAAAGTTTCAGCAGCGATAATCAAAATATTACGATCTGTAATTTCTGCTTTTTTAGGATTTGTATAAATTTCCCACCACTCCTTGATATCAGATAGTTTTTGCAAATTTGGCCTTACAGCAAGCCAGAATTTTTCGTCTATCTGATCAATAGCGAGTTGATGAAGTTTTTCTTTAACATCCTGATATTCAAGGTGAATAACTAATTTATGATTAAGAATTTCTAGCTCTTCAGGTAAATATGTTGTAGGGCTTTTTGAATAAGTTGAAATATCAAATTTATCTAATAACTGTTGTAGGTTGTAGGTTGGTACCACATTGTGTGAGGAGCCAACTAATGCAAAAAAGCTATTTATAGCCATTGCTTCTAACCCTTTATTATCTCGAAGGTTTGCGATATCAAAACCTCCTTCCCGTTTTGAGATTTTATCATCTTTAGCTTTAACCAGGCTTAAATGCCCGAAAACAGGAGCTTTTGCTCCAAAAGCTTCGAACATCTGAATTTGAATAGCTGTATTACTGACATGATCTTCACCACGGATAATGTGTGATATTTCATAATCAATATCGTCGATAGTAGAACACAACATATAAGTCATAGTACCATCACCGCGGATGATAATAGGATCGCTTAGGTTACTTCCCTGATAACTTATAATTCCTTTTACCATATCATGCCATTTTATCTCAGAATTTTGAACCATAAATCTATAATGCGGTTTTCTCCCCATTTTTTCATATGTAGCTATTTGATCCTGAGTCAGCTTTAAAGAAGCTCTATCATATATAGGGGGCAACCCACGAGATAACTGAAGTTTCCTTTTGATAGCTAGCTCTTCAGGAGTTTCGTAACACGGATAGAGCCGTCCGCTTTGTAAGAGCTTTTCCTTAGCTATTAAATAATTATTTAACCTGCTATTTTGGTTAAAGCTTTCGTCCCAGTTCAGGCCAAGCCATTTTAGATCTCTAATAATAGCATTTTTATATTCTTCCGTGCTTCGTGTAATATCGGTATCATCAATTCTGAGGATGAATTTACCATTATATTTGCGGGCATATAACCAGTTAATAAGAGCAGTTCGTGCATTTCCTATATGTAAAAACCCGGTAGGGGAAGGGGCAAATCTAGTAATAACTTTTTTCATATAAAAATGTTTTTTATTTATTCTTAATAATTTTAGCTGCTCTTAATTAGCGCCTTTAAATCGCTGTATAAAAAAATGATAAAAATCCTAGCTGTGCAGGCATCGTAATCTAGTTGTATTATAACTGTCAATAAATAAATTTGGGGGATTTTTATATATAATTTTCTAAAAACTTGTTTTATTATTCCATATTTTCAATTTCTAGCCACTGATGCATTTTGATATCAAGAAGCTTCTTATTTTCTTCAAGTTTTTTAGAATAATCGTAAAAAGCTTCAGGATTTTTGATGTATAAATCACCTTGCATTAATTTTGTTTCAAGGTTTGCAATATTATTCTCTATCTCTTCGATTTCTTTTGGTAAAATTTCCAGTAGCCTTTGGTACTTATAGCTTAATTTTGTGCTTTTCTTTGAATTTTCAAAATTAGTAGTATTAATTTCCTTTTTTTCTTTATTATCGGTTTTTAAATTAAGGTTACTGTCGTGTTTATAAAATTTTAGGTAATCTTCATATCCTCCATAAAGGTCTACAATTGTATTTCCTGTAAAAACTAAGGTTCTGGTAACTAATCTTTCTAGAAAATCCCGGTCATGACTAACAATCATTAAAGTACCGTCATACTCGGCAAGTATTTCAAGTAACATCTCTAAACTATCTGTATCTAGATCATTAGTTGGTTCGTCTAGAATTAAAAAATTACCTGGAGAAATTAATGCTTTGGCAAGGAGTAACCTATTTGCCTCTCCTCCGGATAAAGTAGATACCTTATCATTGATAATTCGTGGATCAAACATGAAATTTTTTAAATAGGCGGCCACATGCATGGTTTGATTTTTTAAAAATATTTGATCGCCGCCGTTAGGGCAAAGGGTCAGTTTAATGGAATGTTCCTTATTTAGCTCTGTTCTATATTGATCAAAATAAGTTATTGCGAGATTAGTTCCATGTTTAATTTTTCCTTCTATAGGAGTCAATTCTTTAGTAAGAATTTTTATTAATGTGGATTTTCCTGAACCGTTTGGCCCGATAATTCCAATTTTTTCTCCTTTTTTTACTTTAAAACTAAAATTATGAAAAATGTTTTTTATTTCATAATTAAAAGAAATATTTTCAGCTTCTATAATAAATTGGGTCTTTTTTGCTTCCTGGTTAAGTTCAATCTGTAATTTTGTCTTGGCGTCTCTTAGCTTCGCTTGGTGAGTCCTTAAACTGTCTCGTAACTTATGTAAATTTGCCAGCCTTTTTTGGTTTCTTTTTCTTCTTGCGGTAACTCCTGTATTGAGCCAGTCTTTTTCCATTTCCAATTTACGTGTCATTTTTCGAAGGGTTGCTTCCTCTTCTGCAATAATTTCTTCCCGCCACTGGTCATAATGCTTAAATCCTTTATTTGATTTTCTAAGCTCCGCTCTATCTATCCACCACACTTTATTAGTTGTATTTTCCTGAAAAGCCCGATCATGGCTGATGCAAACAACCGCTCCGGAATATGATTTTACATACTCTTCAAGCCATTCAATTACGGTAATATCTAAATGGTTGGTTGGTTCATCTAACAAGAGAATATCTGGTTGGTCTACAAGGGTTTTTGCTAGAGATGCCCTGCGAATTTGTCCGCCAGAACAATTCTTTAATTTTAAATCTCCATTGATTTGTAATTTTTCAAGAATAATATCTGCAAGGTATCTATTCTCTTCTGGGTTTTTTACGCCCTCTAAAACGAATTCGTATATACTGTAATTCGTTTCAGTAATAACATCTTGTTTTAAATAGCCAATATTAGCGATTGGATCTTTAAATAATTCACCGCTATCGAGTTCGTATTCTCCCGCAATTACCTTCATTAGACTGGATTTTCCTGAGCCATTTCTTCCCACTAAACAAATTTTATCTCCCGGATATACATATAACTCTAAGGAAGAAAGGACAGTTTTATCGGCAAAACTTAAATTACCGCCTTTAATATAAAAAATAGGTGTCATAGTGTAAACATTTAGTGTAAATTAGTGGGGCTACTTGATATAATAAGGCAAATTATATTGGACACTAGCTCTTATAATAATGAATAAATAAATTCAAAGATTTTTGCACAAAGGATTTAAAATATTTTTTTGTTAATAGCCGCTGTGCTATCTACTTGCATTCTTATTTTAATTTTATATTTTGTAAAAATAAATAAAAAATTTATCTGTAATAAATGACTATGCAGTTTGATGTTGTAATAATAGGGGCTGGACCTTCAGGTTTATTTAGCGCATTCCAAGCCGGTATGCTTGGAATGAAGTCAGCAATAATTGATTCTTTAGAAGCGGTAGGTGGCCAATGTTCTGCTCTTTATCCGGAAAAACCAATTTATGATATTCCGGCATATCCGGAAATTATTTCGCAAAACCTGGTAGATAAATTGTATCAGCAAGCAGCTCCTTTCTCACCGCAATATTTTTTATCACAACAGGTAGTTAAGTTAGAAAGTTATAGTAATTTCTTTAAACTTAAAACTTCTGCTCAAAACGAAATACAAGCAAAAGTGGTAATAATTGCAGCCGGCGCAGGGTCTTTTGGTCCAAACAGACCGCCATTAGAGAATATAGAAACATATGAAGGGAAATCGATTTTTTATTTAGTTACAAATAGAGAAAAATTTGCCGGTAAAAATATAGTTATTGCAGGCGGAGGCGATTCAGCCCTTGATTGGGCGATATCGCTATCAGAAATAGCTAATGTTTCGATTGTGCATAGAAGAAACAAGTTTAGAGCAGCTCCTGCAACGGTACAAAAAATTTATGAGCTTGAGTCTCTAGATAAAATTAAAATGGTCACTAATTATCAACTTGACGGCCTAATAGGAAAAAATGGCCTCTTAGAAGAGGTAATTGTTGCTGACTTGGACGGTAATAAAAAATCATTAAAGGCTGATATCTTATTACCGTTTTTTGGTTTAGCCCAAAATTTAGGGCCGATTTTAGATTTTGGCCTTAATATTAATAATCACCATATTAAAGTAAGTCACCCTTATTTTGAGACCAATATAAAAGGTATATATGCAGTTGGTGATGTAGCTACGTACGAAGGTAAACTAAAACTAATACTAACTAGTTTTGCAGAAAGTGCTTCTGCTTTGCATCATGCTTATTCTCGGGTTTTTGACGGTAAGGCTCTGCATTTTGAATATTCAACTACTAAAGGAATAAAAAGGTAAATGATAAAAGAGGCTATCTTAATAGATGGAAAATACCATGCCGATCTAATATTAGAGAAGCTAAAAAAAAATATTGAATATCAA
>Ga0172372_10007366_pt1 | contig 14793 bp, 21 predicted proteins | sample LakKiv5m_2_FD_114544 | JGI IMG/M metagenome (GOLD analysis project Ga0172372, IMG submission 114544) | Freshwater microbial communities from Kabuno Bay, South-Kivu, Congo - kab_092012_9.5m | ecosystem: Environmental > Aquatic > Freshwater > Lake | place: Democratic Republic of the Congo...
AGGCGGCCGAGGACGCGCTCTTGGAGCGCACGCAGCCGCACCAGCGCGTCGAGGAGCGCCTCGGAGACCGGGATCGCGCGCGACTTCCGGCTCTTCGTGTTCTCGGCGCGCAGCACGACGATCCGCCGCGCGAGGTCGAGGTCGCCCCAGGTGAGGAGCCGCGTCTCGCCCCAGCGCGCCCCGGCCTCCAGCAGGAACGCCCACAGCGGCTCCTGCGGCACGCGCACGCTCGGCGCGATCACGGCCAGCTCCTCGTCCTCGGTCTGCGCCGCCGCGAGGAAGCGCTCGATCTCGTCCTCGCTCAGGGCGCGCCGGCGGTAGACCTGGTGGTCCCGGCTCGCCGGCAGGCGCTTCAGTCCGGCCAGCGGGTTCGCGGCGATCTGCCCGGCGGAGACCGCCCAGGCGAGCATCGCCTTGAGCGCGTGCGAGTACGTGTCGCAGGTCCGGTTCGAGGCCCCCGCCGCCCGCATCTCGTTCCGCAGCCGCACGACGTCCATCGCGCGTAGGTCGCGCACGCGCACCTCGCCCAGGCGCTCGATCACGCGCCCGAGTCGGTCGCGCACGCCCCGGAAGTGACGCGGGGTCACGCGCGGTTCGAGGTCGGCGAGGTAGTCGCTCTGGATCCGCGCCAGCGTGAGGAGCTGCCCCTCGACCGAGCCGAGCCCGTCGAGCTGCATGTCGCGCTGGGTGACCAGCTCGTGGCGACGGCGTTCGGCGACACGCCGGTCCGTCCCGAGCGCGCGTCGAACGCGCACACCATGGGCGTCGGTGAAGATCACGACCCACTGCGCGCCGCGCTTTTCCAGCCGGCCGGGTCCGAGTGCGCGTCCCCTCAAGGGCGGCCTCCTCGCGCCAGCCAGGCGTCGATCTCCTGTTCGGTCCAGCGCAGGACGCCGCCGATCTCGATGCCGGCGGGAACCAGTCCGCGCCGCCGCCAGGAGCGGATGACCTTCGCGCTGACCTGGAGCATCTCGCCGAGGTCGGCGGCGGTCAGGAGCCGCGCGGGGGAAGTCGTCGTTTCCACACTCGACATGAGCCTCGTTTCGCGCGCGTCAGCAAGCTCGATCTCGAGCTGCCGGTAGGCGCGCGCCAGTTCCTCGTGAAGCACCGCGACCCGGGCCAGAACTCCCCCGCCGGCGCGCCCAGTTGCGCCCTGGGCGGGGTCCGGCGCGGAGGGAGGCAACCCGGCCGGGACCGCCGTCCCCGCCACGGAGCGCAACGGGGCGGCCCTGTGCGCCTCGACCTCGGGTGTAACGGTCGTGCTTCGCGGGCCGGAACGCGGCAGGAAAGCGCGACGGCTCACGGGATTCGCCCCCCGCCCGTACGCTCGTCCCCGTGCCCCTCCGGTCCGTCATCTTCCGCTTGCTCGTCCGCGCCGGCCGAGTCGATCGCCGCACGGCCTGGCGGCGCGCCAAGGACCTGGAGGAGTTCCTCGCCACGGGCCAGCCCAGCTCCGCGCCGAAGGCCCAGACGCGCGGCGAGGCCTGCCAGGCGCGCGAGGCCCGCCCCGCCCACCTGCACGACGAGCGGCAGCAGTAGCTCGGCCCGGCCGACGAGCCCGGCCGCGCCCTGCACGAGGACGGCGAAGCTATCCATGGAACGCCGCTCCGATCGCCGAGCGCACGACGTAGTGCCCGAGCAGAAGCCGCCTGGCCCGCTCCCGGTCCGCCAGACCAAGCGCGACCGGCCGCCCTCGACGCAGGCCGTGCCGACGCATGCGCAGCGCCGCCCCGCCCGCGCCGTGCCGCACCTGCATCGGCTCGAGCCGGAGCTCGCCGTCGAAGATGCACGACACCCAGCCGAGCACGCCGGCCTCGATCTCGTCGCGCGTCGCGGGCAGGAACGTGACCGAGGTGATGGTCAGCGGCGGCGGGATCACAGGCGCACCTCCTCGGACCTCCCCGACGCGAGGATCCGGCTTCGCACGAGCCGTGACGGTTCCACGCCGTTCCGCTCGAGAATCCGTCATCGAACCGTCACACGAAACCAGCGTTCTCGGGGCCGCCAAGGCCGCCTGTGACGGTTGTGACGGGTATGACGGTTTTCCCGGGGCTTTTCCGGGTGCCCCATCTTCACTTGCTGTTCCACGCCAAGATCGAGAGGTCCGGCTGCTCATGAACTGGCCTCCTCCGGAAAGTGGCCGGGAAAACTGTCACAACCGTCATAACCGTCACGATCCTCGTTCTCGGTGCTGCCAGAGCCGCTTTCGCAGTGACGGTTAGGGTCGGTCGAACCGTCATCCACCGTCATAGACCCGTCACCAGAGGCAACCCTGGAGGTCAGGTTGATGCTCCGCTGAGCGCCGTTGCGCTCGAACTCGACCTCGACACCGAACCGACGCAGGTTCGGAGCCACACGAAGCAGCAACTTGCTCAGCGACTCAGGCTTCTGGGGCAATTCGGACTGCGTCGAGTCGGCCGCTCGGCCGTTCAATTCGCACAGGAGTTCCGTGGCCGTTCCCCGCCACGTCTTGACGGCCCGAGCGAAGGCTAGGACAGCGCGCCCGACCGGCGACGACTCGATCGCGGCTGCGTCGGCCTCGTTGCGGCTACGCATGTAGGCGTCGAGGAACGCCCCGAGCCTCCAGCCGAGTGCGGGTTCGGCCGCGACGACCCACCGCGTGAAGTCCGCCATGCGCGGCAAGCGCTCGAGCTTCACGTCACGATGGCCACGGATTGCCGCCGACGTGGCCGTCAGCAAAGCGCCAAGTACTCCGGGCAGGATGCGCTGGAAGTCAGCATCGATCTCTTGCTTCGGACGGATCTTCGCCTCATCGAGTCGGGGCAAGTGGAGACGCAGGGCGCGATCGAGCAGGTCCGACCGCGAGGAGATGCTGTCGATGCCGTTCATGAGCACCGGACGCGTCGCATCGAAGATCTTCTCGTCGCCGTCCTTGAACAGCTCGCGCGACGCGAACCCGCCCCCGGTCGCAAGCATGCAGATCGCGTCGGACAGCCAAGGCTCGATGCCGGAGAGGTTGTCGTAGGCGATCAGCCAGCCGTTCGCAGCCCCGATCATCAGGTCCCGCTCACTCTTCGGAGGTCGCCGGTAGACCGGTTTCCTCGGATCGATCAGGCCGCAGATCATCCGGGACGTCGTGCTCTTCGCCGATCCCTGCTCGCCGTCGATGAGCAGGATGGGATAGGGCCCGCTCGGCATCAGGCATGCGAGCAGGAAGCCGACCACCAGGGTCCATGCGTCCTCGTCTTCGAGGTTCATGAGTTGTCGAAGCTGCTCGAGGTTGCCGCCCGTCGTCGGCACCGGAATCGGCAGCATCCCGCGCCTGCGGATGAACCGGACGGGCGCATCCTTGCCGGGAATGACCTGCCAGCCCTGCGCCGTTACGCGGACGACTTGCCAGTCCTTGTCGCCGAGGTCGAGGTAGACGTCGTTTCCGAAGCCGGCAACACGAACGTAGACCGGATGCTCGGGGCCTTCGAAGTTCGCCTTCGCACTCAGGATGGTGAGTGCGTCGTCGATCGCCGACTTGTTCGGCGTTTTCTGCCGCTTGTCGTAGAGGAGCTTCGCGATCCAGCGCCGCGTCACGCCGGACTCGAGCGGCCAGTTCTCTCGCCGCCCGTCCACCTCGATCGAGACGTAGCCCATCGACTCCTTGTCGCCTGGGGCATGGAAGAGTTCTGCACCTGCTGCCAGCGCGACGATCTCGTCCGCCTGGCTCGTTTCGTTCACCGGAGTAGCGCTCGTCACCACCATGCGCGCACACTCCTCGAGGCGAAGAGCCACGGCGGCGACCAGGTCCTCCGTCGCCTTCGCTGCCAACTTCTCGAGGAACTTCCGACGCGCAGATTCCATCGCCACGTTCAGCGTGTCCGTGAGCGTCTCGCCGTCAGGCATGGCGATGCTGATCTGGATCTTGCCCTGGCTGCCGATTGGCTTCAGTTCGACGCTGACTTCACTCACGGCCGACCTCCAACGAGCACAACGCGCAGACCGAGACGAACAAGGGATGACACGGCGATCGCCGACTCGAGATCGTGATGCCTCGCGCCGAGCGCCTTCCACGCGCGCAGATCCTTGACGCCCTCGGGCGGCATCACGACCCGCACATCGGCGCATCGCACGGCCAGCGCCGTGGCCAGCTCGAGCGCGCCGGACTGCCCGACATCGTCACGGTCGCCGACCACGACGATCTGGGCCGGGGCCATGCGGCGCGCGAACTCGCAGACCAAGCGCCTCGTGCTCTTCGCTCCGGGCCGCCCGATGGCGGAGAACCCGAGGTCGAGCGCGGCCGCCGTGTCGCTCTGGCCCTCGCAGACCAGGAGGCGATCGCCGCCGAGATCACGCGGCACGAACAGCCCGAGCTTGCTGCCCGTCACGGCGAGCTTCGACCCGTCCGGCCGGCGCAGTGCGATGCCGACCACGACGCCGGCCTCGTTCCGCATCGGGAAGGACCAGGCGTTGCCGGTCCAGCCGACGTCGAAGCGCCGCAGCGACTCGGAAGTCAGGCCGAGGTCACCGGCGAGTTGCCCGAGCAGAGGCACGGACAGGCTCCGCGCGTACCGTTCCGCCAGCGTGGCGAACCTCGGATCGGGCGGCGTAGCGACGGCCAGGACGCGCAGAACGGCCCCGTTCCGGCGCGCGCCGTCCTCGCGCAGCATGTGTAGCCACCCGGCCTCGCCGTAGCGCTTGGCCGACTCGACGCGCTGGCAGATGGCCCGCGAGGGGTTCGTCTCGCTGTCACGCGAGACCATGCACCAGTCCGGGTGCGAGCAGATCGGGCACGGCACCCGCCGCGTCACGCGGGCGAAGTCGCGGAGAATGCTCATCGGATCCTCCCGCCAACGAGCTGGCGAACGATGCCCGCAGCAATCGCGCTGGCGACGACCGAGAGCTGCGCCGGCAGCTCGTTGATGGGCGCGCATGCGCCGACTACAATCCGCCGATCGCACGCGCCCGCGTTCGATGCTTCATCTCGTCGCGCCCCTGCCAGGGGGCGCGGCGGGGCCTTGCTAGCCTCCATGAGCTGCTCCTTCCTCGAGCTGGGCGCGCAGCTCGTCGGTCAGGAGGCCCAGGGCCTGGGCGGCCTGAAGGAGGTGCTCACGGCCCCAGAGGCGGCGGCCGGACCGGACAGGAGGCTCGGGGCGGATCCTGCCCTGGCGTACAAGGCGATTGAGTTCGGGCTCGGTGGCGTGAATCGTGCGCCCCGCTTCGCCCGTGCTGAGAGGTAGGTGCATGGTGAGAACTCCATTGCGGGCGGCGACGACCATCGTCGCCCCCTAGGCAGCAGGAATTCCCTCTCACCACGCGTTCGAACCTGTCCGAATGTGTCCAAACGTGCTCAGATTTGCCTACCCCTTGGCCTTCCCCCGCCACCCGTGCGGTTTCTTGACCTGCGCCTTGTAGTCCTGGGCCTTGGCACCATCCCTTTCGCCCAGGTCCTCTGCGGCCATGCTCTTCTCGACTCGCTGGTCGGCCATCGCCTTGGCTCGCCCCGCCGTGTCCCCGATCCACGCGAGCAGCTCTCCGCTATCCACTTCCGGGGTGTTTCCACACCATCTAATCGGGCCGGAGGTGGACTCGTTTAGGCGCTTGAGACTCCCTCGCCGAGACCGAGTGTTCTTCTCTCCAAGCGCCCCGCAGATCTTTGCCCAGCCACGACATGGCAGACCGCCGGCTCGTCGGCTCTGCCACTCGCGCTGAGGGGCCAGGTCATCCGGACGCAGGCTGGCGCACGACGCGGACACACTCCTCTCTGATGGTGTGGTTGTGAATGTGGTCATAGCTTTGTCTTCGACACCCATCACGGCATCGCATTTCTCGATGGCTATCTCCACCTGCAAAACCAGCTCGGACCATGCAAAGGCGGGTTGCAACCGACCAACATCTCCAGAGTTGTCCACCGCCGAGTAGGCTTCGACGGCCTGCCTCCTGTGCGCCCACGGCGATGACTGGAAATCGCACAGGTTCGGAGCGAAGACGGAAGCCTGATCATCGAAGACAAGCCAAGCAAGAAGCAGAACGGCTTGGGCTTGATCGTGTGTCATCGACATAGGCAGATTCAGCATCCATAAAGTCGCAAGCCACAGCCGGTGCGAACTTGTGGGCTGCGGACCGATGTGGGTCCATCGCGCCGTCTTGATGCGCTTGAAGTTTCCACGAGTCTGCCGCAGAAAGCTCGCTCTGTTCTTGCGCATCCGCTCGACCGAGAACTCTCGATCTAGTAGCTGACCACCTGCCGCGAAAGCCGCAGGGTTGGACCGCACGCGTTGCGTGACTCGCCTCAGTACTTGCGCGCAACGCGGCCAGTCTGAGAACTCGCCACAAGTTCCGGTGGACCGCTGGTGAAGAATGTGCGGCAGTTCTTCGCTCATTGTTGTGAATCTGGGTGCCGACTGGATCGTACCAGAAACAGGTTCCGCGCTTCTCAAACTGCTGCGCGCCGAGCACCCTTTCTAGTCGCTCCTCGTAGAGATCATGTGGGCCTGCGTCTGGACTCCGATTCCCGATGCGTACCTTTGGCAGAGCCTCCTACGCCCCCAGCACCTCCCGCAGCCGCTCCCGATCCGCCCGGGCGTAGGTCGCCGTAGAAAGAACCGAGGCGTGGCCGAGCGCCGCCTGGGTCACCAGGAGGTCCCCGGTGGCCTGGAAGACCCGCATGGCGAGTGAGTGGCGCAGGGTGTGGCAGGTCGTCGCCGTCCTGATCCCCGCGCGCTCCGCCCAGTACTTGACCCGCCGGCGGGCGTGCCGGACGCACAGGCCGTCGAACAGGGGGCCCCGGGTCCGGTCTCCGACGAACCAGCGCAGGTGCTCGACCAGCGCCTGGCTCAAGACTGCCACGGTCGGGCGGTCCCCCTTCGCCGTGCGCACCAGCGCCTCGCCCCGCTCGAGGTCGAGGTCCTCGATCCGGAGCGCCAGCGCCGACCCGATCCGGAGCCCCGTGGCGAGCAGGAGGTGGACCAGGGCGTAGTCGCGGCCGGTCGCGCCGTCCTCCTGGCGGAGCGTCTTCAGGAGGCGCGCCTGCTCGTCGGTCGTCAGGTAGCGCGGCGGCAGCGACCCGCAGCGCGCGCGGCGGATCATCCGGGCCGGGTTCGTCGGGAGGTGCCCCGCCTCGTGCAGGAACGCGCAGAACCCCTTCAGCGAACCGCGCAGCGCGTTGACGCTCCCGGGCCGTCGCTCGCGCCCCTTCTTCGTCTCGCGCGCGGCGGGGCTTGCCAGGAATCGCGCCAGCGATGTCGTCGTGATCGCCACGACGTCTTCTTCCGGCGCGAGCCACGAGATCAGCGCGTGCACGTGGCGGCGGTACTGGTCGATCGTGTGCCTCGACCTTCCGTTGCCTTCTAGGACCAAGGCGAACTCTGCGAGAGCGTCTTGAATGCGCATGGCGACGGACATCCACGCTCAAGTCCGCGAACGCAATGAAGCGAAAGCGCAGAAACCCGCGTTCAGCAGGTCGCGGTCCACTGCGCCAAGAAATCGCGCCTTACACGTCAGAAGCGCAATTATGGCGGGATCTCTTGCGGCACCGGCCAAGACAGAGCGAAGGTCGGGGCATGGACGCCAACCACGCCTACCGCGACGCGCACGAACGCGCCGCCCGCCATCTGCGCCGAATCGAGGCGCTCTTGGCCGAGCACGCGCAACGCCAGGCCGCGACGCCCGAGAACTGGGCGCTCGTCGGCCATATGAAGCTCATCGAGAGCGAACTCGCCGAGCTTGCAGACCTCTTCGACCGGCCTACCACCATGGAGACGCGCACGTGATCACGACGACCAACGAGAGCTGGGGCTTCTTCGGCACGCTGCGCTCGAACGGGGCGACCGACGCGGAGGCGCTCTTCGACGACGCCGCGCGCGCGCTGATGGCGAAGCTCGGCTTCACGCCTGACCAGGCCCGGGACGCCCTCGACGCCCCGATCGGGCGGCACCTGGCCGACCAGCGCCGCGCCGGCGAGAGCGGGAAGGACCTCGTCGAGCGCCTCCTCGCACACCACGGATGGGTGCGGGACATCCGCGCCGCGCTCCGCAGATCCGGGCGCGAGATCGCGCTCACCGTCCAGCGCGACGAGGTCGCCGTCCTGCGCTTCGCGCTCGACCACGCGCTCTCCGCGACGTCCGAGGCGCACGCCACCGACCGGGCGCAGCTCGCGGCGCTGATCCAGCGGCTGGAGGCCGCGACCCGATGAGCGCCCCCACCGAGCTCGCCAGCGTCACGCGCCTCGCGCTCCGCCTCGGCCGCAGCCGCACGCTCGTCGAGGTCGCGAGCTACGCGGAGGCGAGCCGCATCTACTCCGAGCTGCGCGACCGCGCCGGCCACGACGTCAACAGCATGCCCGAGGGGCGCATCTACGACGCTGAGACGAACCAGCTCGTCGCGCGCCTCTCCTACAACGGCCGGGTCTGGGCCGGCGAGCGCTGCCTCTTCGACCCGTTCAGGACGGAGGCATCCACGTGAAGGTCCGCCAGCTCCTCGACCGCCTCGCCGAGTACAGCCCCGAGGCCGAGGTCCGCTTCGTCCACCAGCGAAGCTACCCGCTCCAGGCCGCGCTCGGCGGCATCGTCAGCGAGGGCGAGATCCGCGCCCACGAAGGCCGCGACCTTGGCGACGACGAGCCCGAGATCGTCTTCCTCCTGGAAGGCCAGCCCCTCGGCTACGGGCGCGCGCACGCCTGGGAGGCATGCGACTCGTGACGCGCTCCCCCGCCAGCACCGCCGACCAGGCCGAGTACGCGCGCCTCTCCGCGCTCGTGCAGCTCCGCCTGGAGGCCCTGCGGCGCGCCCTGGACGCCCACGAGACGGCCGGACGATGGCACGAGCGGGAGTTCCTGGAGCGCGTCGAGGCCAGCCTGGGCGAACTGGAACGCGTGGTGCCGGCCCCGTGACCACCACGAAGGACCTCTTGGCCCGCTACCGCGCCCTCGTGCGCTGGGTCGAGCAGAAACGCGCCCGGCTGGAGCGGACCGGCGGCCGGAAGAGCCAGCGCTACCTCCGCCGTGCCCGGCTCCTGCTCGAGGTGGACGAGCTGACCTTCAAGGAGCTGGCGCGCGAGCTGGACGCCGTCTCACGTCGCCGCCCGAGGCGCTGATCCGCCGCGCTTACCCTGCACGAAGTGCTGGCGCACGGCGTCCACCTCGACCAGCTCCCCCGCTGCGTTCCGCATCTTCCAGAAGGTCCAGCCGTTCGTGGAGGGCGGCCCGCCGTTGTCGCGCATGCCGACAACCGTGGCGCGCGCCATTCCCCCCGCGATGGAGAGCGAGGTGTAGCTCTTCCCCTGGCACGTCACCGTGCCATCCGCGTTGATCCGGGCGGTCAGGTGCTTTCCTTTGTACGCGCGCTCGAGCTGTACCGGCGGATGAAGCAGGCGGGCCTCGATCAGATTCTGGAGGGTGACCTCGGCACGCTCGCCGGTGCTCTCCTTCCTCGGGCTCGCGGCACCCCCTGCACCGGAGGTCGCGCGCTGCAAGATCTCCTCGGCCTCGAGCGGGAAGTCGAGGGACGCTCGACACCGCTTCAGCGACGAGCGGATCTCCTCCGGGCTGAGGTTCTTCGTGTGCTGCGCGACGTAGTTCACGAGCAGCAGGTCGGCCTCGCCGGAGAACAACTGCTCGATGGCCCCCCGCACGTTCCGGTCCACGAAGTGCGCCCGCCACAGCACCTCGATCCGGTTCTCCTCCATCCGGTCCTTCGCCAGGAGTTCCAGCGTCTCATGCAGGACGGGCAGGTCGTCGGTGACCCGCACGGTGCGGAAGAGCTTCTCCTCGACGCTGACCGGGGCGTGCGTGTTGTAGATCCGGTACTCGTTGCCGTCCGTGAGCACGATCCACTGGACGCCGGCGACACCCGCGTAGCCCATGATCTGGTTCGTCCAGCGGCGATCGTCGAGGTTCTCGCCAAGCGCCTTCGCCTCGACGAACAGGCGTGGCGTGCGCAGCACGAGCAGGCCGTAGTCCACCGGCTTGTCGCGGCTCTTGAGCCGGTACTCGCGCACGACCTCCTCGACGTCTTCGGTGTCCCAGCCGAGGGCGCGCAGCACCGGCTCGATCAGGGTCGCCTTCGTGTTCTCCTCGTTGAGACGACTCGAGGCCGCCCGCGCGATGCGGGAGCGGACGTCGCGCAGGGTCTTCGTGAGATCGACCATAGACTACTCGTCGATCAGGTAGCCGAAGGCGCGCCCTGCGAACGCGTCGAGGCCGCCATCCGAGAGCGGGTTGACGATCCGTCCCCCAGAAACCGGGATGCCGGGCTTCGGCACCTCGTAGTACAGCTCTCCGGGCTCCAGGTCCGCGAGCAACAACTGCATCCTGTAGTCGCGCACCTGCACCGAGGTGCACTCACTTGACGCGCCGATTCCGGTGATGATCAAGCGCTTCCCGACCGGGACTCTGTAGCTGAGGTTGGGATTGCCCGGGTTCGAGCGGATGTAGACGAACTCGCGGGGGTCCCCTGGCAGGCCCACGACGTGGACCGCGCCATCCTGGGCCGGCTCGAGTAGGTGGGCCTTCCCGAGGGACCTCGGCATGTCCACGACGTACCCATAGACGTGCCCACCTGTGACGCGGCTACCAGAGCGCACGACGATCCCGGGGAAGGGCAACTCCAGAGTCGGCTGGTTCGGAAGGGTCGCGATCCGGATCGACTCCGGCGTTCCGTTCGGCCAGAAGTTCGAGATGTCGAGCGTCACGAGCCCGCCCGCGACAGACCCGATGCCTGTGATGAGAAGGGCCTTCCCAGCGGGGACCGTGTACTCGCCACTCAGGCGCACGGCGTCCTTCGGGTCGTATATGCCGGCCACGCGCACAGGATCCTCGCCTCGACCTCTCCTGAAGAGGGGCTCGCCGCCACCTCCCATCAATACAGGTGCCATCGAGAGGACGCCAAGCCCAAGAAGGGCCGAAGCAACGTTGGCAGGGGCTCTGTTCATGCGTCTCTCCCGGAGTTCGCAGGGGCCTACTACTCCCCTCAGCGACGTGACCCGGAGTCTACAGCGACCCCCACCCCCGGCAAGGCCAAACGTGACCCATAGTCCGTGGCCCCATGGTCCCGCTCGCCCGACCCTGGCCGTGTGGGCTCGAAAGACCAATGGGATCCCCTGTGTGCCGCCTTCGGGGCGGCCGTCCGGGCGCAGCGCGAGCGCCTCGGTATGAGCCAGGAGGAGTTCGCCCACCGGGCGGAAGTGGACCGCACCTACGCCTCGGGCATCGAACGGGGCATCCGCAACCCGACGTTGCGAGTCATGGCCCGGATCGCGAAGGCGCTGAACACGCCGACGCACAAGCTCCTCGCCGCGTCCGAGCGGCGGCGCTGACGCCCTACGGCACCGCCTCGATCGCGCCGGTGCGCATGTCGATCTCGTAGAGCGTGAAGTCCGGCGCGCTCTGCACGGCCCAGGCGGCCAGCCCGAGTGAGGACACGTGGTCGTCGTGCTGGCCCGAGGGGGCCCCGGTCCGCACCGTGCCGGAGTCGGTCACCGTGTACTCGAAGGCTTCCAGCTCGTCGATGAGCGTCGGGCACAGCTCGGCGCGCGGCAGCACGATCTCGCGCTTCTCGAAACGGAGGGAGAGGTTGTTGACCAGCGCGGCCTTGCTCGAGGTCGTGAAGGCGTAGGGTTCGGCCCGCACGCCCGCCGCGCACAGGGCTTCGTACACGGGCTCTCCGGCCCCGGTCGAGTCCACGAGGGTCCACGCGCGGTTGTAGCGATCCGTCGCGGCCTTGATGCGCGCCACCTGCAAGCCCCAGTCGAGACGGTGGAAGCGATCGACGTGGACGACCTCGAGCCGGCGGTTCACGATCGTCAGCACGCTGAAGTCGTTCACCTTGGCGAGGTCGAGACCGGCGAAGTACTTCTCGCCCGGGACCGGCTCGCGCAACGCGCCGGTTGCCGCGTCGCGCACGTACCGGAACACCTGGCCCGCGCCCTCGATGAACTCCGCCGCGAGTTCCTGGGCGAAGACCGCTGCCGGTAGCCGCTCGCGTTCGGCCTCGATCAGCTCGCGCTTCAGGTACGGGTTCGTCCAGGACGGCATCTGCCAGCTCTCGTAGTCCGGATCTTTCCCGTCCTGGCCGCGCCGCCAGAGGTCCCATAGCCAACCGCGCCCGCGCGGCGTCGATATGAAGAGCGCCCAGCCGTCCTTGTCGATGAGGCGCTGCGAAAGGAACGAGTTCCAGATCGCTGGCTTGAGCCGCGCCGCCTCGTCCACGATCAGCCAGTCGAGTCCCTCGCCGAGGAGCGAGACCGGGTTGTCGGCGGTCTTCGCGCGGATCTCACTGAGCCCACCGCCGAGGTTGCGCAGGACGAGCTTCTTGTCGTGCTGTTTCAACTCGACGATTCGGTGCTTCAGGTGCTCCGCCGCGACGATGACCACTTCCCTGTACACCTTCTCGCTCAGGTCCAGAGTTGGCGCAACAACCCAACCCATCGAGCGCTTCCTCGGCTCCATCGCCGCCGCGATCGCCTCCATGGCCGCGCACAGGCTCTTCCCCGTGCGCGTCCCCGCTACGAGCACGCGCCGCTTCGCCTTCGAGCGGTGGACGAGTAGCTGGCCGGGATGCGGCTCGTAGCCGAGCCCTGCGAAGAGCGCCCGCTTACTGAGGTGCATCGCCGTCCGGCGGGTCGTCCCACTCGTCCTCCTCCCCGTCGCGCAGGAGCAGCGTCTGGATCTCGCGCTTCGTGATCTCCTCGATCGTCGTCGCCTGACGGTCCGTCGGCTCACCGAGCAGGAAGAGTTCGTGCTTCCAGGCGATGCTGAGCGCGCTCGCGAACTTCACCGCCTTCTCGGGCGAGAGGTTCTTCATGCCCTTGATCGCCTCGGCTCGCAGGTAGCGCACCTCACGGAGCTGCTGCTCGCGCACCGCCTGGAGGTCGGCCACGAGCTTCTTGTCGGTGGCCGCGCGGGCCTCCTCCTGGATCTTCGCGAGGCGCTCCACCCAGCGCTCCTTCGCCGCGAGCCTGCTGATCGAGCGCTTATCGACGCCGAACTTCTCCGCGAGCGCCTGGTAGCTGCGCTCCGTCCCCATCGCCACGTAGGTCTCGAAGGCGTTGTCCGGGATCTTCACGCCGGCACCCCATCGAGCGTGACGCCGCGCTCCTTCGCGACCGCCTCGAAGCTCTGCCCGCTCGACTCGAGCCGGGCCGGTTCCTTGGTGAGCTTCTGGAGCCGCTGGACGATCACGTCGCAGTAGAGCGGGTCGAACTCCATCAGGAACGCATTGCGGCCCGTCTGCTCGGCGGCCGCCATGGTCGAGCCCGAGCCGCCGAAGAGGTCGAGCACGTGCTCGCCCTCGCGCGAGGAGTACGACATCGCCCGCACAGCGAGTTCGACTGGTTTCTCGGTGAGGTGCACTGTCTGCGTGTGGTGCAGCTTCTTGACGTTCCAGAGGTCCGCCACGTTCGCCGGCCCGTAGAACTGGTGCGCGGCACCCTCCTTCCAGCCGTAGTATGCGAGCTCGAAGGCCCCCATGAAGTCCTTCCGCGTGAGCACCGGGTGCTCCTTGTCCCAGACGATCGCCTGGCTGAAGTAGAGCTCCGACTCGGCCAGGGCCGGCGGGTAGTTGGCGAGGTTCGCGTAGCCGCCCCAGATGTAGAAGCCACGCCCGGGCAAGAGCACGCGCGAGGCGTTCCCGAACCACTTCCGCAGCATCACGGCAAAATCCTCGTCGGACACGAAGTCGTTCGCGAGCGGCCGGTCCTTCGCCCGCAGGCGCTCGTGCGTCGGCTTCGCCTTCTCCGGGTGGCGCGCGAGGTCGAGGCCCTGGTGGTGCGTCGAGGTGAACGAGCTGAGGCCGGCCGCGATCGCGTTGTTCGAGCGCGGCTCGACCTTGACATTATAAGGGGGATCCATGTTGACGAGGTGGATCGGCGCACCAGCGAGCAGCCGATCGACGTCCGCCGCGCTCGAGCTGTCGCCGCACATGAGCCGGTGCCGGCCGAGCAGCCAGATATCTCCGCGCCGCGAGACCGCGTCGGAGGCGAGGCCGGGCACCTCGTCCTGCGGCACGTCGGGGACCTCGTTCGTGAGGCCGGCCAGGAGTTCCGACAGCTCGTCCAACGTGAAGCCGACGCCCTCGAGCGCGTCCTCGGCCTGGAGGTTCTGGAGGAGCTGCGCGAGCGCCGGCTCGTCCCACTCGGCGAGGTCGGCCGTGCGGTTCATGGCGATGCCGAGGGCCGTCGCGGTCAGGTCGTCCACGGGGAGCACGACCACGTCGCACTCCGTGTAGCCGAGCACCTTCATCGCGGCGTAGCGACCGTTGCCGGCAATGATCCGGTTCGTGCGGTCCTGGACCACGAGCGGCTCCGCCTGGCCGAACCGGCGCAGGCTGTCGATGATCGACTGGAGGTTGCGCTCGGGGTGGAGGCGGGCGTTCGCCGGGTCCGGGACGAGTGTCGCGAGCGGGACGCGGGTGATGATCAAGCGGCACCCCCGACGGCCATGCGGTGCCAGACCCACCCGATCAGGCAGAGGATCCTGCGGGGCGAAAAGCGGTGAACCCAGGACGATGGGTACGCACAGAGCCAGCAGTGGCGTGCACCACAGCTCTGGGCCTTCGGTTGCGAGTAGGTCATGACGCGCGTCGTGAAGGAGTAAGAGAGATCGGGCCCGAGCTCCTCGCCCTGGCCGCTGATGGACCCGATCTATGGCAGTCTTGGGCCTTGGCAAAGGGCGGCGGCCATCAATCGGGCTGGCACCAGGGCCCCACGTGCTTTACAACACTGAGAGTCGGCCCTTGTCGCGAGTCCCTCGCGCGCCGCCTCTCCTCCCTCGATCCCCGTCATGCGCCAAGACCAGCTCAAAGCCCGCATCGATTCCTTCGTCCAGGAGCTCGATCTCCTTGTCCGGCA
>Ga0172372_10007367_pt1 | contig 14791 bp, 13 predicted proteins | sample LakKiv5m_2_FD_114544 | JGI IMG/M metagenome (GOLD analysis project Ga0172372, IMG submission 114544) | Freshwater microbial communities from Kabuno Bay, South-Kivu, Congo - kab_092012_9.5m | ecosystem: Environmental > Aquatic > Freshwater > Lake | place: Democratic Republic of the Congo...
CATGGCTCATCCGGGTTGAATCGAGCAGCATGGGCTGCAGCCAATCCCACTGCCATGGCCCCGGCTCCAACCGCTGCCCCAGCCATCCGGCCGTCTGCCCCGGCGGCGTCGATCGCAACTCTCGGCAGGTGGCTCCGCCCCCACGCCGCTGCGGTCAGCACCACACTCCTGGTCAGCGGCCTCGGTTGGTGGCTGGCGGCGCCTCTGCAGCAGTGGGAACTGTCCCTCACCGGCCTCGCCCAGGAGTGGCGCGGCGCCCGCCGCCTGCAGGCCCCGGTGACGATCGTGGCGATCGATGACTACAGCTTTCAGCAGCTCGCCAACGCTGATCTCAGCGGCGATCCCCGGCTGGCTCGCCTCAGCCAATGGCCCTGGCCGCGGCGGATCCACGCCCTGGTGCTGGATCGGCTGTTGCGGGCCGGGGCCAGGGCCGTGGCCTTCGATCTGTTGTTTGAAACCCGCAGCGAGCAGGGCCCGGCCGATGATGGCGCCCTGGCGGCAGCGCTCAGGCGCCACAGCCAGCGCAGCGTCCTGGCGGCCCAGGTGATGGAGAGCCGCGGCGAGGTGGCCCAGCTGGCCCTCAGCCTGCCCAGCAGCTCCCTGTTTCCCCGCCAGGGCCGCCGGCCGGGCATTGGGCTGCTCAATGCCCAGACCGAGGCGGATGGCTCCCTGCGTCGTCGGCCCGGCGACTACGCCCTGGCCCTGCGTCGCAGCCTGGGGGAGGCGGTGCCCCAGGGCCTGGCCCTCAGCCTGCTGCGGCAGGGCGGTGCCAGCGATCGCAGCCAGCCGCCGCTGCCGTTCGGGCGCTGGTTGCCCCTGCTGGATCCCTACGGCCCTCCCCGCAGCATCCCCACCCTGTCGATCTGGCAGCTGCTCGAATCCGCTGCCTACCAACGTCTGCTGAGCTCGGGCCGGCTGCGAGGCCAGCTGATCCTCGTCGGTCCCACGGCCCTGGTGCTGCAGGATCTGCACCGCGCCCCCTTCTCCGGCGGCGAGGGCACGCCCGGGGTGGAGCTGCATGCCACCGAACTGGCCAACCGCCTCGAGGGCCGCAGCCTCTGGCTGTGGACTCCGGGCCTGTGGTGGTGGAGCTGCGGGCTGGCAATCCTGGTTCTGGTCTGCGGCCTGCTGGCGGAACGCTGGGACAGGCCGCTGCAACGCCTTGCGGTGCTCGCGGCCGTGGCCCTGGCGCTGGTGCTGCTGGCGCAGCTGGCGATCGCCTGGCTCGGGGTCGCCCCCAACCTGTTCAGCGCCGCCGCGGCGCTGCTGCTGATGGCGCTGGTGAGCAGCGGTGATGCCACCTTGAGGTTGCAATGGCAGCGCTGGCGGCTGCGCCAGGCCCTCGGTCGCTACCTCTCCCCCGCTGTGGCGGCGGAAATCGCCAACCAGCCGGCCGAGGCGGATGGCCTGCTGGGAGGACGCAGCATGAATGTGGTGATCCTGCTCAGCGATATCCGCGGCTTCACCAGCCGCACCCGCCAGATGAGCCAGGCCGGCCAGGTGCGCGAGCTGGTGCATCAATTGAATGTCTACTTCAGCGAGATCGTTGATGTGGTGCACAGCGAGGGCGGCACCGTCGACAAGTTCATCGGCGATGCCACCCTGGCGGTCTTCGGTGTGCCCTACAGCCGCGGCGATCACCAGGAGGCCAGCGCTGCCCTGCGGGCGGCCGTGGAGATCCATCACCGCCTCGAGCAGCTCAATCAGCGCTGGTCGCAGGAGGGCAAGGAGCCCTGGGAGCAGGTGGTGATCCTCAATTTCGGCACCGTGATCAGCGGCAACATCGGCTCCAGTCGCCGCATGGATTACACCGTGATCGGCGAGGCGGTGAATGCCACCAGCCGGCTGGAGTACGTCGCCAAACAGTGCGGCCGCAACCTGATCCTGAGCCATGCCTTCGTTGAGCAGCTCCACGATCGCGATCGGCTTGAGCACCTGGGCGACTTCGAGCTGCGTGGCCATGGCCGCGAATCGGTCTACGGCCTGCTGCCGCCGGCTGAGTCCAGTGCGGCCGGGCAGCCGCCGTCCGGCACCGAGGCGGCGCCGCATCCGGCCCGGGCCTGATCGCGGGGCTACCGGAATGGCTGTCGCCAGCAGGCCGCTGCGCCCCGCCGCTGCAGGCCTCAGGCGCGCCTGATCCGGTGGCAGCCCAGCGTTCAGCCGCAGCGTTCAGCAGCGTTCAGCCGCTCCTGTCGGGCTGCAATCTCGCCTCTGCGGCAGCCCTGGCCTGATCCCGACCCGGGAGGATCCCGGCCGCTGCGCTCTCCGCTGAGCAGCGGCCAGCTCGTTCCGGGTTCGGCCCGGGCCGGATCCAGGCGGCGGCGCTGCCCGGCCCTGCGATCCGCGCTCCAGGCAGCGCCGCCGCCGAGGCTGGTTGCCGGCTCTACAGCCAGCCCTGATCCCGCACCGATGCCAGCGGTCGCTGCAGCAGGCGCGGATCGAGTCCTTCGCGCAGGGCGCTCACCAGGCCCGCCGCCTCCGCATAGGAGCGGGCCGGCAGGACCTCCAGCCCCAGAGCCGCGGCGTTGACCCGCAGCAGGCAGGGGTTGTCGACGGCGATCAGCGGCACACCGCGGGCCGCACAGGCCAGCACCGCCGCCCCGCCCAGGGCATCGGCGGGGGCCACCACCGCCCCCAGATCGGTTCCATGCAGCAGGTTCGCGGCGACGGCCGGTTCGCGGCGCAGGTCGGGTGCCCGGCTCAGGCCCACCAGCACGCAGGGCAGAAAGGTGTGCCCCAGCTCTTCCGCCGCCGCCCGTGGATCCAGACCGGGATCCAGGGGCAGGGGTGCCAGGGCCGGTGCATGGGCGCAGGGAATGCCGAGCTGGCGCACCAGCAGATGGCTGATCACCGCCTCCGCTCCGGCCAGGGCATCGACGCCGGAGCCGGCCCGGTAGGCGGCCAGGGCTTCACTGTCGGGATCATCCGGGAAGCGAGCCACCACGGCGATCGCCGTGGCGCCGACCTGCACGAGCCGTTCCGCCGCCCGCAGCAGCGCACCCGGATTGGCGAGGCTGCCCCAGCTGCTGCCGCTGTCCCCCAGCCGCAGGCTCACCTGCAGCGGTGCATCGCTGCGCAGGATCGGACCGATGCTGAGGCCGAGGCTGGCGCGACAGGCATCGATCACCTGGTGATGACGCTGCAGCAGCTGCGGTTCGATGGCGGCATCCAACAGCACGCCGATGCGCTGGGCGGGCCGCGGTGCCAGGGCCAGCTCCCCGGCCGCGAAGCGATCCAGGGCCCAGCCCTCCACGTAGTGAAGACGGCGATCGCTCCAATACAGCGACGCTGCATTCAGCACATTCGGATGGCTGATCAGGCAGTCGCTGGCGGCGGCCAGCAGCCGTGCCGCCGGCAGGCCATCACCGGCATAACCGCCCTGCTGGCAGCCGATGCCGGTGGGAATCACCAGCAGGGTGGGCAGGGCCGCGGCTGCGCTCATCCGGCCGCTGGCGCCGACGGCGCGGCATCCTGCACCGCCATGCCCTCCAGCCGCCAGCCGCGGCCGGCCTCGACGGCGGTGATCGCCCAGCGCAGCGGTTCGGCGGCCGGCCAGCCCTGGGCCGCCAGATGGGCGCTGATCGCAGCGCGGAGCTGCCCGGGCTGGGGTGGCCGCAGTGGCGATTGCAGTGGCTGGGGTGGCTGTGGCTGCGGTGGCGATTGCAGCGATTGCGGTGCCAGTGGTGGCAATGGCAGTGGCGATTGCGGTGGCTGCAGTGGCGATTGCAGTGGCTGGGGTGGCTGCGGCTGCGGTGGCGATTGCGGCGATTGCGGTGCCAGTGGTGGCAGTGGCAGTGGCAGTGGTGGCAGTGGCGCCGGCTCCGCCAGCGGCGGTGATCCCGCTGGCGAGGCTGTCGCCGGCGAGGCTGCCCGGGCGATCGCTGCCGCAGGATCGGCCTGGTCGCTGGCGGGCGCCGCCGCTGGCGGCCGGGCGGTGCGGCCGGCGGCGGCCGGCAGCCAGAAGCAGAACGGCAGCAGCACCGGCCCGGCGCCGGCTGGATCGCTCAGCACAGCAGGTGCCTCACTTCTGATACTGGCCGAACTGGGCCTCGTAGAGGGCATCTTCCTGGCCGGCCAGCAGCTCGAGATCACTGCGGGGATAGGCCACGCACAGCAGCGCATAGCCCTGCTGCTGCAGTTCCTGTTTCACGCCCATGGCATCGGGCTGATGCACCTGGCCCCGGGTGAGCCTGGCGGCACAGGTGGTGCAGACGCCGGCGGTGCAGGAGCTGGGCAGCGGCACCCCGGCCGCCTCGGCCGCCGCCAGCACCGTCTGCTCGGCGCTGCAGCTGAAGCTGTGCTGCGCCCCGGCGAGGCTGACCGTGATCTGGAAGCTGGGAATGTCGCTCACCGCAGTGTCCTGGCTGGGCTCCATCCTCCCTGAAGGTGGGGCCTCTGTCGGCCTCTGTCGGCCCAGGGCCGCTTCAAAGTGCCGGTTTTGCCGATCGTGCGCGACACGGACCCGAGGAGTTGGCTTCATCACCCCAGGCGCTGCCAGGAGCGGGCTGTCCCCTGTGCTTCAGCCGCAGCCCTCGCGCCGAGTTTGAATCAGCCCTGTCTGTCGGCCTCTGCCGCTGGGCCAGTACCGGTGCCGCGGCCCCTGCGTGCTGGGTTGCCGCTCCCCTGGGCTTGCGCTCTCGCGCCGCCGGGCCGCAGCCGTGCCGCCGGTTCTTGCAGCCCGGCGGCGCGAGAGCGCCTCAGCCCGGCCCAGGGCACCGTGATCCAGTGCGCCTGGTGGATCACGGCGCCCGCTGGCACCCGGTTCTGTGGTGCTGCCAGCGCCGCAGCGGTGCAAGACCGCAGGGCTTCACGGTGCCGCGCTGGTCGCCGGGGCCACCGCCTGCCAGTCATCGGGATGGGGCGCCAGATATTCGGGCGGTTCGCCCCGCCGGGCCGCTGGAGCGGTGAGCACCAGGTCGAAGCTGATCGAAACACGACTCTCTTCCCGGTCGCGGTTTTCCAGCACGGCATGGTCGATGCGGGCGGGGAACAGCAGCAGCAGGCCCGCCCGTGGCGCCAGGTCGACCCAGGGGGCATTCCAGCGGGCCGCGGCAGCCGTGGGGCGCAGCGGTCCGTCGTGGCCCACCGCCAGCCCGGGCACCAGCTCATTGGTCTGGCAGGGCGGATAGAGACGCAGGCAGCCACTGCGGCCGCTGCCATCGCCATTGAGGTAGTACACACCGCTGAGATGGGCGTTGGGATGGTGATGGCGTCCCACCACCTGGCCCGGTTCGCTCACCACCGGCCAGCAGCGCTGAAGGTGCAGACAGACGCGCTGGTGATCGAAGCCGAGGGCCTCGAGGTAGGCCCAGGCCTGCTCCAGCAGGCGGTCGAGCAGGGATGTGAAGGCGGGATGGCGATGCAGTTGCCAGGCGCCGTTGAGATCACCGGTCCAGGCGCAGCCGGGGTTGGGATTGGAGCGGGCGCCGGCCTGCAGGCTGCGGATCGCCTGCATCTGCCAGGCCAGCTCGAGCGGATCGGGCTGCAGCTGCAGCTGCGCCAGCGCCAGGGGAAACAGGGCCTGAAGCTGCAGGAGCGGCGAGGGCGAGGGCGGCGGAGCGGAAGCGGAAGCGGAAGGGGCCATGTCCGCAGGGGAAGCAGGGGAAGGGGGAGGAGCGAGCCGATCCTCGACGGCCGGCGACGGACAGCGGAGGGCAGCAGCGACGGACAGCGGCGGGCAGCGGCGGGCGGCATCGCCAAGCCGCTGGCCCAGGACCGCTTCAACGTGCCGGTTTCGCCAGTCGTGCGCGATGCGGGCAGCATGCGTGGACTTCAGCACCTCAGTCGCTGCAGGGCGCGGGTTGACCCCCTGTGCTGCGGCCGCAGCCCTCCCGCCGGGTCTGGATCAGCCCTGGCCGCTGGCCGAGAGCGCGCAGGGCCGAATCCAGGCGGCGAGCGGGCGGCTGAATGCTCAGGTGCAGCCCGGTGGCCCGGGCCCGGTAGGCGGGCGGTGCCAACGGCGGCGGCCGCTGCAGAGGAGCCAAATGCAGACAACCCTGCCCAGGCCCGTAAACGAACCTGTGCAGGGCTGAGCTGAGCTGAGCTGATCAGATCTGGATCACATCGCCGAGGCGCCACCGACCACTTCCAGAATCTCCTGGGTGATCGCCGCCTGGCGGGCTTTGTTGTAGTCCAGGGTCAACGTCTTGGCCAGGGCCTTGGCGTTGTCGCTGGCGTTATTCATGGCGGTCATGCGGCTGGCCAGTTCGCTGGCGGCAGCTTCCTGGAGGGAGCGCAGCAGCTGATTGGAGAGGTAGAGAGGCAGCAGGGCATTGAGCAGCTGATCCGGGTTCTGTTCGAACACGAAGTCGCTGGGCAGGGGGGCCTGGCTGTTTTCCAGCTTGCCCACTTCCACCCCCAGACGGCCTTCGCGGGTGATCAGGCGGAAGATCTCATCCTCAGGCACCGCGATGCCCTGGGGATCCAGGGGCAACAGGGTCTGAACCACCGGTTGGGAACTCACCAGGTTGATGAACTTGGTGTAGATGATCTCCACACGATCGGTACTGGCAGAGAGAAACTCGGCCAGCACCTCGTTGGCGATCTGATTGGCTTCGGCAGCTGTGGGAACCTGCTCCAGACCGGTGAATGTGGCGCGGATGGTGTACTGGGAAGCGCGGTTCTGGAAATAGGTGATCGCCTTGCGGCCCATCAGCACCAGATCCACGGCATAGCCCTGACCGCGCAGCTCGGCGCAACGTTGTTCGGTGCGCTTGATGATGTTGGCGTTGTAGCCACCGCACAGGCCACGGTCGCCGGTGACGGCGAGCAGCGTGATCGTCCGCACTTCGCGTTGGGCCAGCAGGGGGGCATCCGCCCCCTCAAAGCCCATGCGGGTCTGGAGATTCTGCAGCACCCGGGCCAGCCGATCGGCGAAGGGGCGACTGCGCAACACCTGTTCCTGAGCCCGGCGCACCTTGGCGGCAGCCACCAGGCGCATCGCTTCTGTGATCTTGCGGGTGTTCTTGACCGAACTGATGCGGTCGCGGATTTCCTTGAGATTGGCCATTGGATCAACCTCAGACTGCGGCGAGCATCGAGGAGGTGACCTCCTTGATGGCATCCTTCAGCATGGCTTCCGCCTCATCACTGAGTTGCTTTTCGCTCATCACCTTGCTGATGAACTCGGGCTTGCTGCTCTTGAGGTATTCGCGCAGTTCACGGGCGAACTGAACAACCTTGTCAACCGGAACCGTGTCGATCAGGCCCTTGACGCCGGCATAGACGACGGCCACCTGCTCGGCCAGATTCAGGGGGCTGAACTGGGATTGCTTGAGCAGTTCGCGCAACCGCTTGCCCCGGGCCAGCTGGGCCTGGGTGGCAGCGTCGAGATCGGAGGCGAACTGGGAGAAGGCGGCCAGTTCGTCGAACTGAGCCAGTTCAAGCTTCAGCGTGCCGGCGATCTTCTTGATCGCTTTGGTCTGGGCGGCCCCACCGACCCGGCTGACCGAGATGCCGACGTTGATGGCCGGGCGCAGACCGGAGTTGAACAGGTCGGAGCTGAGGAACACCTGACCATCGGTGATCGAAATCACGTTGGTGGGGATGTAGGCGCTCACGTCGCCGGCCTGGGTTTCAATGATCGGCAGGGCGGTCATCGAACCCTTGCCCATCGCATCCGAGAGCTTGGCGGCACGCTCAAGCAGGCGGCTGTGGCAGTAGAACACGTCGCCGGGATAGGCCTCACGACCGGGGGGACGACGCAGCAGCAGCGACATCTGACGGTAGGCCTGGGCCTGCTTGGTGAGGTCGTCGTAGATCACCAGGGTGGCCTTGCCCTTGTACATGAACGACTCGGCGATGGCCGCGCCGGTGTAGGGCGCCAGGTACTGCAGGGCGGCAGCATCGGAGGCGTTGGCGGCGACGACCACGGTGTAGTCGAGGGCGCCGCGCTCGCGCAGCACCTCGATCACGTTGGCCACTGAGGCGGCTTTCTGGCCGACGGCGACATAGACGCAGACCACGTCTTCGCCCTTTTGATTGATGATCGTGTCAATCGCAATGGCGGTTTTGCCGGTCTGGCGGTCGCCGATGATCAGCTCGCGCTGACCGCGACCGATCGGGATCATCGCGTCGATGGCGGTGATGCCGGTCTGCATCGGCTCATGCACCGACTTGCGCTGGATGATGCCGGGCGCCATCGATTCGATCAGGCGCGTTTCGCTGGTGGGGATGTCACCCTTGCCATCGATGGGCTGACCGAGGGCATTGACGACGCGGCCCAGCATCGCATCGCCCACAGGCACGGAGGCGATCTTGCCGGTGGCCTTGACGGTGCTGCCCTCCTGGATGCCGCGGCCCTCGCCCATCAACACGGCGCCGACATTGTCCTCTTCCAGGTTGAGAGCGATGCCTTCGGTGCCGTCTTCGAACTGCACCAGTTCACCGGCCATCACTTGCTGAAGGCCGTAGACGCGTGCGATGCCATCGCCGATCTGCAGCACGGTCCCGACATTACTGACCGAAACCGACTTGTCGTAATCAGCGATCTGCTGCTTGAGAATGGCGCTGATCTCGTCGGGGCGGATGGAAACCATGGAGGAAAATCCCCGGGGGGGAGGCGATGGAGAGAGGAGGGAAGGAGGGAGGGGAGGAGGGGTGCAACGCAGACCGCTGCAGCAGCTGGAAATCAGCTCACCCGAGCCAGCTCAAGGGCGAGCCGACGCACCTGGCCAGCCAGGCTGGCATCGATCACCTGGGAGCCGACGTTGAGCACAAAGCCGCCGATGAGCGAGGAATCGACATACTGCAGAACCTCCACTTTCTCGGTGCCAGCAACCTGGCGGGCCTTGGCGGCAATCTGCTGCTGCTGCTTGTCGCTGAGTGGAACCGCCGAGGTGACAGTCACCAGGGCGATGCCATTCTGTTCGCGGTAGAGCTCCAGCACCCGCTCCAGCACCGCGTCGAGCACGGCGATGCGCTGACGATCGGTGAGCAGCCGCAGCAGGTTGAGGAAGGCCGGGCTGATCGATTCGGCGAACAGCTGCTCGAGCGCAGCTTTCTTGGCCCCGATCTCCAGCACGGGCGAGGCCATGGCATCGCGCAGCTCGGGCGAGGCGTTCCAGAGCGCCAGGAGCGCCCGTGCCTGATCGATCGAGGCCTCGGTTTCACCGCGGCTGTCGCTGACCTGGAGGAAGGCTTCCGCCCAGGGGGTGGTGATGGTGTTGAGGAGAGGCATCAGGCGTTCCCCAGGGATTGAATGGACTGGTCGATCAGGGCGCTGTGGGCAGCTGGCTGCAGGCGGCCGGGCAGCACCGCCAGGGCTGTTTCGATCGCCAGGCGGGCGGCCTCGCGGCGAAGCTGGGCCGTGACCCGGCTGGCCTCGGCCTCGAGGTCGGAGGAGGAGGCCAGCTTGATGCGAGCCATTTCCTCCACGGTGCGCCTCTCGCTGTCGAGCCGGATCGCCTTGGCGCGGGCCTCGCCATCGACACGGATCTTGTCGGCGCGGGCCTTGGAGTCGGCCAGGCCGCTCTGCACCTCGGCGAGGGCGGCGCTGGCGGCGGCGAGGCGCTCCTCGGCTTCGCGCAGTTCAGCCAGGATGGTGGCGCGGCGCCGCTCCAGGATGCCGCCGAGGAATCCCCTCAGAAACCACACCAGGCCGGCGATCACGATCGCCAGGTTGATGATGTTGGTTTCGAAGGGATTGAAGTTGAGACCGAAGCCACCGCCGTGGGAGGCCAGGAGAGGAAGGATGGCCATGGTTTCAGGCAGCGGGGAGCAGGCGGTCAACGATCAGGTCGGCGAGCAGGTCGGCATCGCCGCGCAGCTGGTCCAGGGCGCTCTGGCGCTGGCTGTCGATCTCGCGGCGGGCCTGTTCGCGGCTGGCGACCGATTCGGCCGTGGCGAGAGCGAGTGCTTCGCGGTAGAGGCGATCGGATTCCTGTTCGGCCTCCTGAATCAGCTTCTGGGAAAGCAGACGGGCCTCGCGCAGCTGATCGCGCAGTTCGGCCTCCATCCGTTCGGCCTGGGCCAGCTTCTGCTTGGCCTCGGCACGGCTGGTGGCGATGTAACCCTCGCGCTCCTCGACGGCCTTGCCGACGGGGCGGAAGAACAGGGAGTTGAGGATGAAGGTGAGGATCACCACCTGCAGCGCCATCAGGGGCAGGGTGGCGTCGAGGTCAAACAGACCTCCCTCCTTTGCGCCTGCCTCGGCAAGCAGTAGCCAGCTGGTCATGGGACGGGATGGCGGGCGGTGGTGCGGAGTGAAAAAGGGAGCGAGCGTGGCGGATGGCCGGGTCGCAGAGGCACTGGCGTGGCAGGGCGGTTCTGAAGCTTGCGGCCGGGGGCAAGCCCGGGCGGCGGCAGGGATGGCGCCACGATGCCGGCCGGTTCAGGGCTGGCGGTGTGGCCCTGCGGCCCTGCCTGGCGATGCTTCTGCAGATCTCCTGCAGACAACACCACCCCTGGCCGGAGCGAGGCTGCAGCAGGGACCTGGAGAACACGCGGTCTGCGACTTCGCCGGCAGGGGCAGGCGAGGGCATTCGGGCCCAGCGCGGGGAGCGGATCATCGACCCGATCCCCGCGGCCGGACGCGGCTTCAGCCGGCGAAGGGGTTGGCGAACAGCAGCACGAGAGCGACCACCAGGCCGTAGATGGTGAGGGCCTCCATGAAGGCCAGCGACAGCAGCAGAGTGCCGCGGATCTTGCCTTCGGCTTCGGGCTGGCGGGCAATGCCCTCGACCGCGCCGCCGGCAGCGGTGCCCTGGCCGATGCCAGGACCGATGGCGCCGAGGCCGACGGCCAGACCAGCGGCCACAACAGACGCAGCGGAAGTAATCGAATCCATGGTGGGGAAGAAGATGGGGCGCCGTTGAAGCGCGGAAGGGACCGGGGGTGTCACGGGGCGCCTGGGACATCCCGAGGGCCTGGCGGCCGGGATGGGCCCGGTAGCGAACCGGACCTGCGCGCAATTGAGTTTGCCAGAGCGGCAGTCAGCCAGTCAGACAGGCTGTCCGTCGCAGAGATACTTGAGTTCAGTGGTGCTCTTCGTGCACGGCTTCGCCGATGTAATAGGCGGCGAGCGTCGCGAAGATCAGCGCCTGGATGGCACTGGTGAACAGGCCGAGGAACATGGCCGGCAGGGGCACGATCAGCGGCACCAGGAAGGCAAGCACCGCCACCACAAGTTCGTCGGCAAGGATATTACCAAAGAGACGGAACGAGAGCGAGAGAGGCTTGGTGAAATCTTCGACGATCTTGAACGGGAGCATGATCGGGGTGGGCTCCACGTAGTACTCGAAGTAACGGAACCCCTTGCGGCTGAGACCGGCGTAGAAGTAGGCGAGCGACACCAGCAGGGCCAGGGCGATGGTGGTGTTGATGTCGGCGGTGGGGGCGCCGAGTTCGCCGCTGGGCAGGTGAATCAGCTTCCAGGGGATCAGGGCGCCGCCCCAGTTGCTCACGAAGATGAACAGAAACAGAGTGCCGATGAACGGCAGCCAGTCGCGGTAGGCCTTCTCGCCGATCTGCTCTCGGGCCAGGTCGCGAATGTAATCCCAAAGAAATTCAAGCAGATTCTGGACGCCGGCCGGCTCCCGCTGCATGCTGCGGGTGCCGATCGCAACCACCGCCAGCAGGGCGCTGATCACGACCCAGGAGCTGAGGAACACCTGGCCGTGGATCTTGAGATTGCCGAGCTGCCAGTAGAGGTGCTGGCCGACTTCCAGCTCAGCGAGGGGAAGGGAGAGAGGCAACGGAACCATCGCGTGGAATGTCCTGGAGAATCCTGGGAGAACGGTGGACCGGACAGGCACAGGACCGGGGAAGGGCCGGTGCTGAGGCCGTCATCGAGGGGGCTGTAAGGAAGACGGATCGGGTTCTGCGGCGGCTCGCTGACCCTGTTGCCGCAGCTGTTGCCGCAGCTGTTGCCGCAGCTGCTGCGGCCAGCCCGGACCCTGGGACCCTGATGGGACCCTGAACCGTGGCTGGTGAGCCGTGGCTGGCGAGCCGGGGCCGATGGGCAGGCGGGGCTGATCGGCAGGCAGGCGGGGCAGAGGCGATCGCTGCTGACGGACTGGCCCCGCCAGCCCGATTCCAGTCCTGTTCTGCCAGGGCGTCGAGATCGACAGCTCTGGAGGCGGTCCGGAGAGGCTGGGGCGCAAGCCGCACAGCCTGGGCGCTGGGGCGGGTTCAGCGATCCAGGTAGGCCTGGATCAACAGAGCCGGCTTGTAGAGCAGGAAACCGATCAGGGCCGGAACCAGCGCGAGCTGAGGGATCCGGGCCGAGGCCAGCACCAGCACCACGGGAACCAGCAGCTGCAGCTTGCCGATCGAGCGGCGATCCCCACCAAGGCGGGCAACGCTGCGGGCGAGCAGAAGCAGATACAGCAATCCCGCCAGGGATCCCGTCAGCAGGCTGGCGGCCGTGGGCAGATCGAACACAAGCCAGCTGCCGGGGAACGCCACAGCCGTGGCTGCCAGCGTCGCCAGGAGCAGGCGTCGTCGCAGGCGATGGAAATGCTCCATGCCGTTGTCGACCGGGGCGGCGGCGACCGCGGATCCGGGCGAACCGGAGACCGCAGCAGCCGGGGCTGGGCCGGGGGAGCCCGGATCCGCTGGCTCGGCAGCGGCCGGGGAAGCGAAGCTTCTGGCCGTGAAACCGTGGCTGAGGGGCTCACCGAATCCCTGGTCTGCCGGGGCGCCCACAGAGACTGCGACCTCCTCGGCAGCCGGAGTGCTGCGGTGCTGCGATTCCTGGGGGCCCGTCGTTTTCTCTCCCGGGGGGGAGGTGGACGCCGAGCTGGGGAGGGGCGGCAACCGTCGCGATTCCGTCTGAGCGGCGTGAGGTTATCACGCAGCGTTACGAAGCCGCGCCCTGGCAGGCCGCAGCAGCCGGCTACAGGCTGGCCCGAACCCCGCTGGATTCGCCCCGATCCGTCACCGGCCGCGGTGCCGGATCGGGCCGGCCGCTCGCGGCCCCGGCTGGCGACGCCTGGCCGCCGTTCAGGCCGCCAGTGGCAGCAGCACCCGCTCCTGCAGCAGCCGGCGGATCCGCCCGAGGCTCTCGGCTTCCGACATCTCCCCTCGCGGCAGCTGGCCGAGACGGGTGCCGACCGGAGCCGCCTCCAGGGCCTGCAGCAAGGCCAGATCGCCCGGTTCGAGGCTGAGGGGCTGCAGATCCGGCCCGAACAGGGACAGGGAGGGCCAGCCCCAGAGGCAGCGGTTGCGCTCGACCACCAGGTCCGGCAGGGCCGCGTCGTCGAGACGGGCGGGTTCCGGCAGGGGCGGGCGGGCCAGAAAGAACTCGAAGTGGCTGATCTCCGGATCCAGGGTCTCGACCAGCTGCCACTGCTGCTGCATGGGCAGGGCCCGGGCCCGCTCCAGCAGCTCCCCGCCGAGCAGCCGCGCCGGATCCCACAGCTCCGGGTTGGAGAAGCCGGCAAAGCGCAGATCCACGGCTTCGAGCAGGGCGAACAGCGTGCTGAGGCTGTAGCTCGTCTCCTGGGGATGCAGATACATGTCGGCGAAGTTGGCGTCGGCGCTGGTATCGAGGGCCCAGCGACGTTCATGGCGCTGGCGCAGGCGGTTGTCCGCCGGCAGCTCCTGGAACAACTGCCGGCCCAGCTGCAGCCCCGCGGCGCCGCTGCCGACGCCCAGCAGCGCCAGGGCCCGCTGGCTGCGCTGGATCTCCCAGCGGCCGCCGTCGGCGTAGAGGAACAGGTGCAGCACCCCGGCGGGGGCCAGCAACTCCGCCAGGGCGCGCAGGCCGGCCTCGGGCTGGCGCAGATGGTGCAGCACACCCACGGAGTTGATGTAATCGAACCGCCCCTCCCCCTGCAGCTCCAGCAGGCTGCGCTGCTCGAGCCGCAGCTCCGCCACGGCGGCGGCGGCCCCGGAACGGCGCAGTCGCTCGCGTGCCACCGCGAGGGCACCGGCGCTGATATCCACCGCCAGCAGGCTGGAGCCGGGGTTGAGATGGCAGAGATAGTCGCTGCTCACGCCGGTGCCGCAGCCGGCATCGAGAATCCGCCAGCGGCGCGGCGCCGGCGGCAGGCAGCCGAGGGCGGCGGCGCGGGCGCTGTCGACGCACCAGCGCCAGTTGTATCCGGGCGGCGGCCCATCCTGGAGCGGATCGCCCGGATAGGGAAAGCGGTCGTAGAAGGCGCTCACCACGGGGGTGGCGGCATCGCCAGGGCCGGCGGCGGCTGGCTCGGGGCGGTCTGACTCAGGGCGGTCGGGCTCGGGGGCGGGGCGCATCGGGATGGCGGCGGCGATCCGGGGAGCATTTCACGGGACAGTCGCCGCGGCGGCCCGGCCCCGGGGCGGGCTGCAAACATTTGTTCATGGGCTGGCGGAGGCCCCTGGGGTGAGCCGTAACGTGCCGGGGCCCGGCTCGCTCTCGCCCATGACCGTGACCGCCAGCAGCGGCAGTACCAGGGTCGCTCCTCAGCTCTACGACACCCTGCCGCTCTCCAGCGTCCGTCAGGCCGAGCAACAGGATCGTTTCCCCGATGGCGGAGAGCTCGACTCCCTGACCACCTTCTTCCAGAGCGGTCGCCAGCGGGTGCTGGCGGCCCAGCGGCTGTCGGCCAATGCGGCGGCGATCGTCGCCCGCGCCGCCAACCGCATCTTCTCGGGCGGCACCCCCCTTTCCTACCTGGATTCCCCCCTGCCGGGCGGCAGCGCCGGCCCTTCCGAAGCGCTCGCCGCCGACCAGGCCGCGTTCCAGCGTTCGGTGCAGACCTTCACCGGTGCCGGCGTCAGCCGCGGCAACCTGCTCAGCCGTCTGTTCGAGGGAGCCGGCGGCGATGCCGATGTGCGCGTGATCCTGCCCACCGGCTTCAGCCCGATC
>Ga0172372_10007371_pt1 | contig 14783 bp, 20 predicted proteins | sample LakKiv5m_2_FD_114544 | JGI IMG/M metagenome (GOLD analysis project Ga0172372, IMG submission 114544) | Freshwater microbial communities from Kabuno Bay, South-Kivu, Congo - kab_092012_9.5m | ecosystem: Environmental > Aquatic > Freshwater > Lake | place: Democratic Republic of the Congo...
AGATCCTGCGGGTGATCGATTCTCTGCAGCTCACCGACCACCACCAGGTGGCCACCCCGGTCAACTGGAAGGACGGCGACGACTGTGTGGTGGTGCCGTCGATTCCCACCGATGAGGCCCGCGGCAAGTTCCCCAAAGGCGTCACCGAGATCAAGCCCTACCTGCGCATGACCCCCCAGCCCAACCGCTGAAGCCCCAGGACCCGCCGGTGGGGCCAGAATCAGAACAACTGGTAACTGGTTCCCCGGCATTCCTGAAGCAATGAATCAGTGGTGGCAATGGCAGGGCGGCACGCCCGCAATCAGTGAAGGGTTTGCGGTGATCGGCGTCGGACGCTTCGGCAGTGCCGTGTGCATGGAGCTGCTGCGTTTTGGCGCCGAGGTGCTGGCCATCGATGCCAGCCAACGAGCCATCGACGAACTGCGGCAACAGGCGCCCTCAATTGAGGCGCGCGTCGTGGATTGCACCGACGAAGAAGCCCTGCGGGCCGCCGGCGTGCTGGATGTGGCCACCGTGGTGGTCGCCATCAGCGAACCGATCGAAGCCAGCATTACCGCCACCCTGATCGTCAAGGACGGTCAGGGCAGCCGGGTGAGGCAGGTGATCGCGCGGGCCACCAGCGACCTGCACGAAAAAATGCTGCGCCGCGTCGGTGCCGACAAGGTGGTGTTTCCCTCAAAGATGCAGGGCACCCGCCTGGGCATGGAGCTGGTGCGCCCCAACCTGCTCGAACGGCTGCGGCTCGATGACCGCAACAGCATCGAAGAGATCAAGGTGCCCAATGCCTTCGTTGGGCAGTCCCTGCGGGATCTCAATCTGCGCAAGAACTTCAACGTCAGCGTGCTGGCGGCAGGGCCCGAAAACAGGCTCAGGGTCAACCCGCCGGCCTCCCAGATTCTGCAGGCCAAGGAGCTGCTCGTCGTGATGGGCACCAGCGAAGCCCTTGAATCACTGCCCAGCAACTGACAACCATGCGCGTGCTGGGGCTGATGAGCGGCACCAGCGCCGATGGTGTCGATGCGGTGCTGGCCCGCTTCAGCGGCCCCTGCGCCAGCCCCCGCTGGCAGATCCTGGCGAGCGCCAGCAGGCCGTATCCGGCCGTACTGCAACAGCAGCTGATCGAGGCGGGACAGGGCGCAGCACTGGGTGCCGCCGCGCTGTTAGCCCTGACCGAAGCGGTCACCGAACAGCAGGCCCTGGCTGCGCGGGCCTGCGACCCCGATCGGCAGGCCCAGCTGGTGGGCTGTCACGGCCAGACCGTCTGGCACCGTCCTCCGCGGGATCGGCAACGGGGCGCCAGCCTGCAGCTCCTGCAGGGCCCCCTGCTGGCCACCCTGCTGGGGCGGCCGGTGGTGTTTGACTTCAGGGCCGCCGACCTAGCCCTCGGAGGCCAGGGGGCGCCACTGGTTCCTGCGGCCGACCAGGCCCTGCTCGGCCGCAGCGATGGCTGGCGTGGGGTGCTCAACCTGGGCGGCATCGCCAACATCACCCTGATCCCGCCGCGGTCGGGTCCCGAACGGCACGCCCGCCTGCGGGGCTGGGACTGTGGCCCGGCCAACAGTTTGATCGATCTGGCCGTGCAGCAGTTCAGTGGCGGCAGCCTGCAGTACGACCGGGGCGGAACCTGGGCGGGCCGCGGGACGGCCGATCAGGCCCTGATCCAGGCCTGGCTGCAGGAGCCCTACCCCCAGCAGCGGCCGCCCAAATCGACCGGGCGCGAGCGCTATGGCCGCAGCGATCTGCAACACCGCCTGGCCCAGATGGAAAGCCGCGACCCCGCCGATGTGCTGGCCACCCTGACGGGGTTCGCCGCAGCGTGTGTGGCCCAGGACCTGCAACCGCGGCCCATCGAGCTGCTGGTGGCCGGCGGCGGAGCGCGCAATCAAACCCTGATGGCCGAACTACGCCGCCGCTGCCGGGGCACGGTGGTGCGGCCACTGGTAGACCTGGGCATCGGCGATCTGCAGCGGGAGGCCCTGGCCTTTGCCCTGCTGGCCTGGTGGCAGTGGCGCAACCACCCTGGCAACGCGACCAGCGTCACCGGCGCCGCATCGGCTGCGGTGCTAGGCCTGCGGGTGGATCCGGCGGCGCGCCTCAGCGCGGCGGACGCAGGCGTAGGCGACGGGGAGCGCCCCGCAACCGCTGGGGCCGAGCCTGCTGCTGCTCCAGGGCCGCCCTGAAGCGATCGGTGGGCTCGAGCTGCCGCTCCAGCCGCTCCACACCCTGCTGGATCAGAACCCTGGCCATGTTGCTGACCGTGCGGGCCTCACCCTCGGCCAGGGTGGCAAGACGCTGGCAGAGATCCTCGGGCAACACCACCTGGATACGGGGCGACTTGGGCCGGCCATTGGAGGAGTTCTGGCGGGTTGCCACGGCCGGCTCAGGCGCCACGGGGATACCAGCAAGTGTACAGAGATGCGCAAGGGTAGTATCCATGACTATGCTTGGTGCACGACGTCTCACCGTCCCCCATGGCCACCCTTTCCAGACAGGCCCGCCCCACCTCGGCTTCGCCCAACCGGGCCAGCCGCAAGCGCCGCACTGCCGAGCGCAGTGACGTGCTCGTTTCGGCGGTGATCAGCACCTACCTGCTCACCCACCTGCACCACGTGCTGCAACGGGCCGAGTACGGCGCCCAGCAGGAGGGCAACAAAGCCCTGGCGGGGAACTACGCCCAGCTGCGCAAGGTGCTGTGCCTCGATGCCCGCAGCATGGAGGACGCTTCAGCCTGCGGCGACGCCGAGACCGAGCGCCCCCGGGCCGCCTAGGCGATCGGGCCCGACGGCTGCGGCAAGCTGCAACAGGTGTTGGTCAACCGCTTCAATCCCCCATAAGGTCGAAGCACCACAGCCGAGCACCATGACCGCCAGCAGCAGCGGCAATGCCGCAGCGCTCTATGAACTGATCCGTGCGGATAGCGATCTGACCCAAGCCCTGTTTCGCCAGGCCCTGCAGGATCCCTCAGGAGCCCTGGCACGCATCGTGGCCCTGGGCAACGACCATAACCTGCCGGTGAGCGCTGACGAGGTGCGCCGCCACATCGCCTCGCTCGACGATGCGGCCAGCAAGCAATGGCTGCTCAAGGCGCGGGGCGGTCTGTGAGCGGCTGGGCGGGTCCCGCCGCTGCGAACCGCCACCCTGGGCCCAGCTGAAAAACAGCCAATAACTGACGATCGCCAGGCCCGCCGCCACCACCAGCGCCGTCACCTGCTCGAGCCGTTTGATCATCGGGGCGCCGTGACGTGCTGCAACCCGCAGTCTGGCCGAGCGGGATGATGGCGGCCGGCGACACCCAGGCGCCGACTACTCCTGTGCCCCTGCTGCCGTGCTGCGCCTCGAAAAGATCAGCAAGATCTATTCCACCGGCGAGGTGCTGCGCGAGGTGACCTGGGAGGTCAAGGCGGGCGATCGCATCGGACTGGTGGGCGTCAATGGCGCCGGCAAATCAACCCAGATGCGCCTGATCGCCGGCCTCGAAGAGCCCAGCAGCGGTCAGATCGTGCGCCAGGGCAATCCCCGCATCGCCTACCTGCAGCAGGAGTTCGACGTCGACCCCCAGCGTTCGGTGCGGGCCGAGCTGTTTCAGGCCTTCGGTGAGGCTGCCGACGTGCGCAACCGAACTAGCGCGGTCGAGCAGGCGATGGCCAGTGACCAGGCGGCCGCCGATCCCGACCACCTCGAGGCGCTGATCCACGAGCTGGGCCACCTACACGAGCGCTTTGAGGCGCTGCATGGCTATGAGCTCGAGGCCCGTATCGACAAGCTGCTGCCCACGATCGGCTTCAGCGCCGAGGGGGCCGAGCAGTTGGTGGCCGACTATTCAGGCGGCTGGCAGATGCGCATCGCCCTGGGCAAGATCCTGCTGCAGGAGCCCGATCTGCTGCTGCTCGACGAGCCGACCAACCACCTGGATGTCGAGACGATCCAGTGGCTGGAGGGCTACCTGCTCGAGCAGAGCGCGGCGCTGGTTGTCATCAGCCACGACCGCACCTTTCTGGACCGGGTCTGCAACCAGATCGTCGAAACCGAGCGCGGCATCTCGCGCACCTACCTGGGCAACTACAGCCAGCACCTCGAGCAGAAGGCCCTCGAGCGCGAGGCCACCCAGGCGGCGTTCGAGCGCCAGCAGAAGGAACTGGCCGAGCAGCAGGCCTACATCGACCGCTTCAGGGCCAGCGCCACCCGTTCAACCCAGGCCAAGAGCCGCGAGAAGCTGCTCGACAAGGTCGAGCGGATCGACGCCCCGATCGAGACCGTGGGCGGGCCGCGCTTCCGCTTTCCAGAGCCGCCGCGCTCCGGCCGGCTGGTGGCCGAGATCAAAGCGCTGTGCCACAGCTATGGCGAGCAGATTCTGTTTCTGGGGGCCGATCTCGAGATCGAGCGGGGCGACCGCATCGCCTTTGTGGGCCCCAACGGCGCCGGTAAATCGACCCTGCTGCGGCTGATCATGGGCAGCGAAACCGCCGACGAGGGGGTGGCCCGGCTGGGCGAGCACAACGTAATCGCCGGCTATTTCGAGCAGAACCAGGCCGAAGCCCTGGATCTGAGCAAAACCGTAATCGACACGATCTTCGAGGCCGTTCCCGACTGGACCCAGACCCAGGTGCGCAGCCTGCTGGGCAGCTTCTGCTTCTCCAATGAAAGCGTGTTCAAGGAGGCCGGCAACCTTTCAGGTGGCGAAAAGGCCCGCCTGGCTCTTGCGCTGATGCTGCTCTCGCCCTGCAACCTGCTGGTGCTCGACGAGCCCACCAACCACCTCGACATCCCCGCCAAACAGATGCTCGAGGACGCCCTGATCGCGTACGAAGGCGCCGCCCTGCTGGTCAGCCATGACCGCTATTTCATTTCGCGGGTGGCCAACACCATCGTGGAGCTTCGCGATGGAGAGCTGGTGCGCTACCGCGGCGACTACGCCTACTACCTGCAGAAAAAAGAGGAAGAGGCCGCGGCCAGCCGGGTCGCGTCCGAGGAGCAGGCCCGCGCCCTCAAACGCGTCGCCAACCGCGAGAAACAGAAGGCCAAACAAATGCAACGGCAGGGGAAGGCCTGAACGGTCGGCAGCCTCGCCAAGAAACTTCACACAGCATTAGGCAATGAGACTCATTCTGCTGGTGTCAAATGTTCTGTGTGCATAGGCTGACCTCAAGGACCTCGGAGGGCTCGTTCCATGGCACACACACCGTTCAGCCAGGGCGGCATCGGGGCTGGCGTCGGCACCGCCATTCAGCCCGGCGGCCAGAACGAGCAACAGCAGCACCAGACCTGGGATGCCATGGAGACCTACTTCGAGTGCATCACCACCTGCTCCCTCGACGACGGGGAATGCGTGACCCGCTGCGTCGAACAGCTGCGCGAGCAGGGCTGATCCCGAATCGGCCAGGGAACCGACACGTGCGGAAAGCACGGTCGCATCGGCTACGGAGAGGCTCGAAACATTTTTTATCATTGGCGCGTTGCGGCATCCCTCAGCGCCATGAGCGAACCCCTAACCCTCAACCTGGGCCAGCAGTTTGAGCTGGAACGCATGACCCGGGCGATCGAGGCAACCGACGATCCCCAAACCCTGCAGAAGCTGGCCAAACAGTTGCTACAGGCCTGGCACAGCCAGAAGGCCGCCACCCAATGGGTAATGCGTCAGCAGTTGGCCGGCCCGCTGCCCCGATCCCTGCGACCCGAGGGCTGACACATCGCCACGCTGCCGGTCAACCCCGGCTGAGCCGGCCAAGATCGGCTGGAATCACCTGCAGTTGCAGGACCTGGCCAGCCCGGTTGACCGTCAGCGCGAGCCCATTGCCAACCCCTGTGCGCTCGACGGCTGTGACCAGCTGGCTTGCACCCTCAAGGGTCTGGCCCCCGGCCGCCACAATCACATCGCCGGGGCGCAGACCGCCCTGGGCCGCAGGACCACCGGGTGCCACAGACACCACCCGGACCCCTGGCAGGACTCGCCCCTCGGCCGAGCGCACCGGCTCCAGGCCCACACCGATCATCGGATGACTGGCCCGACCCTTGCTGATCAGCTGGCCGGCGATGTCGCGGGCCCTGTTGATCGGGATCGCAAAGCCCAGACCTGCCCCCGGTCCTGAGCGCACCAGCGTGTTGATGCCGATCACCTCACCATCGGCGTTGAGCAAGGGCCCACCCGAGTTGCCGGGATTGATCGCCGCGTCGGTCTGAATCAAATCAAGCCGCTTGTCGGTGATGCCGAGCTTGCTGGCATTGCGGTTGAGATTGCTGACAATGCCGAGGGTCACGGTGTTGTCGAGACCGAAGGGATTGCCGACCGCGATGGCCCAGTCCCCCACCTGCAACCCATCGGAATTGCCGAGCGGAGCCTGGGGCCATGGGCCCGAACCAGACAGGCGCACGACCGCCAAGTCGGTGATCGGGTCAAGACCCACCACGGTGCCCTCGATCCGTCGACCGTTTTGCAGCCCGACAATCACTTTATCGGTCTTCTCCACCACGTGGGCGTTGGTGAGGATCAGCCCGCCGGCATCGAAGATGAAGCCGCTGCCCTGGCCGCGTTCGGTGCGCTGCGACGGCGGCACCATGAACTGCGGCAGGCCGAAAAACTGGCGGAAGAACGGGTCGTTCATCAACGGCGCGGGCAGCGCCGCCGCCCCGCCCCTGACCGTGACGGTGCGCTCGGTGTCGATGGTCACAATCGAGGGCCCGGCGCGACGGACCGCGACCGCAACAAACGACTGGCGCCCAAGGCCAGAACCGCCCGCGTTTGTCGCTGCCTGACGCGACGGCTGGCTCTGGGCCTGCACCGCTGGGAGCACGGCCACGGGTATCGCGACCAGGGGCAGCACAGCCTGGGGGACCAACAACAGCAGGGAACCCGCTGCAGCCAGTGAAGGAGCGTTCAAACCTCCCATCAGCTCTCAACCATCTCGGATCACGCTAAGAGCCCCGAAGGGAAGGCCACAGCAGAGAAAGCCAAACAACACTAAGATTTGTAAAAACGTCGACGATCATGGGCTCCGTCTCTCTGCTGCTTGCCTTCCTCGCCTTTGGCGCAGCCTGCACAACCCTCTGGGCCTGGATGCTCGCCACCACAGGCCAACAGGTCAGCCGGGGCGAGCCATGATGGGGAGTGGTGGCCATGGCTTGCTGACGGTGTTTCCACTCCTTTACGGCGCCTGCTTCATGGTTCTGCTGTGGCAGGCCTTCCGGGTGATGGGGCAGGGTTTTCGTGCTGTACCCCCCGCCATGCGTGAACGTGCCCCTGACGACCGCACCGGTCGCCTCACGATCCATCCGGAGTTGCTCGATGGCGACGGCCAACTCACCCGCGAAGACCTCCTAACCGTCCGTTTTGACGGCGACTCCGCCCCCACTGAATAGGCTCGCTGACGAGACCCAGTCATTCCGCGGAGTTCGCCGGTGGATCAGAGGACCAGAATTGTCGGCGCTGTCTTGCGCAATCTCAAGCTGCCGCCGCGTTTTCGGCTCAAGCTGATCAAGGAGGATCCCGTGCGGCTCGAGCTCAGCCTCACCCCCGCGTACGGCAAGGATCCGATTTTGGTAGGGCTGGTCGAATCCCAGGATCTGGTCGCCCGCCGCGACCGCGAAGGTCGCATCCCTCGCGACCTGCAAGGGACCTGGGACTGGACCGTACGCCACGGCAAGGTGAGCACCGGCGGCTGGAATCCTTATCTCAAGGAAGCCCTGCAGACCATGTTTGAAACGGGCCTGCCCGCAATCGTCTACGAGGAGACCACCGGCGAGCCGTACCACCCTGTCGATGGGGCCCGACACGTGCGCTGAGGCGCCCCAGGGGCTGCCGATCGATGGCCAGCTGCCGGCCATCTGCACGGCCCTTGCAACGCCCGGCTCGACCTTGCTGTTGCAGGCCCCTCCTGGCGCCGGCAAGACCACGAGGGTCCCCCTGGCCCTGCTGCAACGCCTGGGCGGCCGGATCTGGATGCTCGAGCCCCGCCGGCTAGCCACCAGGACCGCCGCCCAGCGCCTGGCCGCCGAACGGGGCGAACCTGTGGGACAAACGGTCGGCTACAGCGTGCGCCTCGAAACGCGCACCAGCCCAGCCACCAGGCTGGAGGTGCTCACCAGCGGCCTGTTTCTGAGGCGGCTCCAGGCCGACCCAGAACTCACCGGGCTGGACTGCGTGATCGTCGATGAATTCCACGAGCGGGGAGCCGACACCGAGCTGGCGGTGGTGCTGCTGCGTCAGGCGCGTGAGCTGTTCCATCCGGATCTGCGCCTGCTGGTGATGTCGGCCACGCTCCAGGTCGATGACCTGGCGGCCCAATGGCCCGACGCCCAGGTGTTGCGCAGCAGCGGGCGCCAGCATCCGGTCAGCGTCTGCCATCAATCACCACGGGTCGACGAGCCCCTGAGCGACCAGCTGCTGCGCGCCCTTGAGCAGCATTGGCTGCCCCAGACGCACCCCCGCAACACCGTGCTGGTATTTCTACCAGGCATGCGGGAGATCGTCGTCAGCCGGCGGGCCCTGGAGGCGACCAGCTGGGGCTCCCAGGTGGAGGTCACCCCCCTGCACGGCAATCTGAACCTGGCGGAGCAGGGCCAGGCGATCAGCCCGGCACGAAGCTCCCACGGCAAGGTGGTGCTGGCCACCAGCATCGCCGAGAGCTCGCTGACGATCGCCGGCGTGGACCTGGTGATCGACTGTGGTCTGAGCCGCCGCAACCGCTTTGACCCGGTCAGCGGCATGGATGCCCTGGTGACCGTGGCCGCCAGCCAGGCCAGCGCGACCCAGCGCCAGGGCCGGGCCGGGCGCCTGGGCCCTGGCCGTTGTATCCGCCTATGGTCAGCAGCCGAACATGGGCGGCGGGCGGCCTTTGACCCACCCGAGTTGCTGGCGACCGATCCGGTGCCACTGGCCCTGCAGCTGGCCCTGTGGGGAGCACCCCTGGGCGAAGGGCTGAGCTGGTTGACCCCACCGCCGGAGGCCCGCCTGCGCGAAGCGCGCCAGTTGCTCAGCCAGCTGGGGGCGCTCGATGACCGCGGACGCCTCACCCCCCATGGCAGGGCCATGGGGGAGCTGGGCGTCCATCCCCGCCTCGCCCATATGCTGCTGCTGGCCGCCGGCCACGGCTGGCAGCAGCAGGCCGCCGACCTGGCGGTGCTGCTCAGTGAGCGCGATCCGCTCAACCGGGCCGAGGCCGGTGTCGATCTGGGCGCGAGGCTGGCCTGGCTGCAGCACGGCCGTAACAACGACCGCCTGCGGCAGCGGCTGCGACAGCAACGCGACGCCCTGACGCGCCAGCTCAACGGCACCGCAGGCTCCCAGGCTGCCGCCGCTGCCACCCCCCCCGCCGCTGCCCTGATGCTGAGCTGGGCCTACCCCGAGCGGGTGGCCCTTAACCGCGGCGACGGTCGCGGCCGCTTTCTGCTGCGCAATGGCGTCGGTGCGATCCTGCCCAGCCACGACTCCCTGGCCGACCAGCCGGCTCTGGCCGTGGCCAGTGTCGATGGCCAGGGCAGGGATGCCCGCATTCTGCTGGCCCTGCCCCTGCCCGATGCACAACTGCAGGCGCTCGCCGAGGAGCAGGGGCACGATCAGCCCCTGATCAGCTGGGACGACGAGGGCCAACGGGTGCGCTGCGAGCAGCAGCGGCGGCTTGGCGCGCTGGTACTCAGCCGCCGCCCCCTGAACGATGCCGAGCCCGGGGCCGTGGCAGCGGTGCTGCTGGCGGTGCTCCGCGACCGGGGTCTGACCCTGCTTCCCTGGTCTGAGCAGAGCCGCCAGCTGCAACACCGCCTGCAGCTGCTGCACAGCTACTGCGGCGCCCCCTGGCCCCAGCGGGATGACGCCAACCTGATGCAGGAGCTGAACACCTGGCTGGGGCCGAGCCTGCAGGGCGTGCGCAGCCTGGACGGGCTGCGGAAGCTCGACCTTTGCGAAGCACTCTGGGGCGATCTGCCCTGGGAGCGGCGGCAGGAGCTGGAGCGCCTGTTGCCAGGCAGTCTGCCGATCGCCTCCGGGCGCCGAGCCCGTCTCGACTACAGCCAGGGGCGACCTGTGCTGGCCGTCAAACTGCAGGAGCTGTTCGGCACCTGCAGCCATCCGACGGTGCTCGACGGACGCCTGGCCGTGCGCCTGGAGCTGCTCAGCCCGGCTGGCCGCCCCGCGGCGATCAGCGAAGACCTGATGCACTTCTGGCAGCACACCTATCCGGAGGTGCGGCGCGAGCTGCGGGGCCGCTACCCCAAGCACCCCTGGCCGAGCGACCCGACCGAGGCGGTCGCCACGGCGCTCACCAAACGCCAGCTCAACAGAGGCTAGAGATCCTCGAGCAGGGCGCCGTAACCAAAGTGGCGCAGGCCTTCGACGATCCCCTCACAGCCGCTGGATCGGGCCCGGTAGGTGCCCGGCAACCGGGGCAGTTCGGCCAGCAGCGCCGGCTCGGCATTGCCCACCATCACCCCCGCCAGCCCTGTTTCAAACATGGCTAGATCGTTGAGGGTGTCACCAGCGGTGACCACCCTGGCCCGGTCGAAGTCAAGCAGCTCCAGCAGGGCGAGTAGGGTGCGACCCTTGTTGATGCCGGCCGGCAGCAGATCGAGATAACGGTTATCCGAGAACAGGCAATCAACACCATGGGCCTCGAGCTCGGCCACCAGATCGTGGGCAAAGATCTCCGGGTCGTAGTAGTAGGCGAGCCGACGATCGGAGCTCAGCGGCTGGGGCGACAGACCCGCCACCCCGTCGAGCAGGGGCAGCAGGCGCTCGGGCTTGCCAACCCAGAGGCGATCGATCGGCTCGACGGCCAGGGGCACCAGCTCCAGGCTGTGCCCGCAGGCGACCGTGCAGCCCACATCACCGATCACCAGGTGTGGTGCCACGAGCCCATGCTCGGCATCCTGCTCGAGCAACCTGGCGATCGAGCGCAAATCACGTCCCGTGCAGAACACGTGCAGCACCTGATCGCGACGACGCTGCAGCCAGCCATAGACACGGCGACGCCAAGCCAGGGAGCCCCCCAGCAGGGTGCCGTCGAGATCGGTGACCAGCACCAGCTGCGGATCGGCCGGAAGCGGCGCTGCCAGTTGCTGCTGCAGACGCTGGCGAGGGGTGGCCATCGGGCTGGCGGCGTTGCTGCGGACCCTACGGTGCTGCGGACCTCACGCGGCTGCAGACCTCACGGAGCTGCAGACCTTTAATGGATGGAAGCGTCTCGTCATCCAGCCCTGCCTGCCCATTGACCCGTTTCTATGTCCACAACCGCCGCGATGGCGCCCGGCTGCTGAGCAGCGCCCTGGTGATCACAGGCATCGCCCTGGTGCGCATCGACCATCCCGCAGGTCAGCTGGTGGCCGTGGTGGGTGGGTTGGTCAGCCTGTACTGGTGGTTCTGCTACCGCCAGCTCAAGGCCTGAACCGGCGGCCGTGACCTCAGCGCCGATTCCCCGGTACAGCATCAGCGAGCTCAACCAGGCAGTCGGAAACCTGTTGGAGCGAGGTTTTGCGCCGCGCTTTCTGCTTGATGCCACCGTCATCAAGCCCCAGCTCAAGAAAGGCCACCTGTGGATGACCCTCAGCGATGGCGAGGCCACGATCGGTGCCGTGGTTTGGGCCTCGCAACGGGCCAGGCTCAACCATGAGCCCCGCGATGGCGATGGTGTGGTGGTTGTCGGCAAGCTCAACTTCTGGGTGAACCGGGCCAGCCTCTCGGTTCAGGTGCTGGACGTGAGACCCAGCCTCAGCACCGTGCTGCGCCAGTTCGAACAGGTGAGCCGGCGCCTCGCCGACGAGGGGCTGCTGGATCCAGCCCGCAAACGCCCGCTGCCCCAGGCTCCTGGCCGCATCGCCGTGCTCACCAGCGTGCCCAGTTCGGCCCTGGCCGACCTGCTGCGCACCGCCGCCGAACGCTGGCCGGCAACCGCCGTGCTGGTGGTGCCGATCCCCGTGCAGGGAGCCGTGGAAGGCGCTATCGCGGCGGCACTCACAGCGGTGTCGCAGCAGGCTCAGGGCTGGGGCATCGAAGCGGTGGTTCTGGCCCGGGGGGGAGGCAGCCGTGAGGACCTGGCCGTGTTTGATTCGGAAGCCGTCGCAAGGGCTGTGGCGGCCTGTACGGTGCCGGTGGTGAGCGGGCTAGGCCATGAAGATGACACCACCGTGGCTGATCTGGTGGCCGACCGGCGGGCCGCCACACCCACCGGGGCGATGGTGGCCCTGCTGCCCGACCGGCTCAGCGGTCGCGACACCCTGGCACGATTGCGGCGCCACCTCGGCGAGCAACTGCGCTGGCGGCTGAACGCTGAGCAGCGGGCCGTGCAGCAGCTCAAACGGCATCTCGCCGAGCTGCACCCCAGCAGACTGGTCGAACGCCGACGGGCAGATCTGCAGCAACGACGGCGTCTGCTGGAAGCCCTGTCGCCCCAGCACTGGCTGGCCAGGGGTTTTGTGCTGCTGCACAACAGCGCTGGGGAGCTGGTCAGTAGCGTGAAACAGACGAAGCCGGGTGACGTGGTGCGTGTGCAGCTGACCGATGGCGCCCTGGACGCCCGGATCACCACCGTCACACCAGGGCCATGACACCTGCCGGTCCCAGCCGCCGTTCGGCCAGCCGCAGCAAGGGCGAGGTCAACCTTCCGCAGGAGCTGAGCTACAGCGAGGCCCACACCGCCCTGGAGCTGGCCCTGGCCCAGCTCCAGTCGAGCGACCTGCCGGTCGAAGCCATGGCCGATCTCTACCAACGAGCCCGGGGCTACGCCGAGCGCTGTGAACAGGTGCTCGAGCAGATCGAGCAGACGATCGAGCTCTGGGATCCTGAACACCCCGAGATCCCCCCGTCTCGGTTTGAACCCTGAGCCGCAACCATGACCACCGATTCGCGTTCTGCTGCCTCAAGCGCTGCTGGCACCCAGCCAGCCCGGCAGCCCTGGCTTCGCTGGATCTATCTGGCCCTGGCGATCGCTGGGGGAGTGCTGCCCTGGCTGGCCAATCTGGAGTTCATCCAAAGCCATGGCGCCGCCTTCGACCTTGGACTGTTTGTGCAGCTGGCCAATGCCAACCCCGCAGCGCGGTCGCTTTCACGCGATCTGGCCATTGCCGCAACTGCCGTCAGCATCTGGATGGTCAGCGAAGGGCGCCGGTTACGGCTCAAGGGACTGATTTGGGTCTTGTTGAGCTGCGTGACCATCGCCTTTGCGTTTGGTTGCCCTCTGTTTCTGTATCTGCGCGAGCGGCGCCTCGACGAACTGGCCGCTGAGGGTCGCTGAACGACGGCGCGCTCAGCGCTCCTGATCGACGTCGGTGGCAGTGACGTCAATGGTCACGTCACTCGCATCAAAGGCGGTCTGTACGGTTTTAGAACCTGTGCTTTTGCCCGCGACAATGGTGCCGCAGGCAGGGCACACCTCACTGCCAAAGCTGCGAAAGCCGCAGGCTGGGCAGGTGCGCACGCGCCGTTGCAACAACAGCCAGCCCAACCATCCGGCGCCGCCCAGCAACAACGGCACCAGCAGAGCCACCAGGGTGAAGCCACCGACGATGTCGAGCAACACGCGGCTTGCGGGCCCTGGGGCCAACAGCAACAACGCCAACACGAGGAACCACCACCAGGGCAGGCGACCTTGCATCAGCATGGGAAGTGATGGCGATCCCATCCTGACGGCAATGACAGCGCTGCGTCAGGGCTGGAGACGATCAGACACCGGATTCATGGCTGAACGCCGGCCAAGGCCACGCGCTGCAGCAACGAAACTGAAGCACTGGGCGTAATACAGAATCACGCCAACCAACCAGACCCAGAGGGTGAGTACGAGGATCCCGCCAACAACCCCATAGGCCTGAAAGCGCAAGCCCAGAACCAGAAGCACGCGACCCAGCAAGAGATTCAACAGGGTCAGCGCCAGCGAAGACAACGCGGCACCCGGGATCAGGGGGCGCCACCGCAGGCGCCGCGACGGGAGCCACCACAGGAACAACAGCGAACCGGCAAACGTGAGCAGCAATGAAACCAGCAGGTCCAGACCCAGGGCTACCGGTCGCTGCCACACCAAGGACTGGGGCAATACCTGCAGCAGGGAAGTCCGCAGGTCAAGCGAACCGAGCAGGCGCCGACTGCTGATCAGTTGATCCAGGGCGATGAACAGACCCATGAGGACGACCCAGGCCATGCCCTTGAGCCGCAAGCGCACGTAACGCATCACCAACTGTCGCCATGGAAGCCGGCGTCCGCTCAACGGACGGCGCCACCAGATGCGATCGGCTCCGCGTTGCAGCGTCAGATAGGCATTGCTGGCTGTTAGCAACAACACGGCGACACCGAACAGACCGGCCCCAAGGCCCTGCTGCAGAAAGCGTTCGACGACCACCTGAAAAGCGGTGATCGCACTGGCTGGCAGCCAACGCTCACCAGCCTCGAGCAGCGACTCGATCAAGCCATCGTCTCGGCCAAGAACGCGCGCAGCGACTGACAGCGCAATCAACAGTGCGGGCAACACCGACTGCAACGCGTGATAAGCAAATGCAGCGCTGAGATCAACACAATCGAGCCTCAGCCACAGTTGACCGCTGAGCCAGAACAGCCGAAGCCATCGGCGCCATAAAAAGTGATCAACCACTGTTACAGGGATGCAATCAATGCGGCGCATGGAAGCACACATGCACCGTAGCTAGGCACAAAAAAACCACCCCCGCGGGGGTGGTTCTTCTGGTAGAGGAAAGGAGTCGTCTCATTGCTTTGACGGCTCCTCTCCTCACTGCTCATTAGAGTTGAAAGTTTTACCTGGCATCGAGCTATTTTCTCAGGGGGCTACCCCCCAAATATCGTCGCCGCTGCAGCG
>Ga0172372_10007373_pt1 | contig 14780 bp, 12 predicted proteins | sample LakKiv5m_2_FD_114544 | JGI IMG/M metagenome (GOLD analysis project Ga0172372, IMG submission 114544) | Freshwater microbial communities from Kabuno Bay, South-Kivu, Congo - kab_092012_9.5m | ecosystem: Environmental > Aquatic > Freshwater > Lake | place: Democratic Republic of the Congo...
CCCGACCTCGCCCCCGCCCCGCGGATCGATGCCGCCCGCCGCCCCGGCCAGCCCGCGATCGGGGTCGTGAGCCTCGGCTGCCCCAAGGCGCTCGTGGACAGCGAGCGCATCCTGACGCGCCTTCGGGCCGAGGGCTATGCCGTCAGCCCCGACTATGCCGGCGCCGATGCCGTCATCGTCAACACCTGCGGCTTTCTTGACAGCGCCAAGGCAGAGAGCCTCGAGGCCATCGGCGAGGCATTGCGCGAAAATGGCCGCGTCATCGTCACGGGCTGCCTCGGGGCCGAGCCCGACTACATCACGGGCGCCCATCCGCGCGTGCTGGCGGTGACGGGGCCGCAGCAATACGAGGCGGTGCTGAATGCCGTCCACGACGTGGTGCCGCCCCGCCCCGACCCGTTCATCGACCTCTTGCCGCCGCAGGGCGTGAAGCTCACGCCCCGCCACTATGCCTATGTGAAGATTTCCGAGGGCTGCAATCACGCCTGCCGCTTCTGCATCATCCCCGACATGCGCGGCAAGCTCGCAAGCCGCCCTGCGCATGCGGTGATGCGCGAGGCCGAGCGGCTGGTCGAGGCCGGCGTGCGCGAGCTTCTGGTCATCAGCCAGGACACCTCGGCCTATGGCGTCGACATCCGCCACGCCGAGGCCAGGGGCCACCGCGCCCACATCACCGATCTGGCGCGCGATCTCGGGGGCCTCGGCGCCTGGGTGCGGCTGCACTACGTCTATCCCTATCCGCATGTGCGCGACCTCGTGCCCTTGATGGCCGAGGGGCTGGTGCTGCCCTATCTCGATGTCCCCTTCCAGCACGCCCACCCCGAGACGCTGCGCCGCATGGCCCGCCCCGCGGCCGCCGCGCGCACGCTCGAGGAAATCGCGCGCTGGCGGGCCGTCTGCCCCGACATCGCCATCCGCTCGACCTTCATCGTGGGCTTCCCCGGCGAGACCGAGGCCGAGTTCCAGACGCTCCTCGACTGGCTCGACGAGGCAGAACTCGACCGCGTCGGGTGCTTTCGCTACGAGAATGTCGCCGGCGCGCGCGCCAATGACCTGCCCGACCATGTCCCCGAAGAGGCCAAGCAGGAGCGCTGGGAGCGCTTCATGGAAAAGGCGCAGGCGATCAGCGCGAGGAAGCTCGCCGCGCGGGTCGGGCGCGTGCTGCCGGTGATCGTCGACGAGGTCGACGCCGAGGGCGCGACCTGCCGCACCGAGGCCGACGCGCCCGAGATCGACGGCAACCTCTTCATCGACGAGGGGTTCGAGGGCCTCGCGCCGGGCGACATGCTGACGGTCCGGGTCGAGGAAGCGGGCGAGTACGACCTCTGGGGCCGACCCGTCGGCAGCGGCTGAAACGCCGAGGGTCGGTGCCTGCGCCCATCCGCCCGGCGCGCGGCGCCGGTGCTGCGGTTGGTGCCTGCGCGCGGTCTCTCGCGGGGCGCCTAGGGGCGGCGCCCCGGCCGATCAGGCCTGCTGGGGGGCATGAACCCGCAGCGGGGTCGGCACCCGGCCGGGCTCGAAGCAGCGGCTCAGATCCTCGACCAGGCGGACGGCGGCGTCCATCTCCTCGACGCTGGCGGCGCTGGCGATCTGCTCGCTGCAATAGCGCCGCAGCCCCGGGTCCGGGATGTGCGTGAGTTGCGCCACGAACGCCTCGATCTGGGCGGCAAGCCCCGGATCCTCGCGCCTCAAGCGCGCGATCGCGCTTTCGCTCTGGAGCAGGAGGAGGTCATCCATCTCAGGCCACCATGAGCGAGCCGGGCGTCGCGACCGCGCCGGAGGGCGGGGCGAAGACGTCGTGGGTGATGCCGGCATATTGCCGGAGCCGCCGCACCCGCTCGGCCGAACAATCCATGAGCACCGCAAGCGCCGTCGCCTTGCCGAAGGACTTTGGCGTGCCGACATATCCGCTCGGCCCGTTCCCCGAACGGATCATCACGCGGTGCATGATCGGATCGATGACAGCGATCGCGTCGGTTATGCCCGCCTCCATCCCGTATTCGAAGGCGCCGATCATCACCTCGCTGGTCACGGAAGAGACCGAACGCGGGCCGCGCCTGTCAGGCAGGCGGTGGATGTCCACGCAAAAGCGTGTCGCTTCCCACAGCCGCGAGCTACGCGGCGGCGGTTCGCCATCGAGCAGCGGCGCGAAGACATCCGCCAGCATGTGCGGCCCCGTCGTCTGCAGCAGGCGCATGCTGCCCACGACGGCCCCGTCGTCTGCGACACAGATGACATGGGTGGGGCAGAGGCTGTCGAACTCATCAACCTCGCGCCCGTCGCGCACGTTCACCTGCCAGCCGAGCCGATCCGCGAAGACGCGCGCGCGCAACCGGTGCATCTGATCGAGGAGCTCTCGGTGTTCACTTGCATTTATTCCATCGACGATCACAATCATTCCGAACCTCATCATGTTTGCGGTCGAAGCGCTGACCGCCAGGTTTCGAATGTTGTCAGGATGCGTCACGTTCGGGTTGGGGTCTATTGTGGAAACCCCGTAAACTGATCGTTTACCCTTTTTCGCAGGTCTCACGCGGCGTGGATGACGCCCAGCCGAATCGCCCGCCCCACCGCCTGCGAGGTCGTGAGGGCGCCGAGTTTTTCGCGCGCGGAGCGCAGGTGAACCTCGACCGTGCGGGCGGAAATCGAGAGGATGTCGCCCACATCCTGCTGCTGCTTGCCGGCCGCGACCCATTGCAGGATCTCGCGCTCGCGCGAGGACAGGCCATGATAGGGCTGGAACCCGGCAATCGAGGTCACGGACATCACGGAATCGTGAAGGTGCACTGCTGCGACCTGCAGTTCGCCGATGATCTTGCGCTTGAGCAACTGCCATTCGTGATCGCCGCAGGCGCGTGTGACGTTGAGGATGCCGCAATCTCCGTAGGGTCCGCGGATGGGCACACTGATCCCCTGCGGGTGGATCCCGAAGTCACGCGAGCTCTGAAAGACGCGGGCGAAGCCCGCATCGCCCGAAAACCGCACCCAATCGACCGGCGCGATACTGAGCGCGGCCTTTCCAAGTGTTGGATCGATAAGGTGAAGTCCGTTCTTGGTGTAGTATTTCTTCCACTCCGCGGGATAATTTGCATAGCCTTCCACATGCCCCGTGAACGGGTTCTGGCTCGCGTAGGAGGCATGCTGGAGTTCGAGTCGCGCGCACAGCTCATCGAGGAACCGGGCGCGGTTCGCGTCGTCGGGCGAAACGGTGCTGAGGTCGACTATGTCCATCCGCACGCCTGAAATGAACGTCAGAATGAAAACAAGTATACGCCCCGCACGCGCCATGCGCAAGTCGGGTTACCTCTTTTCGTGTCCCGGGCGAGTGGTCAGGGCGCGGTCGCGCCCAGTGTCCGGGTCAGCGCGAGGAGGGGGGCGCGCTGCGCCTCGCTGAGCACCGCGAAGGCGCGCAGCATCTCGGCCGACTCGCGGTCGATGACGACGGGCGCGGCGCCGGCCTGGTCGCCCGCCTCGGCGCCTTCGGCCGCGAAACCTTCGAAGAAAAAGGCGATCGGCACGTCGAGAACCTGCGCGATCTCCCACAGGCGCGAGGCGCTGACGCGGTTGGCGCCCACCTCGTATTTCTGCAACTGCTGAAAGGTGATCCCGAGCCGCTCGGCGACAGCCATCTGCGAGAGCTTCGTCATCCAGCGCCGCTGGCGGATTCTCTGGCCGATATGCGCATCGATCGGGTGCACCATTGTGGTTCTCCTGTTCATTCCTTGGTGTGGACAAGTTAACAAAAATTAATCCAGCGTCCACTATGCAAACCGATCCCGGTTCCGGACGGCAAGGGCGCCCCATGCCAGGGGTCTGCACAAAAATTAGGCGCAATACCGCCGCTGGCCGCGCCCCTGCGGCCGCGCGGCGCGCGCACCCTTTCCGCTGCCTTCGATGGCGCGCTATCATCTCGGGCACAAGCGCGGGGCGAAATGGGCGGTCAGTACTTCAACGAGATGTTCGACGGCGGCGAGGTCCGCCTGCCCTATGCCGCCCTCGGCGCCTGGGTCGAGGCGATGCCCGCGGGGCTGCGCAGCCTCAAGCAGGCCGAGGCCGAGGCGCTCTTTCGCCGCATCGGAATCACCTTCGCGGTCTATGGCGAAGGCGGCGACCCCGACCGCCTCATCCCCTTCGACATGTTCCCCCGCGTCTTCACCGCCGCCGAATGGGGGCGTCTCGATCGCGGCATCCGGCAGCGGGCGCGCGCCCTCAACGCCTTTCTCGCCGACATCTACGGCCGCGGCGAGATCGTGCGCGCCGGCCGCATCCCCGCGCAACTGGTCTATGGCAATGCCGCCTACGAGCCCGCGATGGCGGGCTTCGTGCCGCCGCGCGCGGTCTATTCGCACATCGTCGGCATCGACATCGTGCGCACCGGCCGGGATGAGTTCCTCGTGCTCGAGGACAACTGCCGCACCCCCTCGGGCGTCTCCTACATGCTCGAGAATCGCGAGATCATGATGCGGATGTTCCCCGACCTCTTCCGGGAAACCCGCATCCAGCGCATCGACGGCTATTCGGAACTGCTGCGCCGGACGCTGGCCTCGGTCGCGCCCGCGGGCTGCGAGGGGGCGCCCAACATCGTCATCCTGACGCCGGGCGCCTACAATTCGGCCTATTACGAGCACAGCTTTCTCGCCGATCTGATGGGGATGGAACTGGTCGAGGGGCAGGACCTCTTTGTCGAGGGGCGCCACGTCTTCATGCGCACGACCGAGGGGCCGCGGCGGGTCGATGTCATCTATCGGCGGATCGATGACGCGTTTCTCGATCCGCTCTGCTTCCGGCCCGATTCGATGCTGGGCGTGCCGGGGCTGATGGATGTCTACCGCTCGGGCGGGGTCACGATCGCCTCGGCGCCGGGGGCGGGGGTTGCGGACGACAAGGCGGTCTATGCCTATGTGCCCGAGATGATCCGCTTCTATCTGGGCGAGGCGCCGCTTTTGGGCAATGTGCCGACCTGGCAATGCGCGCGGCCCGACGATCTCGCGCATGTGCTGGCGCATCTGCCCGAGCTGGTCGTCAAGGAGGTGCACGGCTCGGGCGGTTACGGGATGCTCATCGGCCCCAAATCCACCGCCGAGCAGATCGAGGCCTTCCGCGCGCGCCTGCGCGCCGATCCCGCGAACTACATCGCGCAGCCCACGCTCGCGCTCTCGACGGTGCCGAGCTTCGTCGAGGAGGGGATCGCGCCGCGCCATGTCGACCTGCGCCCCTATTGCCTCGTGGGCGAGCGGGTCGAGCTCGTGCCCGGGGCCCTGACCCGCGTCGCGCTGACCGAGGGCTCGCTCGTCGTCAACTCCTCGCAAGGCGGCGGGGTCAAGGATACCTGGGTGCTGGTGGATTGACGCGATGCTGAGCCGAACCGCCGACAACCTTTACTGGCTCGCCCGCTACATGGAGCGCGCCGAGAGTGCGGCGCGCCTTCTGCGCGTGGGCGGCCGCATCGCCATGCTGCCCGACATCGGGCAGGGCGTGCGGACCGAGTGGGAATCGCTCCTGCGCGCCACCGGCACGGCGGATGCCTTCGCGCGCAAGTATGGCGAACCCGTGCAGCGCAACCTCGAGAGCCACCTCTTCTTCGATCGCGACAACCCCTCCTCGATCGCCGCCTGCCTGACGCGGGCGCGCGAGAACGGCCGCACCGTGCGCACCGCGCTGACAAGCCAGGTGTGGGATGCCCTCAACACCGCCTGGGACGAGTTGCGTACGCTCGAGCGCACGCCGAGGAGCGACCTCACGCTCGATCGGCTGACGGAATGGACGATGCGCCACACCGCCATGCTGCGCGGCGCGATCGAGGCGACGCTCCTGCGCAACGACGGCTACGATTTCCTCAACCTTGGCTATCACCTCGAACGGGCGGACAACACGGCGCGCATCCTCGACGTGAAGTATTACGTCCTGCTGCCGCGCGCCGATTTCGTGGGCTCGGGCCTCGACAACGTGCAGTGGACGCTGCTCCTTCAGGCGCTCTCGGCGCAGCGGGCGTTTCACTGGGCCTGCGGCGGCGAGGTCAGCGCCGCGAAGATCGCCGATTTCCTGATCCTGAACCCGCAGATGCCGCGCTCGCTCGTGACCTGCCTGCGCGGGCTCGATGCCCATCTCGGGCGCCTCGCCGCCGCCTATGGCCGCGAGACGCCCGCCCACGACCGGGTGCGGGCGCTGCGCGCGGGCCTCGAGGGGCGCGGGATCGAGGCGGTGTTCGAGCGCGGCCTGCACGACTTCCTCTCGGGCTTCGTGGTCGAGGTGGGAGCCCTCGGCTCGGCCATCCACGACGCCTATCTGAGCGGCGAGGCACGATGAGGCTCAGCGTCGATCATCTGACGTCCTATCACTACGACCGCCCCGTGCGCCTCGTGGTGCAGTCGCTGCGCCTGACGCCTTCGGTTCATGAAGGACAGCGCGCAATGGATTGGCGTATCACTGTTTCCGGGGGAATCCCGGGCGGGTCCTTCGTGACCGGCGCGGGCGACCGGGTCGAGGCGTGGACGATCCAGGGCCCGGTCGAGCGCATCGACATCCATGTGCAGGGCACGGTGGAGACGACCGATCACGCGGGCGTCCTGCGCGGCCACCGCGAGGCGATCCCGCCGACCGCCTATCTGACCGAGACGCCCGCGACGCGCCCGGACGCGCGCCTTGCCGCGCTGGCGGGCGGGGCGCCGGGGGCGGGCCTCGACCTCGCGCATGCCCTCGCGGGGGCGGTGACGGGCGCGATCGCCTATCGCCCGGGCACGACGCATGCCCACACCACCGCGGCCGAGGCGCTGGCGCAGGGCGAGGGGGTCTGCCAGGATCACGCGCACGCCCTCATCGCGCTCGCGCGGCTGCGCGGGATGCCGGCGCGTTACGTGTCGGGCTATCTCGGCGCGGCCCTGGGTGCGCCTGCGCACGAGGCCGCCCATGCCTGGGCCGAGATCTGGATCGAGGGGCTGGGCTGGGTCGGGTTCGATCCCGCCAACGCCTGCTGCCCGGATGCGCGCTATGTCCGCCTCGGCTCGGGTCGCGACGCGCGCGATGCCGCCCCCGTGCGGGGCATCGCCCAGGGCGGGGGTCAGGGCGGAGCGCAGGAGCGGCTTACGGTGCGCCTTGCCGTGGCAGAGGCGCAGCAGCAATAAGGCGCCGAAGGTGCCGGAGGGGCGGAAGATGACCTATTGCGTGGGATTGCTCGTGAACGAGGGGATGGTGCTGCTGTCCGACACGCGCACGAATGCCGGGCTCGACAACATCGCGACCTATCGCAAGATGTTCCTCTTCGAGGATCCGGGCGAGCGGATCGTGGCGATCCTGACGGCCGGCAGCCTCTCGGTCACGCAGACGACGATCGCGCGGCTGCGCGAGGCGGTCGATCATCCCGATCAGGCGCTCGGGCCGTCGATCATGCAGGTGGGCACGATGCTCGAGGTGGCCGAGCTTGTGGGCAACACGCTGGCCTCGGTGCGCCGCGATGTCGACGAAAAACTCTCGGCCATGCGCCAGACCGCCTCGGCCTCGATGATCGTCGGGGGCCAGCGCCGCGGCGGGGCGATGCGGATGTTCCTCATCTATCCCGAGGGCAACTTCATCGAGGCGACCGAGGACACGCCCTTCCTGCAGATCGGCGAGCACAAATACGGCAAGCCCATCCTCGACCGTGTGGTGAAGCCCGAGACACCGATCGCGGATGCGCGCAAGGCCGTCTTCCTGTCGATGGATTCGACCATGCGCTCGAACCTCTCGGTCGGGATGCCGCTCGACCTCGCGGTGATCCGACGTGACGCACTGCGGGTCGACACGCGCCAGCGGATCGAGCGCGACGACCCGGCCTTTCGCGCGATGTCCGACGCCTGGTCGAAGGCGCTGCGCGACGCCTTCACGGGGATCGAGATCTAGATCAACGCTCCGCCCGGTCGGCGAGGTCGAGCCAGTCGTCCTCGGCCTTGGCGAGGGCTGCCTCGGCGCGCGCAAGCGCGGCACTCGCGGTGTCGAAGGCCTTGCGGTCGCGGGCGAAGAGGTCGGCCGGCGCAAGCACGGCGCGCAGGCGCGCGACCTCGGCCGTCAGGCGGTCGATCTCTGCAGGCAGGGCGGCAAGCCGGTGGCGTTCGGAAAAGCTGAGGCCGTCACGGGCGGGCTTTGCCGCCGGTGCCGCCGGCGCGGCGGGGGCAGGGGCAGGCGCCGCCGCCGCACCGCCGCCCGCCATGCGCGCCAGAACGGGGGGCGCGCCGCGCTGCGCGGTTGCGTCCGTCCAGCCGCCGGCATAGGCCGTCACGCGCCCGTCGGGCTCGATCACCCATGTCGTCGTCGCGACGCGGTCGATGAAGTCGCGGTCGTGGCTCACGATCAGGCTGGTGCCGTCGAAATCGCCGATCACCTCCTGCAGCAGGTCGAGCGTCTCGATGTCGAGGTCGTTCGTCGGCTCATCGAGCACGATGAGGTTCGCGGGCCGCGCCATGATCCGCGCCAAGAGAAGCCGCGCCCGTTCGCCGCCCGACAGGGCGCGGACGGGCGCGCGCGCCTGCGATTCGTCAAAGAGGAAGTCGCGCAGATAGCCCATCACATGCCGCGGCGCCCCCCGCACCATGACCTGGTCGGACCGCCCCGGCACCCGCGTCGCGGGGTCGACCGTCAGCGCCTCCTGCAGGCTCGCCTCGGGGTCGATCCCGGCGCGCGCCTGATCGAAGGTCGCGATCTCGACCCCCGCGCCTAGGGTGATGCGGCCGCGGTCGGGTGCCATCTCGCCCGTCAGCACGCGCAGGAGCGTCGTCTTGCCAGCCCCGTTCGCCCCCACGATGGCGATGCACTCACCCCGGCCGAGGCGCAGCGTGACGTCGCGCAGGATGGTGCGGCCGCCGCGCGCGACGCCGACGCCCTCGGCCTCGATCACCCTTTTGCCCGAGACGGGGCCAGCCTCGAGCGCCAGCGCCGCCGCGCCCTGGCGGCGGATCTGCGCTGCCCGCTCGGCCCGCAGCGCGGCGAGCGCGCGAAGCCGGCCCTGGTTGCGCTTGCGCCGGGCCGAGATCCCCTCGACCGCCCAGCGCCCCTCGGCCTTGATCAGCCGGTCGAGCTTGTGGCGCGCGGCGTCCTCTTCTTCCCAGACGGTGTCGCGCCAGGCCTCGAAGCCCTCGAACCCGCCCTGCATCCGCCGCACCGCGCCCCGGTCGATCCAGAGCACGCCGCGCGCGACCGCCCGCAGGAACGCCCGATCGTGCGAGACGACGACGATCCCCGCCTTCGACTGCGCCAGATGCGCCTCGAGCCAGCCGATCGCCGCGACATCGAGGTGGTTCGTCGGCTCATCGAGGAGCATGAGTTCGGGTTCCGCCGCGATCAGCCGCACGAGCGCGGCTCGCCGCCGTTCGCCGCCCGAGGCGGTATCGGCGCGCGTGCCGAGATCGAGGCCCACCCCCTCGGCCGCCATCTCGGCCCGCCAGTGCTCGGACGGATCGAGGCCCTCGGTCGCGAAATCACCGAGCGTCGCGAAGGCGCCGAAATCCGGATCCTGCTCCATGTAGCCCACGCGCACGCCCGGGCCCGTCACGCGGCTGCCGCGGTCGGGCTCGATCAGGCCCGCCATGATCTTCATCAGCGTCGATTTGCCCGACCCGTTGCGCCCGACAAGCGCCAGCCGGTCCCCCGGCGCCACGACGAGGTCGAGCGCATCGAAGAGCGGCACCGCCCCGAAGCCAAGCCCGATGCCCGCGAGTTGCAGAAGCGGCGGCGCGGCCATCAGCACATCCCCCCGAGGCGCCCGAGCGCCCATGTCGCGGCCTCGGCCACCGCGCCGTCCGCATCCGAAAGGCAGGCGCGCGCGGCGGGCGCAAGCGCGCGATCCCCCGAATTCCCGATCGCATAGAGCGCGTTGCGCACCATCCGCCCCCGCCCGATCCGCCGCACCGGCGTTCCCGAGAAACGCGCGGCGAACCCAGCATCGTCAAGCGCCGCGAGGGTCGCGAGCGGCGGCGCGCCCTCGATCCGGGGGGCGTGGCGGATGTCGGCGGCGGCTGCGGCGAACTTGTTCCACGGGCAGACCGCGAGGCAATCGTCGCAGCCAAAGACGCGGTTGCCGATCAGCGGCCGCAATTCGGGGTCCACGGGGCCGCGATGCTCTATGGTCAGATAGGCGATGCAGCGGCGCGCATCGAGCCGGTAGGGCGCCGGAAACGCCCCCGTCGGGCAAGCATCGAGACAGGCCCGGCAACTGCCGCAATGCTCCTCGGCCGGGGCGTCGCGCGGCAGATCGAGCGTGGTGAAGAGCGCGCCGAGGAACACCCAGTTCCCGATCTCGCGGCCCAGCAGGTTCGTGTGCTTGCCCTGCCAGCCGATCCCCGCCGCCGCCGCGAGCGGCTTTTCCATCACCGGCGCGGTATCGACGAACACCTTCACCCCGCCGCCGCCCCGCGCCTGCAACCACCCCGCGAGGCGCTTGAGCCGCCCCTTGACCACGTCGTGATAATCGCGCCCGCGGGCATAGACGCTGATCGCGCCGCGCCCGGGCAGCCGCGTCGCGGCCAGCGGGTCCTCGGTTGGGGTATAGGCGTCCGCCACCATCACGATCGAGCGCACCTCGGGCCAGAGCCGCAGCGGGTCGCCCCGCCAGCCCTCGCGGCCCGGGCGGTCCTCCATCCAGCCCATCTGCCCCTGCGCCCCCTCGGCGAGCCACGCGCCAAGCCGCCCCGCGGCCTCGGGGATCGCATCGGGCGCGCAGACGCCCAGGGCGGCAAACCCCAGCGCGCGCGCCTCGGCCGCGAGCTCCGCCTTCAGCGCGGCGGGGTCAGAAATCGAGGTCGGCATAATGCTCGGGCTGCGGAAAGCCTGCGACCTGATCGGCCAGGATCGACCGGAAGGCGGGGCGCGATTTCAGCGTCGCATACCAGGTCTTGACCAGATCGGAGCGGTGCCAGTCCACATCCGAGATGTAATCAAGGCAGGACAGGTGCGCGGCCGCGGTGAAGTCCGCAAGGCTCATCGCATCGCCCGCGAGCCATCGCCGCTGATCGAGGAGCGCCGCGAGGTAATCGAGGTGCCCCCTCATCGCCTGCGCTGCGGCCTTGATCTCGCGCGCGTCGGGGTGGCCCTGGCCCATCACCTTCTTCATCACCCGCTCGCGCATCAACCGATGGCCGACCTCGTGGTGAAAGCCCGTGTCGAACCAGCCGCAGAGCCGGCGCACCTCGGCCCGCTCCTCGGGGCTTTGCGGCATCAGGGCCGGGTCCGGGTGGGTTTCCTCGAGGTATTCGCAGATCGCCTGGCTCTCGGACAGGGTCAGGGCCCCGATCCGCAGCACGGGCACCCGGCCCGCGGGGTTGCGGCGCATGAAGTCGGCGCCGCGCTCCCAATAGCGTTCGACGACCAGTTCGGTCTCGACACGCTTTTCGGCGAGAACGAGGCGCACCTTGCGGCTGAACGGCGAGAGCGGGAAGTGATAGAGGCGATTCATGGCCGTTCCTGAGCGTGCCCCTTCCTGCCCAAGCCTGCGCCCGAGTTCAACCCGCCGCAGCCTCGAAACAGCGCGCCCGCCCGTCGGCCGCGATGGTTTCGGCGCCATCGAGGATCGCGGCGGCGCGGCCGCGCAGAAAGGGCGTCGGCCGTGCCGGGTCGCGGTCCTTGGGATCGGGCAGGATCGCCGCGAGGCGCGCCGCCTGAACCGCGCTCAGATCCGCCGCATCGACGCCGAAGTGATGCCGCGCCGCGGCCTGCACGCCGAACACCCCCTCGCCGAATTCGGCGACGTTGAGATAGACCTCGAGGATGCGCCGCTTGGACCAGAGCGCCTCGATCAGCGGGGTGAGGGCGGCCTCGAGCGCCTTGCGCGGCCAGCTGCGCCCCTGCCAGAGAAAGACGTTCTTGGCGACCTGCTGGCTGATGGTCGACGCGCCGCGCCCGCGGCCCTCGTCGATGGCGTCGCGGATGGCCTCCATGTCGAAGCCCCAATGCAGGCAGAAATTCGCATCCTCCGCCGCCACCGCCGCGCGCGCCATGACGGGGGCGACGCGCCTGAGCGCGACCCACTCATGCGCGAGCGCCCCGAGCCGCCAGCGCTCGGCGATCATGTAGGGCGTCGCGGGCAGGGGCACGGCCGAGAGGATCAGCACGAGGCCGAGCACGAGGGCCACCGCACCCGCCAGCGCGCGCGCCGCCAGCACCCGCAGCTGCACGCGCCGCCGGCGCCGGCGCTGCGGGCGCGCCGGCTCGGGCGGATCGGTCTGTGGCGTGTCGTGCTCGGCCATCCCCGGCCTTCACCACGGGGCCGCCACCGCGTCAAGCCGGGCCGCGCAGCGGCGGCCCGGGCCCTTCATTCCGCCGGCACCGCCTGCGGCGCGGCTTCGAGCGGGACGGGGAGGTGTGGCAGCATCTCGCGCGCGCAGACCTGCACGAAGCGCGTCCGCTCGCTCTCCCACTCGCCGAGGATCGCGCGGGCCTTGAGGCTCCCGGTCTCCTCGGCGTGGCGGGCGATGAGGGCGCGCAGCTCCTCCTCCCAATGCGGGTGGGCGGGGGCGCAGGTCACGACGGTCTCGTGGTTCATCATCGCCCGCGCGGTGCCGTCGGGGTCGTGGACATAGGCCATGCCCCCGGTCATGCCGGCCGCGAAATTGGCGCCGATCCGCCCGAGGATCACCGCCACCCCGCCCGTCATGTATTCGCAGCCGTTCGACCCGCAGCCCTCGACCACGACGCGCGCGCCCGAGTTGCGCACGGCGAAGCGCTCGCCCGCCCGCCCCGCGGCAAAGAGATGCCCGCCCGTCGCGCCATAGAGGACCGTGTTGCCGATGATCGTGTTCTCGGCCGCGACGAGGGGCGATTCCATCCGCGGCCGCACCACGATGAGGCCCCCCGACAGGCCCTTGCCGACATAGTCGTTGGCCTCGCCATAGACCTCGAGCTTCAGCCCCCGCACCGCGAAGGCGCCGAGGCTCTGGCCCGCGCTGCCGGTCAGTTTTACCGTCAGATGATCGGGTTGCAGCGCGTTGTTCATCCCGAACCGGCGCACGATTTGGCTGCTCGCGCGGGACCCGATGGTGCGGTGCGTGTTGCGCACGGCGTAGGAGAGTTCCATCTTCTCGCCGTCCTCGAAGAAGCGCGCCCCGTCGCGGATGATCTCGGCGTCGAGCGCGTCGGGCACCGAGTTGCGCGGCTTCGAGCGGTCGTAGGTGATGCGCTCGGCCCCGTCCACGGTGATCAGGAGCGGGTTGAGGTCGAGATCATCGAGGTTCGCCGCCCCGCGGCTCACCTGCGCGAGCAGGTCCGCCCGGCCGATCACCTCGTCGATCGTCCGCGCCCCGAGCGCGGCCAGCACCTCGCGCACTTCCTGCGCGTAGAAGGTGATGAGGTTCACGACCTTGTCGGCGGTGCCGGTGAACTTGGCGCGCAGCCGTTCGTCCTGCGTGCAGACGCCGACGGGGCAGGTGTTCGACTGGCACTGGCGCACCATGATGCAGCCCATCGCGATCAGCGCGGCGGTGCCGATCCCGAACTCCTCGGCGCCCATCATGGCCGCGATCACGATGTCGCGCCCGGTGCGAAGGCCGCCGTCGGTGCGCAAGGTCACCCGCTCGCGCAGGTTGTTCATGGCGAGCACCTGATGCGCCTCGGTCAGGCCCATCTCCCACGGCAGGCCCGCGTATTTGATCGAGGTCGCGGGCGAGGCGCCGGTGCCGCCGTTGTGGCCCGAGATCAGGATCACGTCGGCCTTGGCCTTGGCGACCCCGGCCGCGATCGTGCCCACGCCGGATGAGGAGACGAGCTTGACCGTCACCTTGGCGCGCGGGTTGATCTGCTTGAGGTCATAGATGAGCTGCGCGAGATCCTCGATCGAATAGATGTCGTGGTGCGGCGGCGGCGAGATGAGCGTGACGCCCGGCGTCGAATGCCGGAGCCGCGCGATCAGCTTCGTGACCTTGATGCCCGGAAGCTGCCCGCCCTCGCCGGGCTTGGCGCCCTGCGCGACCTTGATCTCGAGTTCCTCGCAGGCATTGAGGTATTCGGCCGTCACCCCGAAGCGGCCCGAGGCGACCTGCTTGATCTTGGCGCTCGGGTTGTCGCCGTTGGGCTCGGGGGTGAAATGCGCGGGATCCTCGCCGCCCTCGCCCGAGTCGGATTTGGCGCCGATCCGGTTCATCGCGATGTTGAGGGTCTTGTGCGCCTCGGGGCTCAGCGCGCCGAGGCTCATGCCCGGCGTCACGAAGCGCTTGCGGATCGAGGTGATCGATTCGACCTCCTCGAGCGGGACTGGCCGGCCGAGCGGCTTGATGTCGAGCAGATCGCGCAGATGGATGGGCGGGTTGGCCCGCAGCGCGGCCGAATACTGCTTCCAGAGGTCGTAGGAGCCCCGGTCGCAGGCCGATTGCAGGAGGTGCATCGTCTGCGCCTCCCAGGCGTGCTTCTCGCCCGTCCGGCGCGCCTTGTAGAAGCCCCCGATCGGGAGCACCGCATCGCCCCCCGCCCAGCCGCGCGCGTGCACGCCCTCGGCCTTCTGCTGGATGCCGCTGACGCCGATGCCCGAGATGCGCGACTGCATGCCGGGGAAATACTCCGCCACCATCGCCCGGCTGAGGCCCACCGCCTCGAAGTTGAGCCCGCCGCGATAGGAGGAGACGACCGAGATCCCCATCTTCGACATGATCTTGAGAAGGCCCGCATCGATCGCGGCGCGATAGCGGCGCATCGCGTCGATCAGGCTCCCCTCGATCAGCCCGCGCGCTATGCGGTCGGCGACCGTATCCTGCGCCAGATAGGGGTTCACCGTCGTCGCCCCGCAGCCGATCAGCACCGCGAAATAATGCGGATCGATGCATTCCGCC